>OLNU01001525.1_pt1 | contig 16850 bp, 17 predicted proteins | sample 1672241 | NCBI WGS metagenome assembly OLNU01 (sample SAMEA3136663, study PRJEB25190) | human gut metagenome | biome: human gut; feature: human-associated habitat; material: faeces | place: Austria | collected 2013 | reverse complement strand
ACCGAACGTTGGAAAAGCATTGACCGACACAAGGCAGAGGAGTATGTTCGGAAGCTGCAAGCACGTATTGTAAAGGCTCAAAGGGAAGGCAGACACGGCAAGGTCAAATCCTTGCAATGGCTGTTGACCCACTCGTTCTACGGTCGCTATCTTGCCGTAGTTCGGGTTACTACTAATAAGGGTAAAAACACCGCAGGAGTTGACCATGTAAGATGGTCATCCGATGCGGCAAAAGTCAAAGCTATTGACACACTCAAACGCCGTGGCTATCAACCGATGCCCCTGCGTCGTGTGGAAATACCGAAGAAGAACGGGAAGAAACGCCCCTTGGGAATCCCTACGATGAAAGACCGTGCGATGCAGGCTCTCTATCTGATGGCTCTCGACCCTATTGCGGAAACGACAGGCGACCAACATTCCTACGGCTTCCGTAAGTATCGCAGTTGTCAAGATGCAATAGCCCAATGTCACAATGTCCTTTCAAGGGATGTTGCTCCTAAATGGATTCTGGAGGGAGACATCAAAGGATGCTTCGACCACATCAGCCATGAATGGCTTCTTAACAATATCCCTATGGATAAGGAAGTATTAAGGAAATGGCTCAAAAGCGGTTATGTATTTAATGGAAGTCTTTTTCCGACTGAGGAGGGAACTCCACAAGGCGGCATAATTTCTCCCACTCTTGCCAATATGACTCTTGACGGGCTTCAATCCCTCGTCCAAAAGGCGGTCAAGCCTTACTGGCAACCAGTGCCTACTGCTTATGGACGCAAGTGGATTGAACCTAAAATCAATCTCGTGCGCTATGCTGATGATTTTATTGTCACTGCAAAGGATAAGGAAACAATTGAGAATGTTATCCTGCCCCTTATACGGCAGTTTATGGCAGAACGTGGACTGATGCTATCGGAAGAAAAGACAAAGATAACCCATATTGAAGAGGGCTTTGATTTTCTCGGGTACAATATCCGTAAATACAATGGAATACTTCTAATAAAGCCGTCCAAAAAGAGTCTGAAGGGATTCATGGAGAAAATCAGAGGAATCATTGATTCCAATAAAGGTAGTAAACAGGAATCTCTTATAAGACTTTTGAATCCGGTAATAGTCGGTTGGGTGAATTACTACAAGAATTGCGTGGCTTCGGACACATTCAGAAAAGCTGATTACTTGATATTTGAAAAGCTATGGCAATGGGCCAAGAGACGACATCCCAAGAAAGGTAAATATTGGATTGCCAGCAGATACTTTACACGAATAAAGAATCGTAACTGGTGCTTTGTGGCGAACTTCAAAAGGGGTAAAGCGGATGATAAGATTGCCCTCAAAAGACTGTACGACACGAAAATCACCCGATACGTAAAAGTGAAAGGTGAAGCCAATCCTCTCGACCCTGAATGGAAAGAATATTTTGAAAAGCGCAAGACTTACAAGATGCTCAAGTCGCTTAATGGTAGAAAATCATTGCTGTATATGTGGGAAAAACAAAATCATTTATGCCCCATATGCGGAGAACCCATAGACAAAGAATACTCGTGGGGAACTAATGAAAGAATTGTCAATGGAAAGAAAGTTAATTTCTTGGTACATGACAGTTGCAGAAGAAAAGTCATTCAACTTAAATAGATGTAACAATGAGCTGGTTTCTATTAGATAGAAATTTAAAGTTGCTTGAGCCGTATGATTGGAAACTTTCACGTACGGTTCTTAGGGGGGAAAGGGGCAGTAATGCCCCCGACCTACCCGGCATATATACATGGGTAAACTAAACCTTAAACTTGGTTGTTTAGTTTACCCATGCTTCAGCTGTTCGACTTTTCTTTTTACCGAGAAGTCATTACATAAAGATTTGCCAGTCGTTATACTTCGATATTTTTACAAGGATCGAAAGACTCATGTTCTCCATGAAAGACATAACCCAACTGATTTGATATGCACATGGTATTGCCTATCCTCACATCCGCATTATAGTGAGAATGACCATATATCCAGAAGTCAATACCGCTATCCTTGATATAATCTTCCAATTCTACGGTAAAGGCTCCGTTAGCCAGACTGTCGGCAAACTTGGGACATTGCATTTGGAAAGACGGTACATGATGAGTGACAACTATCTTTTTCCTGGCGTTGCTGGATGAAACGGCTTCTTTCAAAAACGCAAGGCACCTTGCGTGCTCACGGTTGAAGTCTGCAAACGTGAGAAGCTCTTCATTGAAGAAGATGCGTCGGAAGTCGCTTATGACTTGTTCCGTATAGTATGCCTCCTTCAAGGGAATCTTAGACCACAAAGTTGTTACGATGAAGTCGATGTCTTCTACGTGTACAACAGCATTATAATAACTGTGAACGTTGGGACGTATTTCAAGACAAAAACCATCGTTAAGATTGGCAATGTCATAGTATTTATAGAACTCATGGTTGCCCATGCAAACTATCACCTGCTGATAGTTCTCCGAAGCCCAATCCCAAAATGGATGCTTAGAATAGTTCTCGTCCCCCAGGTAGCCGATGTCTCCTGCAAGAACGAGAATATCCCCTGTTACTTGCAAGGGATTCTCCTTCAGGTATCTCCAGTTGTCGGCAAACTCTAGATGGAGGTCTGACGCATATTGTATTTTCATAACTGTTCTGTTATAAATAATTCATCTAATTGTTCCAATAAAGCCTCGATGAATGATGAATTCTGATCAAGAGCCTTTGCAAGAGGCTCTGAAAGCGTGTTCCAATCATTTCTTATTGAGGTTACAAAATCTCTTATGCAAGCAACAATCGATTCGGGAGCGATAATCTCGTTGTCTTCCATGATGACCACATTCTTCAACACATCAGACCGATGCTTCTTGATGTCTTTACTATTGACATGCTTTCCGTTAGCTTTGTCTTGCAAAAGATTGAGGTAAGCACGTGCTTTTAGAGCTATGAGCGCAGCAGAGTCTGCATGACGAAGCCCATTGGTCAGCTTGCTATGCTGGATGGTGAAGTGATAGAAATCATCATCCATGATGATTGCACTTAGACTTGATGTTTCCTCGTCAACGGGGAGAGGCTCAACAATCAGTCCTTTCGGCTCGCCAAGAATGTCAGGATGCCGTGAGAGCAGTTCTATCATTTCGGGATAGTCTGGTTTTCCGTTGACAAAACGATACAGTTCGTACTTTGGAGTTTCGCCTTCTTCCTGCTTGCGTTTCTCTGGACGACAACCACCTTCTCGTATAAATTGCCAGAAATGCTCTGCAAAGTCGGCTGTCATCTTCTCTACAACAACTATCATGTCAATGTCGTGGGTGGCACGCGGACGTACTGTCGTTCCAGTCATGGTGATGTCGCAAGCAGTTCCACCAATGATGACATAGTTATCTGAATAGGCTTCAAAAGCCTCACGAAATTTCTCTAATCCTTCCATTCTATTTCATTAATTAAACGTTCAACTTCGCCTTCCACTCGTGGGTCTTCGTCCTCACGCAGAGAAATGGCCAAAGATAATCTGTCAACCCATTCGGCTTTTGTACCAATAGTGGTGACAGGTGGGTATTTCCATGCTTCAATGATGATGTTGCCATCAAATTCGTTTGGGCGCACTAAGGTTCCCGATGATTTGAATTCCCGTAGTTGTTTGACAGGTACCATGATCATTCTTTCCGGATCGGGATTCAGCCACGTGTAATGTGCAAGGGCATTGATGCCACATACTGGGAAATTATCGTCTGAAAGCAAATCGTCACAATAAATGCGTTCTTCAACAGGGTTAACGAGGAACGACTGGGCTTGCTTCCACAATTCCATTCCTTTCTTGTCAAAGTGGATGACCTTCCGCTTAGAGCCTCCAGATACTTTTTGGCAAAGCCCCAAGTCTTCGAGGCAAGTAATACCAAGTGTAATGCTTGCGTAGGAGTACGGAATTTTGTTCTCAATATCACGTGCAGCCAATCCTTCGATACTCTCTATCTGAAGATGATAGAGCAGCAGGTATTGTGCGACAGGCGTTAAAACCTTAGCTTGTTTGGTTTTACGAATGCGCTCATTAGCCAGAAGCATAGGCAAATGGACGTATTTGTCAGATACAACGAAATACACGTCTTTGTCGATCAGTCTCTGCCGTTCATAGGCAGGACAAGTTGGCAACAAGAATACGGTAGGAAGCTGGAATAACGAAGTAAGGTTGTTTGCTGTAACAGACAAGCCACGTGGGGTAGCTACTTTATCTTTAGGTTCTGCGAATAGCAATGGCATACCATGAAACTCTCCATCGTAGAACTTGTACGACAACATTTCTCCGATGGTAACACCTTTCATCTGCGCCTTGCTTCGTTCTTGCAGTTGTATAGGTCTTCCTAATATGGCGATCTCTTTCATTTTAACCATTCTGCATTATTTTAATACATCATTAAAATGATGCAAAAGTATTAAAATAATCTGAGATAACCAAAGATTTTCAGATAATTTATATAAGATATGCGTCATCCACCATATAATCATAACGAACTTCTCCCATACACTTACATTCCATCGAAGAGATTTAGTAAACATGCTTCATAATGTCAGTGTGACATTAACCTTATTACCACCATTTCGAAACTTTATAGTATGATTATTGAAATATTATCATACTTCTATTATAATCTGTGTTAAGACTGAATTGGTTTTTCGTGTGTTTTTTCGTCAATCATATAAAAGTCTGTTCCTTTGCAATGCTTTTGGGAGTTCTCCTGCCTTTTGAGAGTATTTCCGAGTATGATAACAAACAAAGGATAACAATTAAATATCAGATTGAAAAATGTCAGGATTCGTAATTTTTGCGCTCGTCCTCACCTTTGTCTATGTGGTCTACTTTGCTGTAATGATCACACTAGACCTCCATGGCAAGAAGGATGAAAAGAAATCAGAAGAAGAGACCTATGATGTAGGGGATATGACCAACGAGGAACAGCCTGTTGCAATAGAAGAACGCAACGACAATCCTGACGAAGGTGATATGACCTTCATCGAACAAATCACAGATGATGGGCTTAGAGTTGTTAACCCAACTGGGAATGTAACTCCCCACTCTTCTTTTATCGAAGAACCACCAATAACGGAACAGCCATCATCAACGACAAGTGAAGAACTCAACGAGAAAAACGATGAATTCCTGGAGCACATTGAACCAGAACATCAATGTAGTTACCTCTCAGAAGAGTTTATGCAGAATCTCAACAATAAGCACAACACCCGAAAAATAGAAAAGAAGAATGCCAGAGATAAACTGTAAAAAGAATCATTTGTTTGCCATATTGTCGATATGTGTCATGCTCTTCCAGCCAATGTTGGCATCAGCCAAATGCGGAGGTGTCGATTACAGCTGGGGAGCAGACGCACTGAGCAATGCTCATGATTTTACGGTAACAATGATGCTCTATGTTGTCTATCTGGTGTATGCCATAGCAGCCATCGTAGGCATCATAGGAGCTTTACAAATCTATATAAAGATGAATACAGGCTTAGGGATGAGTATGTGAAACTGAGACGCGAAAGGCAAAAGATTGAGAGCAGAGACAGTATGGATGAAACATACAGAAGGTTTAGATACGTAAGATACGCAGATGATTTTCTCATAGGGGTTATCGGAAGCAAGGCTGACTGCGTTAAAATCAAGTCGGACATTACCAACTATATGGAAGAAAACCTCAAGTTGGAACTGTCGCAGGAAAAAACATTGATAACAAACGCACAAACGCCCGCGAAATTTCTTGGCTTCGAGGTTTCCGTTCGTAAGTCCGATGCTGTCAAGCGGAACAAGAACAATGTGCCAGCCCGCTATTACAACGGTAAGATAGTCTTAAAGGTCGCCATCGAAACGGTGCGGAACAAACTGGAAGAATACAGTGCCATCAGATACAAGGTCGAAAATGGCCGACAAGTTTGGTTTGCAAAATTCAGAGGCAATCTTATGAAGAAGAAAATCGAGGACATAGTGGCGGCATATAACTCTGAAATCAGAGGGTTCTACAATTATTACTGCATTGCCAATAACGTGGCATACGCACTCTCAAAGTTTGGATACATCATGGAGTACAGTATGTACCATACCATTGCAGCAAAGACCAACAGCACTGTAAGCAAAGTCATTGACAAATATAAGGTTGGGAATGACATTATAGTGCCATATCAGGATGCAAAAGGTAAATTACGGTACAGGAAATTCTATAATGAGGGATTCAAACGTAAACCACCAATGTACTATACGGAGGTAAACGACTTATCCTACACAATCGCAATTCCACAGCCGACACTTACTGAGCGATTGGATGCGAGAACATGTGAATTATGTGGAAAAGTCGGACCTGTAGTCATGCGTCATGTCAGAAAGCTAAACCAGCTTAAAGGAAAGACTGAATGCGACAGGCTGATGCTTGAAAAGCATAGGAAGACATTGGTTGTCTGTGAAAAGTGTTATGCCAAAATACACAGCCATGCTAAATAAAGTCATGTTATCAACGGAGAGCCGTATGCGTGGAGACATGCAAGTACGGTTTGGGGGCAGGTACGGGAAAACCTACTGCCGAAAGGCAGTAAGGCGTTCTGTACCGAGCCTACGGCTGGGCATAGGCGGTGACATCTTCAATCTTGCCGGAGAGTTTATCCACAGCCGTGATTTTCTCGCACAGGCAAGGTTCATATCGGAAAGTGCCGGTGTGCCTATGGTGCAGCCGGATGCTTCCACCTTCAGGAAAAAAACTCCCGAACCGTCCTTTGAGGACGTGGAGGTCTTGCCCCTGCGGTATCAGGCTTTGAAGAAATATCTGGTGGAACGTAGCATATCTCCCGATACCGCGTCCTTTTACTGCTGCCAGTTGAACTACTACGTCCACAAGAAGAAATATTTCGCCGTCGGCTTCTCCAATGTGTCCGGCGGTTATGAACTCCGGAACCGGCTTTTCAAAGGGTGCATACCGCCCAAAGACGTATCCCTGATAAAGCGGAAGGACGGGCAGGCTGAAAGTTGCAGCCTTTATGAGGGCTTCATGGACTTCCTGTCCGCCGTGACGCTCGGCATGGCGGAGGACGGTGACAGCCTTGTCCTGAACTCGGTCGCCAATGTGGACAGGAGTTTCCGTTATCTGGACGGTTACGAAAGGATACGGTGCTACCTCGACAACGATGAAGCCGGACACCGGACGGTGGAAAAACTGCGGATGCGGTACGGTGAGAAAGTGTCGGACTGCCGTGGGTTATACAAAGGCTGCAAGGACCTGAACGAGTATTTGCAGCAACGGATAAACAAACAGAATAACAACAAACTTAAAATCAGATAAGATGATGAAGATTATGAATAATAACAGCAACAGAGGCAAATCAATTTTCAAGGCAGTGGCAGTCTGCATGGCTGTCCTGGCTGCGGGACTTTTTGCGTCCTGCGATGACGATATGGACATACAGCAGAGCTACCCGTTTACGGTGGAAACCATGCCGGTCCCTCACGATGTGGCAAAGGGGCAGACCGTGGAAATCCGCTGTGAGATGAAGAAGGAGGGCAATTTTGCCAATACACTCTATACGATACGTTACTTCCAGTATGAAGGTAAAGGGACACTGAAGATGGACAACGGTACGGTATTCCTGCCGAACGACCGTTACCTGCTGGAGAACGAGAAGTTCCGTCTGTACTACACCTCGCAATGCGATGAAACACAGAATTTCATCGTGGTCGTGGAGGATAACTTCGGCAACTCCCATGAAATGGAGTTTGATTTCAACAACTCCAACACTTCAGAAACGGAAAGCGACAGTGTGCCAGCCGTCAGTCCGTCCACTTCCAAACAAATCCGTGAATGAGGTACAGGATGTTGTTACTGCTCTGTTTCCTTTCGTTGGGCTGCAAACCCTTATGATTGCAGCCGATATTTCAAAATACTTGTTATGCAGCGAATTTCACGCTGCAAGGAATCCGCTTACGCAGCTTCCTTCTGGTCGGCAACGGCCTTGGTGACCTGAGCCAAACCACGGGGTACACCGTTGATAGCGGTAGCAAGACCCTGAGCAACACCGTTGATAGCAGCAGCGATGTGTGCGTAGAGTTCTTCGCGAGAAGGCAGAGAAGCAATAGCTTCAACCTCAGCAGCGCTTACAGCAGCGCCTTCCATCAAACCACCCTTGATTTCCAGGGTCTCATTGGTCTTGGAGAACTCCTTAACTGCCTTAGCGGCAGCAGCAACATCATCACCGGCGAATACGAATGCGCTAGGACCATGCAGCATGTCGTCGAGCGTGGGCAGCTCAGCGTCAGCGAGCGCGATGTGCATGAGGGTGTTCTTGTAAACCTTCATGGAAGCGCCTGCTTCGCGAACAGCCTGGCGAAGAGCCTGAGTCTCCTTTACAGTAAGACCACAAGCATCAACAACCCATACTGCACCAGCACCTTCGAGATCTTCCTTGATCTGCGCGAGCTTGGTTTCGTTCTTTACACTTGGCATATGTACACCTCCTTTATCTCAAACTCGGGTTCCGCCCCGAATGGGTGGAGTCGTGCTTGAGAAAAGAAACGACCCCTTCCGTCCTAAGACGCAGGGGCCGTAAAGCGCGATACTTATCGACCACCTCGGCGGGCCGCATATTGCGATTAAACCTTTCGGTACCTGCTGTCTTGAGCAGCGGAACTATGTAAACAAAATACTGTTTCTAACAGCCCTTGTATTTTACTAAGAAGCACATCATCGTCAAGCATTTTTTCTACAATTTTCAGAAACATCCTTTTTATGTCCAAAGTCCTCTCTTTGCCACCGTTCACTGACCATGTTCCAGCGCCTACGGCCGCGTTCTTGCCAATCGATGGGTAAAGCTTGAACATTAATTTGTTTATCGAGAAAGGACCCCAATGAAAGTCGCGTTCTTCCCAGGGTGCATGGTCGACATGCTTTATCCAGAAGTGGGAATCGCTGCCGTCAACGTACTTGAGAAACTTGGATGCGAAGTAGAGCTCCCCGATGACCAAGTATGCTGCGGCCAGCCCTTTTCAAATTCGGGCTACATCGAAGAAGCCAAGCCTATGATGAAAAAAGTTATCGATGCCTACAGCGGGTACGACACCATTGTTTCGCTCACTGGCTCTTGCGCTTGGGCAATCAAGGCCGAGTATCCTCATTTTTTCGCAGACGATGTCGAATACAGCAATAAAATTGCCGATCTTGCTCCGCGCATTTACGAATTCACCCAGTTCATCGTTGATGTTTTGGGCGTCACCAACGTTGGCGCCCACCTCGATGGCACGGTCACCTACCACAAGAGCTGCCACCTCACTCGCATGCTCGGCGTAGAAGAGCAGCCCCTTACTCTTTTGAAGAATGTAGAGGGGCTCAGCTACATTGAAATGCCCGAAGCTGACCGCTGCTGTGGGTTCGGCGGCACATTCAGCGTTAAAGAGCCTGAGGTTTCTGGACATATGGTCCAGGAAAAAGTTGCATTCGCACTTGCCACCGGAGCCGACTATCTCTGCGGTGCAGACCAGGCATGCCTCATGAACATCAAGGGCGCTCTCGATCGCCTCATCGAGCAAGGTGTTGTTTCCAGCAATATGAAGGTTATGCATATTGCACAAATCCTCGACTCTCGATTGGAGGCATAGGAAATGTCGATAATCTACGACGATGCACCCCTCGAGGACCGCATCCATCGTGCGCTTTCAGATACGTTCAAGCATCGAGCCATCGAAACCGCTCAGGACGTTATTACCGGCAAGCGCGACGCTCTTGTTGCCGAAGTGGACAACTGGGAGGATTTCCGCACGCATGCCGCAGCCATTCGCGACCATGTGCTCGAGAACCTTGACTACTACGTTCGCCAATTTGCGACGAATGCTCAAAAAAACGGTGCACAGGTGCATTTTGCCCCTACCGACAATGACGCGCTCGATTGCATTCTGGATATCTTTGAAGCAGAAGGTGCTAAAAGCTGCGTAAAGTCCAAGAGTATGATGACCGAAGAAATCGGGCTCAACACGTTCCTGGAATCGCACGGGATCAAACCGATCGAGACCGACTGCGCCGAGCACATCATTCAAACTGCAGGCAATGCACCTTCGCACATTGTTGTGCCGGCGCTGCACTTTGACCGTACTTCCATTCGCAATCTTTACCATGAGCAAAAGGGCTACGAGGGCACTAATGACCCCGAGGAAATCACCCGTTTCCTGCGCAAAACGCTACGCCCCGAATTCATGAATGCCCCCATTGGCGTAACCGGCTGCAACTTCGGCGTTGCGGAAACTGGCTCTTGCACTCTCGTTTCCAACGAGGGCAACGCACGTATGGCTTCGAGCATCCCCGAAACGCAAATTGTCGTCATGGGCACTGAGCGCATCGTACCCGACCTGCGCTCCCTCGACGTAATGATGAAACTCTTGGTGCGCAGCGCTGTCGGTGCCAAGATCTCTGGTTCGTTCTCTATTAATACGGGATGCCGTCGAGAGGGCGAAGCTGACGGCCCAAAAAATGTGCATATCGTAATCGTGAACAACGGACGCACCGATATTCTGGCTCATGAATTCCGTCCCATGCTTCGCTGCATCCGCTGCGGCGCGTGCATGAATTCTTGCCCAGTATACCGTCACATTACCGGTCATGGATATGGCTCAATCTACCCAGGTCCCATGGGCGTTGTTTTGACTCCCCTCCTTGTTGGATACGAGAAAACAGCGAAGCTGCCCTACGCATGCTCTTTATGCGGACAATGCGCGGAGGTGTGCCCTGTGAAGGTGCCGCTTCCGAATCTAATTTCCCAGCATCGACGTAACGTGGTAAGCCAAGGCTACGTATCTCCTGTCGAAAAGGCCATCTTCACTGCAGCAGCCGCAACTTTCTCGAATCGCGTTACCTACGGAGCTCTTACGGCAGCGGCGGCACCTGCAATGAAGCTCATGACCGGCAAAACAAATCAGCTTGATCGCGGCAGCACTTGGATCCCTGTCCTGAACGGCTGGTTAGCATCGCGCAATCTTGACACGATGAGCAGCAAGAAGTTCCGTTCTTGGTTTGCGGAGCATAAAAAACAAGAAGAGGAGCAAAAGCGCGCTGAAACTGCCCAAGCTCTTACCGATGCCTGTCGCAACAACGCCAACCGAGAGGAGAACTAATGAGCACAGTAAGCCTCGAGGAGTTCCTGAAACCCATATCCCAGGCGCTTGGCCGCACTGAACCCCCCGCATCCATTGAACCCTGCGAAGCAACCAAGGCACCGTTGCCTGGAGATTATCGTGATTACTCCACCGAGGAGCTCGCTCAATGGTTCACCGAAGAAGCAACCAAGATGGGCACCATCGTTCGCGAAGCAAAGCCGGAAGAAGTATCCCAGGTTGTGCTTGATTTGGTTAACGAGATCGGTCAAGGCGGACACATCGTTTATTCCGACGTTCCCGAGATCGATGGCTTTGGCATTCCCGAAGTTCTGAATAACGCTTCCTTCGAAGCCGTTCGCTGGAACCCCACCAGTCGAGAAAAGAGCATGGGGCGCGCTGAGAGTGCCGATATTGGCATCACCTTTGCTTCCGCAGGCATCGCAGAAACCGCCACCATCATGCAGCGTTGCACGGAAAAGTCTGGACGGGCAGTATGCCTTCTGCCTATCGGCCACATTGCCCTGTTGCGCAAGAGCACCATCTTCCCTTATATGACACAACTCATGGATGATTGGGAAAAACGCATCGCCGGAGGCGAGGAAATGCCTTCTAACGTGACTTTTATCAGCGGCCCTTCAAACACCGCTGACATCGAGCTGGTTCGTGTCGTGGGCGTTCATGGACCCGTTTACGCAAGCGTAGTCCTCATCGACGACTAAGGCTCTCCGAATAGCCACTCGACGAAAATAACGCTCCTCTATGTGAGCCAAACCTCTAATGAAGCACCTGGAATAAAGATTCATTCCAGGTGCTTTTTCGTTATGCATCCAAGCCATTATTGCGGAGCATTACTTTTCCGCAGCCTGCACTCATAAAAAAGGGACCCTGTTTGAACAGGGTCCCTAGATTCACTTAGCGATACGCTATTTCGCTACGCAGAAGCATTAGAGCTGCCAGCATCATTTGCCTGAGATACAGCAGAGACAGTAGCAACATCACCATTGTCACCGCTTACCGTCAGGGTCACGCTATCGCCTTCCTTGAAGCGAACGATATCGACTACGTTGGCTACAGGACAGTCATAGAGCGTGCCGTCTCCATTGAGCATGACATAGTAATGAGAATTACCGTCAAGAACCACAGGCGAAATCAGCGAAATAGTACCAGTTGCTGTTCCGTCCGTCTTAGTTGCTTTGCCGGAATCATCGTCGGTAGAGACGCCGTTTGCGCGAAGCAGTTTTTTATACGACTTCTCGGTTTCCTCGAGTGTGTCACCTACGGCTACATTCTGGTAGCGCTGGATGTCGATCATCGCATACTTCTTAACCAGGCCCGCGTTGTCCTTCAGAGCCATAAAGTAGGTCGGCTGATTGTCAACATTGATCAACAGCGGGAAGGTTGCTTCATACTTAAGATTTTGAACCTGGCCCTCTGCTGAGCTCATTGCAGATTCTTCGGTTGCACCAGCAACTGGATAGAACTTGGATTCAGCGGTACGCTGATTAATTAGAACAAAGCCAATGATGGAATTATCCGCAGTTGCCGAAGTTACGCCGGAATATACCCAAACGTCGTCATCCTTGGCAATGTAGTTGTAGCCAAGCTGGCCATCGGATCCAGGAGTGGTTTGTTTAACGCCGCTCTGGCCCAACCAAGAGTTAATCCAGCCGCCGGAAAGTGCGCCGCTCCAGTTGTACTGCTGGATGAGCAAGTCGGCAGGATATGCTCGGTCAACCCACTGGGGCACTTCGTCGATGGCAAGATCCTGGCACTCACCCGTGCTTGCATCGCAAAGAACAACACGCGAAACGGTTTCACCACCGAACAGACCAACCGTGTAGTCGATTACCGGATAGATCCAATACGGTTTGCCATTGTCGTCGATCTCAAACGACTTTTCACCAAAGATATAGAACGGATGGCTCAGCTGCACATGACGGTCAACGTTGTTGAAGAAAGGATCGGAATCAGAATAGTAGATCGGATCTTCAAGACGAACAATCTGGGTATCCTGGGTGCTCATATTGACAATTACGTATGCAGGAATACCCGTATTGTGGTTGGACCACCATTTGAACACGTCAGCATAATTCAGGGGGCTAACACGAACCGGTGCGTCCTGATAATTGATCTGAGAATACAGGTCGGAAATCTCGAACTGGCTAACGTAGTCTGCCATAGTGCCCATGGTGCGGTTGCCCAAAAGGACAGCGGAGTCGCGATCGATAAACGGAATGGTAGAGTAATCCGCCTGTTCGATGTCGGTAGCAAAGTCCCCATCCTCTGTGTTGAGAATGGTGGAATACTTTTCCGCATTACCAGGGAACAAAGTCAAAGAAGCAACAGCGCCCAAAACACCAACGAGCGCAATGATTACGGGAACAACCATCAGACCCTTGAACCGCTTAGACTTCTTTTCGTTCTTCTCGCGTTTGCCCATTCCGCGCTCATAAATTTGGTGGAAGATGAAGAACACCAAAAAAGACGGGAACAGCACAAAGATAGCAAGAAACATCCAGAGGTCGACGCTATGGATGTTGATCGGCGGATGGAACCACCAGTAACAAAATGCTGCGACGATAAGAATTACGACAGCTAAAACAACAAATGCTTTCTTGCTCATTTGAGCAAAACGGGTTCGCAGCATATCAAATTCGCTGCCCCCACGATGACCGCCGGCACTGGGTCCTTGCGAACCGCCTGCACCGCCAGCACCACCGCCAAATTGATTCAGCAAGTCGGCCCAACTCATGGGTCCTTGTTGATTAGGATCTGGCATAGGTCTCCTCCCTCGGTTTGTGTATAACAAACAATTGTATAGGAAGCGGCTTTATATACGAAACAAAAAGCGGGACCCGAGGTTAAAGTTACCCGAATCCCGCTCCATACACTTCCGTTGACTATTTAGGAAAGCTGACGTAATGCATACTGCAAAATGCCGCCATTGTAGTAGTAGCTTCCTTCGGTTGGCGTATCGATTCTTACAACAGCCGTGAAATCAACGCTGCTACCGTCTGGTTTTTCCGCCGTGACGACAACATGACTTGGATTTGGCAGACCTTCAGAAAAATCTATATCGCCAACGGTGATGCGCTCGGTTCCATCAAGACCCAAGCTTTCGGCGTTCTGCCCTTCCTCAAACTGCAAAGGAAGGATACCCATACCAATAAGATTTGAACGGTGGATTCGCTCGAAGCTTTCGGCGAATGCGGCACGAATGCCCTGGAGCATCGGCCCCTTTGCCGCCCAATCGCGCGACGATCCGCTTCCGTACATCTTTCCCGCCAGAACAACCAAATCGGAGCCTTCCCCTTGGTAGTGTTCGGCAGCATCATAGACAGCCTTGATTTCATCATCGATGAAATCGCGCGTCCAGCCACCACGTCTCCCCTCGGCGAGCTTGTTCTGCAGCTTCACATTGGCGAAGGTACCGCGCATCATCACCTCATGGTTACCCCGTCGAGCCCCGTACGTATTGAAGTCTTCCTTCCTAACACCATGAGCCTCGAGGTAGCGAGCTGCGGGAGAATCGTCTGCGATAGAGCCTGCAGGAGAAATGTGGTCGGTGGTGATGAAGTCCCCCAAATTGAGCAACACGCGAGCATTCTTTACGCTCTTTGGCGCTACAGGATCCTTCCCCATACCATCAAAGTAGGGGGCGCGACGAACGTACGTGGAATCAGGATCCCATGCAAACACATCGCTCGCTTCCTTGCCAAGCGACTGCCATCTTTCATCACCATCAAATAGACCCACTGCAGCACGGTCGAACACTTCCTTGGTTCGACTCTTCTCAAGAAGAAGGGTAACTTCTTCGTCATCAGGCCAGATATCTTTGAGGTAAATACTATTACCTTCCGCATCGATGCCGAGCGCTTCGGTTTCAAAATCAAAATCGATCGTGCCTGCAAGCGAATACGCAATAACCAGCGCAGGCGCACAGAGATAGTTCTGGGACACATCGGGGGAAATGCGGCCCTCGAAATTACGATTGCCCGAAAGCACACTGGCCAGCTCAACTTCATTGGCGACATCGTGCATTCCCGGCAAAACCGGACCCGAATTGCCAATACAACTCATGCAGCCAAATCCGCACGTATAAAAACCAAGATCACGAAGCGCAGGCATAAGACCCGCAGCGTCTAGGATGTCCTCCGTCGCGCGGCTTCCAGGCGCCAGGATAGTCTTTACCCATGGCTTCGGATGAAGACCGGCTTTGATGGCGTTTCGTGCCAGCACACCAGCAGAGATCATCATGCTGGCATCCGTTGCCGTCGTGCAGCTAGTAACAGCAGCAATGGCCAATGCGCCATGGGTGACTTCGTAGTTTTGACCCAATACATCAACCGAAACCTTCTTACTGCAATCGAGCGAACGATCGTTGCACAGCTGGCTAAAGCGATTCTTAACATCGGCCAAATCAATACGGTCGTGCGGACGAGACGGACCTGCAACGCTACGCTGGACCTTCGAAAGATCAAGCTCGAGCACCTTGGAATAAGTTCGCGGCTCGCTTTGCGGGTCGTTCCAGAAGCCCTGAGCCTTTGCATAAGATTTCACCAAAGCAATTTGCTCCACGCTGCGACCAGTAAGTTCGAGGTAATCAAGCGTTTTCTGGTCTACAGGGAACAAAGTGCAAGTTGCACCATATTCGGGCGTCATGTTTGAGATGCATGCACGCTGTGTAGCGTTCAAGCTTTCGAGACCTTCACCGAAGCATTCAACGAAGCAGCCAACAACCCCTTCTGCACGTAGCATCTGAGCAAACGTAAGGGATACGTCCATTGCGCTCACCCCTGGCTGGAGAGAGCCTGTAAGCTCAATGCCAATTACGCGAGGCACCAGCGTAGTGATCGGCTGACCGAGAGCTGCAGCTTCCGCTTCAATGCCGCCTACGCCCCAACCTAGCACGCCGATGCCGTTAGCGGTAGGTGTATGAGAATCGGTACCAACGAGCGTATCGAAATACGCAAGGGGTCCTTCCCCTCCGTCTTTCGTCATAGCCACCGAAGCAAAGCGCTCGATGTTCAGCTGATGGCAAATGCCAGCTCCAGGAGGAACAATACGTACATTCTCGAATGATTCCTGGGCCCATTTGAGGAACTCATAACGCTCTTTATTGCGATCGAATTCTAGCTCCATGTTCTTCTGCAATGCGCCCGCACAACCCGCTTCGTCGGCAATAACCGAGTGGTCAATAACCAGATCGCACTGTACTTGAGGATTAATGGTTTTGGGGTCCCCGCCGAGAGCCATGCATGCCTCTCGCATTACCGCAAAATCAACGAAGACAGGTACACCAGTGAAATCCTGGAAAAGAACGCGCGCAGGGCTGAACTCGATTTCGCTTCCGACTTCACCAGAAAGCCCCGCTTCAACCAAGCGTTGAGCCAATTCGCCCGCACGCTCGTCAGACTCAGCATTTCGGAGAATATTCTCGAGGAGAACCGTTAGAGAAAACGGGAGCTTCTCGTGACCAGCAACGCGATTAACTGGGTAATACGTATAGGTTACGTTTCCGACCTTCAGGACATCGGAACGACTTGACATAATTACTCCTTTTTCAACTACGGCAAATCAGACAATCAATTCGTTGGCTTAAAGCCGCAAAACTAAACAACAAAACAAAAGATAAGCTTTAAGCAAGACGGGTGAGCGCTGAGATCAATTCGTCGGTAAATTGAGAGCAAGAAGCTGCTGATTTATCTGAACCTGTTGCTTTACGAATATCGGCGGTCAGCACCTCGCCCTCAGCATACACCTT
>OLNU01001522.1_pt1 | contig 16873 bp, 16 predicted proteins | sample 1672241 | NCBI WGS metagenome assembly OLNU01 (sample SAMEA3136663, study PRJEB25190) | human gut metagenome | biome: human gut; feature: human-associated habitat; material: faeces | place: Austria | collected 2013 | reverse complement strand
GTGAACTTTGTTCACAAAAAACGCCTCGCGGAACGTTACCAGTGAACAGTAACGATTGCTGTTCACAGTATAGACCGTATTGGAAGAAATCATGCGAATGTATGATTTCTGTGCAGTGTGAAGTGCGTTACCAGTCAGGTTGTGAACAGGCTCTAAGGGAAAAGGAGGAACTATATTTATGAAATTCAGAGTTGAGGGCATTTATGATGCCAAAAAGCTGGGAATCCCACAGATGCTGATTCTGGGGCTCCAGCATATGTTCGCCATGTTTGGCGCTACCATTCTGGTGCCGATCCTGGTAAACAACTATTTTCACGGCGAGGGCTTATCCATTCAGGTAACCCTGTTCTGTGCCGGATTTGGAACACTTCTGTTCCATGTACTGACTAAGCTGAAGGTACCTGCATTCCTAGGATCATCATTTGCATTTCTTGGCGGATTTGCCACCGTTGCAGAGCTTGACACCGGAATTTTTGCCAACATGTCTTATGGAGAGAAGCTTCCATATGCATGCGGTGGTGTGTTTGTAGCAGGACTTCTGTATCTGGTACTTGCAATGATCGTTAAGGTAATTGGCGTAAAGCGCGTCATGCGTTATCTGCCTCCGGTTGTAACTGGTCCGATTATTATCTGTATTGGTCTTAGCCTTGCACCGTCTGCAATCAGCAACGCATCCCAGAACTGGATCCTTGCTTTGATCGCACTTGGAACTGTTATTTTCTTCAACATCTGGGGCGTTGGAATGTTCCGTATTATTCCGATTCTGATGGGTATTGTTGTTTCTTATGTGGTTGCCCTGATCATGAATGCCTTGGGTATGACAAACGCAGATGGAAGTGCTATCCTCAGCTTTGCAGGAGTAGCAAGTGCGCCGATCGTAGGTGTTCCGAAATTCTTCCTCTGCAAATTTAACATTACTGCAATCCTTGCAATGGCACCGATCGCAATTGCTTCCATGATGGAGCACATTGGCGATATTTCTGCTATTTCCGCAACGGTTGACCGCAATTTCATCGAAGACCCGGGGCTTCACCGTACACTTCTGGGTGACGGACTTGCAACCTCTCTGTCAGCACTGATCGGTGGACCTGCAAATACAACTTACGGAGAGAACACCAGTGTTCTTGCTCTGAGCCGTGTTTACGACCCGAAGGTAATCCGTCTGGCTGCTATTTATGCAGTTATCCTCAGCTTTATCCCGAAGATGGCTGAGGTGATTAGTTCCCTTCCGTCTGCGATCATCGGTGGTATCAGTTTTATTCTTTATGGAATGATCTCTGCTGTTGGTGTCCGTAATGTAGTTGAGAACAAAGTAGACCTGACACGTTCTCGTAACCTGGTTATTACAGCGGTTATCCTGGTTTGTGGTCTTGGCATTTCCGATGGACTTACATTTACCATCGCAGGCGCACATATTACTCTTACAGGACTTGCACTTGCTGCAATTGTAGGAATCCTGCTGAACGCCGTTCTTCCGGGAAATGACTATGTGTTTGAGACTGCAAAGAAGAAAGAGGAGATGGAAGACGACTGATCCGGCTGGCTTTCCTATATGGTGATGCTGCCGGAAGGTGAAATGTCTGTTTAGCTGATATATAAAAAGAACTCGATTCAAAGTAAATAAATGCGGGAGTCTTTTTCAAAGAGGCTCTAAGTACATTTATTTGCCATGTATGAATCGAGTTCTTTTTTATGTTGTAATAGGAAATGCTGTTGGAATTTCCTATTACCAGGCAGAATCGCACTGCGGCGGAAGGGGAGGTGTCGTTCGAGGCGACCTGCCGCAGTGCAATTCTGCAAGAAGGAATCTTTTTAGAAGCTTCCGCCTGTACCTCCGTGATCGCTGTCTGAGCCGCCGGAGGAACTGTCACTATCCTTCGGTTTCGCTGTTTTGGTAACTGTGTGATACAGGAAAATATCGTTTGATCTTGTCAGTGCCATACTTCCCTGGCGCACATAATCCACTGCGCTGTCCTGTGTCCGTACGCTTTTCAGCTGGGCTCTCATGCCCATGGTGCACAGAAACGCAAGCACAAGACCGATTCCCAGGGAAATGAGAATCCATATGGGAGAAAAGGGCTCTGTATAAGGCTCCCCGTTAGCAGCCATTTCCAACAGATCCTGACACAGATCTGCGTAGGTATCGAAAGCGCCGTAGAAGTTTTCATCCTTTAACAGAGGCTCTACATTTTCCTTCAGATAAGCAAGTCCGTCATCGTTAAACGCAGTCATACCATATCCGTGGGTGGTAATGTGCCATTCACGGTCGCCAATGCTGACCATGAACAGGATTCCGTCGTGGTTTTCGCCGGTTCCGTATCCATTCTCATCGAAGAAATGGTCTGTAAAGAAGTTCATCTCATTGCCTTCTTTAGACTCTACTGTGGCAACTGCCACTTCCAGGTTGTATTCCCCGGTGATGGCTTCCAGCTTATCCAGAAGCTGGGATTCTTCCTCATCTGTGAGAAGATCTGCCTCGTCCAGGACAAGGGAAAATTCGGAGGCTGCAAAGTCCTGATAAGAGTCATCTTCCTCGCTGTCGGATCCGCCAAAGCTGTTGGAAGCTGCGGCCTGTACCGTAACAGCTCCCGTACCTGGCAAAGCAGCATTAAAAAGCGCATCTGTGCCTGGAATAACTGCACTGAAAAGGCTTCCTGCTCCCAGCACTGCCGCCAGAATAATTCCAAATGATTGTTTTTTCATGGCATGTTCCTCCTTAACAAAATGTGTGAATCAGCCATGCAATGGCGTAAGCAGCAACGGAAAAACCTGCAGTAAGTCCAAGGAACCATTTAGTGAAAATACCTTTATCTACAGGCAGATTTCCTACAAATTTACCAGTCTGTCCGTTCATGCCGAACAGATAGTGGTTGCCCTTCCAGGTGGTGGAAAGAAGCCATACCGGGAAAAGGGCATAGTGGGTTTTACCGCCTTTTAACTGAATACGGGTATCTTCAGGGGTAACGCTGTCATAACCGATGACCGTATCGCGAAAAGCATCCTCAGCGGCTTTTCTCACACGCTGGTTAGCGCGCTCAGCAGATTCTTCTGCGGATACATCATATTTGTCCGCAACGTATCCTGCCAGGTAAGGAGTGGCAAAGTCCACAGCCTCGGAAATTACGTAAGGCTCCAGAGACTCTGTTAAATCATTGTCAATTTTGGAAGAACCGTCTACCGGAATCTGGTCGAACCCGATGTTTCCAGCCCGGAAAACAGAGTAATGGCTGGTTTCCGTATAATCATAGTCGCTGTCACTCCAGAAACGGGTCTTGGTGGCATGATAGCGGATATCTGCAGAGGCGTCGGTGTCAAAAAGCCAGAAAGGCACATAAACACCTTTGATCTCGTCAATGTGATTTTCCTTTTTAAATACTTTGGGTAAAAGGATCTTGCCGTGAAGATGTTTGGTCAGACCTTCTTTGGCTGCCTTTTTGTCCAGCTTAAACGGAATGATAAAATCCGGACGCAGGGTACCGGAAAATTTGCTGGACATTACTACCGGATTGCCGCAGAATGGGCAGGAAGAAGCACCTGTGCTTTCATCGGCAACGATTTCTCCGCCGCAGGACTGGCATATGTAAACGGACATTCCGCTGGCTTCATCTTCCTTCCAGGAGTTGTCTGAAGCACTTTCCCAGTTCAATTCATCAGATTGCTGGTTAGCTGCTGCTTCGTTAAATTCTTTGACGGTTTCCATATCAAATTCAGTGTCGCAGTAAGGACATTTCATCTTCTGGAGCGTACTGTTGAATTCGATTGCTCCGCCGCAGCAGGGGCATTTATATTCAAGTAAATCGGACATAGTTCATCTCCTTTTATGCTGCTTTTTTACTGGGTATCGTTTTCATTAAATGGATCGCCACAGTTCGGACAGAATTTCGGCGGATTGGTTGGATCTTCCGGTTCCCAGCCGCACTTGTCACAGCGGTACCGAGGCTTCATAGCCGGTTTCGGGGAACCGCAGTTGGTGCAGAATTTGCCTGTATTTACAGCGCCGCAGGAACAGGTCCAGCTTGCATTTGCTGCAGGTGTCTGAGGCTTTTTCGCGCCGCATTCCGGGCAGAAATTACCGGAAACCATAGCACCGCAGGAGCATTTCCACTGGTCAGCTGCCGGAGCAGAACCGCCTGCCTGAGCCTGGGATACGGCCGGATTTGGCTGTGGTTGTGCCATCTGCTGTGCCTGAGCTGCCTGCTGCTGTCCCATAGCGTAAAGATTCTGTGCGTTAAAACCGCCAGTCATGCCTGCCATATTCATGCCCATGAAACCGGTCATGGCACCGCCAGCGTTGCCTGCTGCTGTCTTCATGGCGTCTGCCTGTGCTCCTGCAAGAGTAGCGGCTGCCATGGCAGGATTGCGGAGGATAGCCATACGCTGAGCTTCTTTGATCATCTGGGCATCTTCCTCAGGAAGAGTGATCGGATTCATGGCAACAGATACGATCACAAGACCACGAAGCTGACTCCATTTCTGGGTGAGAGCCTGGTTCATGGCATCACAGAGCTCCATTGCATGAGCCGGAAGTGCGCTTGGACGGATTCCCTGCTGGGAAATGCTGGCAAATGCCGGCTGAAGAGCTGAGATAAATTCTGTTTTCAGCTGTCCCTCGATCTGCTCTCTGTCGTACTGCTGTTCAAAGTTTCCGCAGACGTTGGAATAGAAGAGAAGCGGGTTTGCAATGCGGTAGGAATAAACACCGCTGCAGCGGACAGAAACATCAATGTCCAGTCCGATGTTCTGGTCTACAACACGGAATGGAATCGGGTTCGGAGTTCCGAATTTATTGTCCACCAGTTCTTTGGTATTGAAATAGTAAACACGCTGGTCTTTGCCAGTGTCACCGCCGAATGTGAAACGCTTGCCAATAGTGTGGAAAGTGTTCATGATGGCGTCGCCCAGATTTCCGGAGAAAATACTTGGCTCGGTAGAAGCATCGTAGGTGTATTCGCCTGGCTCTGCGCAGATATCAACGATCTTGCCCTGCTCTACGATCATCATACACTGTCCGTCTGCGACTGCGATTCCGGATCCGGTGGTGATAATGTTGTCGCTTCCCTTGGTATTGGAGGAACGTTTGGATGTGCGCTTCTGCCCCTTTACTGCCAGAACGTCATTGTCGATGGCATCACAGTAGAAAAATTCTTTCCACTGATCTGCAAGTGTACCGCCTGCGGCGCCAAGTGCTGCTTTAATAAGTCCCATATTGTAACTCCTTTCTTTTTGACCGGTCAATGACTGGAAAAATTATGTAAACGAATGCCACCTGATGCCAATAGCAGGAGTGCATTGGCGCAGAAACCATGGATTTCATATCTGGTGGTGCCTGTGTGAGCAGACATAGTGGTTTCGTTAATTTGTACAGTTATTGTCCGAAAATGATTTTATTAATTATTCTACATAACGATTCAGCAGACATTATTCCGCGAGGTGTTTTTGTGAACGAAGTTCACAGAAAAAACGAGAAATGCGGCGCGAAATCGTATAAAACATGATTTCTGTGTATCCAGAAGGATATCACTGTGAATGTGCGGAATCGTTACTACTCTACTATAAATTTTATCTGATTTTGTCTGAAAAAACAACCTATATGTGATAAATGACTGGTTTTCGTGACAATAAGACATAGATACTATCTGATTTGCAGTAAATAGGAATTGTATACCAGCCATTTGATGACAAAAAAATGTTTGGAATGCCGGAATAACAAAAATCTGCAGCCTATATATAATAGTACTGCAGATTTTGTCATTAGTAATATTGAACCTGGTATGGGGCACATTTAACCTTCTGAATTGTCATCAGATGCGTCTGAGCTGTCTGATCCGGAATTGCCTGATCCAGAGCCGTCAGAACTGGAACTGCTTTGGGTGGCAAGTGTCTGATAGTACCAGGAGGAGGTGATGGAATCATTATCCTCCACGTAATTTCCGTTGGAATCCAGCATATTTCCGTCGGAATCAAATGTGACATCCAGAAGATCCGTCTTAGTAGATGGTGTGACGTTCATGGACATGATTTCATCATATTTTGTCTGAAGGTTTTCCAGGGAAAACTCATCTCCGATGGACTGGCGGACGCTGTGTGCAGATGCTAGAGCGTCTGTATAATCGTCCAGCTTATATGGTGCATATTCCAGGGTATCGTAGCTGTAATGCATAACCAGCGGTGTCAGTGTGGCATCTTGGATCTGGATGCTGGTCTGATCGCCGTCTACGGTCTTCTGAATGGTAAAGGCTGCCATTCCGCCAAGAAGCTGCTTCAGTGTTTCCTGACCGGTAACAAAGTTGCCAAGGGAGTAGTAGATCAGCATGTTGTGGCCAGAGTCATCTGTAAGGTAGCCATATGGCTGGAGCACATTCGGATTGGTTCCGATCACAACGTCAACACCTTGCTCCATAAGGAAGTTGGCCCATTCTTTTTCGTATTCGGTAGGCATTGGTTCTTCGGTCTTGCCCCAGTTTGCAGAGAAAATCACACAGTCTGCGGAAGCTTTGGCCTGTTTGATGGCGGCTGCAACATCGGCAGTATTGAATGTGTCAATCATGGAGCCTTTGCTGGAAGATGATGTAGCTGCGCTTCCGGAGCTGGCTGAACTTCCGGTGGTGTCTGCTGAATTATCGGAAGCAGAACTGTCAGTACCGTCTGTTGAGCCGTCGGTACCACCTGCTGAGTTATCAGAAGCAGAGCTGTCCGTGCTGTCTGTGGAGCTATCGGATCCTGTGGAGTCTCCGGAAGTGTCAGAACTATCGGAGATTCCGGACTGGCTTCCATATGCCGGGAAAGTATAGTCAAGGAATGCAATTTTGATTCCGTTTATCTCTACAACTTTCGCTGTATTTGTACTGGTCTGGCTCTTATGAATACCAACCAGAGTGACATCCGGATGGCTGGTTTCCCAGTAATTTAAAGTTTCGTTGATCATGGAAGAACCATTGTCATCGATCAGTGCTGTGGCAGATGTGACCACATTAAATCCGGCATTTACAAGTGCGTCGCCAATCTCTGTAGGAGTGGCGTAAGGCGCGGTACCGCTGACTGCGCTGTGGTCTGTGGTGAAAGGTGTTTCCTGATTGACCATAGCAATGTCGGCAGCCTGTATATCGGATTTCAGATTGGCATAAACACTGTCATAATTCCAGGCGTCGGTTTCTGACTGACCGGATGCAAGAAGACTTGGCTGAACCAGGTTATCCCCAACTGCAAGAACTGTGGCTGTAGTGACTTCCTGGGTGGTGGCAGCTGCCTCTTCTTCCTTCTGTTTTTGTAAGTCAGCTGCCTTTTTCGCCTGGGCAGCTGGCTGGCGGATCATGGTGTAGTCCATCTGGTTAAACACCAGGCAGAGAACCACCAGAACCGCGACGGATACCAGAAAGCTGGTTCTGGAATTCAGTCGTTCTTTATAATTTAATGGGAGATTATCTCGTTTTTTCATGATTTTGCCCTTCTCTAATGTAGGAAAATATGACCAGCAGGATCAGAAAATCAGATTGCTCCTGCATATTTTCAATGTGAGTTCATTATAGCAAATTATTGTGCTCAAAGAAAGAAGTTATTACATAAATATTTAAAAAAATGTTACAGCATTTCGGGAATTTTCGGGTAATATTGTGCGTGGATCTGGCAGGCAGAAGCCGGGCGAAAATACTGCAGCTTCAGAGGCAATCATAATTTCTCGTTCATGTATTTTTGTAAAACCGGAAACTGCACAGGGCCGATTTCCAGTATCTTCTGATGAAAACTTTTCAGATCAAAGTTTTCGCCAAGGAGGGATTGCTGTTCTTCTTTCAGATCCAGAAAATTCAGATATCCCACATAGTATTTCAGATAATTAGCAGGTGTTTCGGTGATATATCGGTAAATCTCGGCCGTGACAGCAGCATCACGGATTCCGAAAAGATTCAGGAAGCGGGCGGCTTGCGCAGGAGTCCAGCCGTGGTAATGGATTCCCACATCCAGTAGGGAGTAAATGCACAGATTCACGCTGCGGTTCAGCCAGGAAAGTCGCGTGCAAGCAGAAGCTTCCTGTGAGGATAAGGTGCCGGCAGACAGATAATCTGCTGCATAATCATACGCGTAACTTTCCACATAAGTGGCCCAGCCTTCCACGTAACCGCTGTAATCGATGAGATACCGGATATGGGATGGACTTTGTCGTCCGAAATAAACGGTCTGGTAAAGATGACCGGGGAAGCCTTCGTGCGCCAGCGTGGTAAAAAGCTCCAGATTGGAAATTTGCCGTCCATGATTGATGTAAATAACATTTGGCGCTCCTGTGTCCATTGGCGGTGTCAGGTAAAACGCCGGGCTGAGAAATTCTTCCATGGATTTATGTACAGACCGGATTTCGAAATCTACAGAAGCAGTGGAGGGGAAATCCTGCTGAATATTTTTTTCCAGAAGCTCCATGACCCGTGTGGGCTCCATATCTGGCAAATCCATTTTCTCATTTAGCAATGTGAGAAGTTGTGGATGCTGTTTCAAAAGTTCTGAAATTTCCTGAGAATCGGTGGAAAGCTGCTGGGTGAGGCGCTTTTCCAGTTTTTCCACAGGTATGTAGATTCCCACCTGGCTTTTTAGAAGATATTGGTAATATTCCTTTCCACCGGAAAAATTGACCAGTCCTCCGGTATTTTTGCCTGTTCCCTGAAGTTGCTCCAGACCTTCTATCAGCGTTTGATATGCGGGGAGAACCTTTTCCTTCAGAATCTGTTTATGGGTCAGGTTCAGCTGTTCCTGGTCCTTTTCGGAAAGCTTTCCATAGGCTTTTAGTTTCTGAGAAAAAATTTCCAGCATATAATTGGAATCCGGGTTTTGAATAAAAGCACGGCATTGGTTCTGAATGCGTTCCAGGGTTTCGTCGCACATAAAAAAACCGGCATCAGATTTTGTCTGTTCAAAGGCGAGAATGCTCTGGAAATATTCTTTTGTGCTGCAGAGCAGATTCAGGTAGTCGGTGATGTCCTGATTGGTGTAGAAGGAGTATTCGGCCAGCAGTACAGGCAGCTGCGCCTGGATCCCGAGGCTTGGGCTAAGCGGCTCTTCCAAAAGATAATTGTCGCCCAGAGAGGCTTCGGTGTGGTAGTAAAGGAGGAGCAGATCAAGGGTCAGGCGATTGGAAGTACTGAGCTTTGACTGGGAAAATTTTTTCAGCTTTTTTACATATTCCTGGCACTGGGCAGAGGCTTTTTCATTGTTGGGATGTATTGTGCCAAGGGTAGCGCGGGTGCGTGAGATGCCCTGTTTTTCCGGATAAGCCAGGGAATAATGAAGATTCAGGGCGTTTCCGGAAACCTCTTTTTCAAATATGGACTCCGCGAAGTTTTCGAAGCGGGCATTTTCGGAGAAGACATGACTGAAAAGCCAGGAAAATGTGAAGCAGATAATAAGAAAAAAAGCCAGAATAGCGGCGGTGAATTTTGGTCTGTTTGACATAGGATGCCCTCTGCTCTGGGGATTTCTACTATATTATTGAGAATTTCAGTGTAGTATGCGAAATATTTGGTTCCATGGCTTTAAGATTATGTGTATTTTGTGTACAAGACTGACGGGAATGACGAAATTAGTTGGGGATGTCATGGGGAAGTTGTTGGATTTCACGGAAAAGGCGATTTTTTTATTTGTGGGAGCAAAATTGACGGTAACAGATTGTTGTGATATTATGCGTAATTGTTACATATGCTTAATATAAATGTAATATTTTGAAGGGCGATTTTATATAAATTGAGAGGTGTATGAATGTTAAAAAATAAAATGAAAAAACTGATCTGCGGAATGACAATGTGTATAACGGTCTGTTCTCAGATGATTTTTCCACAGACTGCGTTTGCAGCGACTAAGGCTGCTGTGGAAAAGGCGGGCGAGGCATTTGTAGCTGGGATGACAGAGACTGCAGAGGCAGAGGAGGTACTTTCTGAGGAAGAGCTTCGTCAGCAAATCGTGGATTTTGCGCTGCAGTTTGAGGGAAATCCTTATGTTTACGGTGGGACAAGTCTGACAAACGGAGCAGACTGTTCCGGGTTTGTAATGTCTGTGTTTGCACAGTTTGGCTATTCACTGCCCAGAGTAGCAGCAGATCAGTATAATCAATCAGCGAAAAAAAGCGTGGAAGATCTGGAGCCAGGAGATCTGATTTTCTATGGAAGCGGAATCAGCCATGTGGCACTGTACATTGGAAATGGACAGATTATCCATGCAAGTACATCTGCGTCTGGAATCAAGATTTCCAACTATGATTATGAGGCGCCTGTGGGAGTAGGAACTTATATTGAAGCGGACGGTTTCTTTAGTGAATAAGAGTGAGGGAGCGGAGCATTTGATAAAACAGATATGAAATCCGGTTATCCTGTTCTGACATTTACAGCCGGGGAAGGTTTCCCCGGCCTTTTTGTACAGTGACGGGAGTCTGCCACGTTGTTATTCGCTGATAACATTCCGCGAGGTGCTTTTTTGAACAAGGTTCGCAGACAGCCCGAGAATTGCGGCGCGAAATCATGCAAAGCATGATTTTTGTGCATTGCGAAGCTTGTTACTGTGAAGGTTGTGAACGGTAACCATGCCACGATACAAAGGGGAATGGTGAGAGAATAAAATTGATTTGTGTGTATTTTGTAAGGTATTGTAAATACGATATTTTGCAAGGGAAAATGTCGAAAAGTGTTGAAATTAGCAGATTGCACAAAGACTTAAAAAAAATGTGGATAGGTGAATTAATAGGTAGAAAGTTTTCCACTTTCAAAAATATGAAAAAATGTTGAAAAATCAAGTTATGCACAAAGTTATCCACATTATCCACATGGAAAAGCATGTGGATGAGTTGATTTACATAATGGGAATCGAAACAAATGTTTTGGTTATTGTTATGAAAATGTAAAATTCGACAGAAATCGGCAAAAAGGTATTGACTTTTACAAAATCAAAATATTATAGAATATTCGCGGAAAATATTACAATTAGAGATAAAAAACATAAAATGTCTGACAAAATAAATTGTTCATTACAGGGCATATTTTGTCTGAAGCTCCGAAAAACTATAGAGAAGTTACAATGAGATTCTGGTAAAATATGGAATTATATTAAGAAGCCCTTTGCGGAGAAAATTTCCTCTACAAAGGGCTTTCTTTATAATGTTTTTGATATTATTTTGGCGTTACTGGAAGATATGATTTTTCTTTGCCTGTTTTAAGGTTTTTTTATACCAGTAGTAATCGCCCTGACCTTTACTGTAGTTCTGGATTTCTACGTCTACATCGTAGTAATATTTTTTACCATCTACGATGGCATAGTTCCAACTGTGGCCGGCTCTGGTGCCATCCAGATTCTTATAGTAGCCGTTGCAGACACCGGCATCTACGCCTACGTGGTTGCAGAGGATGACAAAGATTGCGGCCTGGTCGCTGCAGACTCCGCCGTGTTTCTGCATATAAGGAGCCATAAAGGATGACCAGGAGGAGCCACCGAAAATAAGTTTGCCGTTTTGGTAGTTCTGGAGAGTCTTTTTCTTGTAGTTTTTAATCCGCTTCTGGGCTTTGGTGCTGGTGAGATCGTAGTAATTTTTGGCTTTTACAAATTCATCGGCGTGTTTATGCTTGAAGTTTACAGTCATCCAGTGGTAGATACGTCGAACTTTTTCATCCTGGCTCATAGTGAGCTTTATTTTGGCTGACTGGATCATTTTTTCTGCCATGTAGTCTACAGTATCGACTCCGGTGTATTCTGGAATTGTGGTGGAAGCTGCGAGGCCTTTGCTTCCGGATGGGGCTTTGGAAGATACTTTAAAACTTTTGGTTTTGGTGACAGATTTTATGCAGATCTGGTCTTTTTCTACATAATAGAAAAGCTCAACTTTGTAAGTGCCATTTGATGCGTAGGCTGTGGGCTTTTTCCCAGCTTCATTTCCTTTTGAGGGTTTTCCGTTCCAGTCAAGGCGAATGGTTTTATGGTCAAAAGAAGTGACCGGATCGCCCCGGAAATTTGTTCCGCCAATGTTTTTGTATGTTTTTTCATAAACATATTTACCAGATTTGTTTAGAATCCTAAGACGTACATTGATGGCTGTGCCCTCAAGGTCCTGTTCGGTGTTAAATGATACTCCGGCACGAATGGAAAGATAGTTTCCTTTGCTTGGATGAAATCCTTTGGAGCTGATGCCTGTGAGCAGGCTGTCTACTGACATCTGGATTTCATCTGGATTGATCGTATCCGTTTCTTCCTCTGCTTTTACATTCTGTACACTGAACAGGAATATTATTGACAGCAACAGGAACGTGCTTAAGCAGATGTTTAATAATTTTTTCCCTTTTTCAAGCATTTCTTTTCCTCCTTTGTTTTCTGATCTTCCTTAATTTTTGGTATAACCTGAAGTTTGTTCATTTTTGCAGAAGCAGCTTCGACCTCTTGGACGATACAGAAAAATTCTAATATGAGTATATTGGTTTTATTTAAGAGATTCAAGCTTAAAGTAATATTTTTCAAACACGCTCTAGGTTTCTGAAAAATTGGGATAGAAAAATAAAATGTATTCATGCAAAATAGGGCATAAGGAGGAAGGGATTTTTTACTTTACAAAAGATAAATATCGGAGTTTTCCGAGTTAAAGAAATTGATGAAGACGATAGCATATTTCAGCAATTGATGGAGGAATATAGACTTATCGGGGAAAGACTGGAGAAAGAACTTCTGGATGTGGGAAAAGAGAAACACTATCGAGATCTGATTGAATTGATTGACAGAATTGCAGATTATATTTTCAAGGAATCCCCCCGGGTGAAGAAAGGAATTGGTGAGATTATGGGTGGACAGGTATTGGAACTGGAGTCGGAACGATTGGAGAGATTGATTAGAGAAGGATGTGAAGCGGCAAGAGTTGATTTTACTGGCTTTAAGGGCACAAAAAAACACCGTCCCCGCGGCAATCGCTTTGTCCGCAAAAACAGTGCTTTCAGTGCGCCTTCAGGGGTTCGAACCCTGGACACCCTGATTAAGAGTCAGGTGCTCTACCAACTGAGCTAAAGACGCTTATTTAATTGTTTGTCTTTCGTTTTTTGTTTCGTTCGTTCCTCAAGACATGTTGTATTATACGTTATGATTTGAGGAAAGTCAACACCTTTTTTTAATTTTTTTTATTTTTTTCTTTTTTATTTTTTATATCTTCATTTGATGCAATTTTGTTCAGTGATTTTTCTATTTCTGACAGCGAATTTCTGATCTGGGCAGCCTGGCTGTTAATGCTGCGGCTTACCGTATGGAGATTCTGCTGCATGGATCTGAATTTTCTTTTTTTCAAAACTTATGGCCTCCTGCTTTGCGCAAATACCTTTCCAACATCACGGATATTTTATTATATGAAAATATCCTGATCTGTTTCCTGATATTTGCGCAAAGTATTTAAAGCGGACTCTTAGAAATCCACTTTTTTCCACCAGCGCCATACCAGCACCACCGCCAGCACTGCCGTAAGGAAATCCGAGATTGCCTGAGAAGCCAGAACGCCATAATACCCTGCCACCTTAAGAGCGATCATCAGTACAACCGCAAAGACCACTCCCTGTCTGCTCACTGATAACAGAAAAGCTCCCATAGCCTGTCCTGCAGACTGAAACGTACAGGTGCTGATCAGCACGATTCCCATACACAACATTCCCGCCAGCTGCAGCCGAAGCATCAGCGCGCCATTTTCCACAACGGAAGGATCGCTCATAAAGATCTTTACCATCTGCGGGGCAAAAAATCCAAGTACCGCCATCAGTACAAGCGCCATTCCTCCCTCAAGAAGATATGCAAACTTCAAAGTTGCTTTCAACCTTGTGCGGTTTCTCGCGCCGTAATTGTATCCGGTCAGCGGCTGTCCACCAAAGGCAAAACCAACCAGGACCAACGCAGCGATCATATTAATTTTCATAACGATTCCCATAGCTGCAACCTTATCGTCACCAAATCCCAGCAACGCGCGGTTTGTCAACGCAATTCCGATGCTCTGCATCAGATTAGTAACAGAAGCCGGAATACCAATGGCAAAAACCGCTCCTATCTCCGACCTGGAAATGTGAAATCCCCTGGGATCCACAGAAAGATTTTTGCTCTTTTTAATAAGAAACCATACAAAGAAAATATCGGTACAAACATTTCCGATCACGGTCGCTGTAGCTGCGCCGGCCGCACCCCAGCCCAGTACAAAGATCATGATCGGATCCAGAATAATGTTTACAACTGCGCCAAGTACAGAACCAACCATCGAAGCCGTCGCAAATCCTTCTGTTCGTAACTGATTGGACGGTGTCAGCGCAACAATGATAAACGGCGCCCCCAGTGCAATACAGGTATAATACTGTGACGCATACTCCCAGGTGGCCTCGCTTGCACCCAGAAGTCCCAATACCAGACTTCTGAAGATCATCAGTACAGCCGCAACTGCAACACCGCTGACGATCGCGCCATAAAAGCTGAATACGCTGATCCGCTTTGCGTCCTCGTATCTTTTTTCTCCAAAAAGCCTGGAAATAAAAGAACTGCCGCCAAGTCCGAAAATATCTCCCAGCGCGATCATCAGGGTAAAGATCGGTGATCCAAGGGCAACCCCCGCCACCAGATCCGTATTGCCGGTTCCTGCGATAAAATACGTATCTACCATATTATAAACAAGCGAGATAACCATACTGAACACAACCGGAAGTGCCAGCTTAAAATATGCCTTTGGTATAGGATACTTTTCAAAAATTTCTTCCTGCATCTTATTCCCTCTATTTCTGTCTGATCACCATTTTACAGATCGGATTTCCCATAGAAGAAAACTTCTCCTCATATTCCGTCATGACATTTCCCTTCACCAGCTCCTCATCATGATGAAGATCAAAGGTACACACCTCCAGATTCCAATCGGAATCCCTAACCTCTTCCAGGGAAAACTCAAACAGACCACGGTTATCTGTCTTAAACTCTACAGTTCCTTCTTTTTTCAAAATCTTCTCATATCTTGCCAGAAATTCCCTGGACGTAAGTCTTCTCTTTGCATGACGCGCCTTCGGCCACGGATCCGAAAAATTCAGATAGATCCCATCAACCTCATCCTTCTCAAAAATCTCCGGCAGCAATCTTGCATCCACCCGGATAAAAACAAGATTGGAAAACTCCTCTCCTGCCGCTTCCAGTTCCTCTCTCTTCTGCAGCGCCCGAAGAAGCACACTGTCATACATCTCAATTCCCACAAAATTTCTCTCCGGATGAAGTCTTGCCATATCCATCAGAAAACGCCCCTTCCCCATACCAACTTCCAGAAAAAGCGGTCTCTTCACTCCAAAAACCTCATTCCACTTTCCTTTAAACCTCTCCGGCTCATCAATTACCCACTCACAATCCAAAATAGCATCCTTAGCACCCGGAATATTTCGTAATCTCATAAACAACCTCCAATAATCTTTCCATAATAATGTCTCAATGATTCTTATCAAACAACATTCCAATACTCAACTATACATGTAACCCCCACCCCGCCGCAAGCAAAAAATAAAAAAATTCTCAACCAAGCAACAGCAAAAACGCCTCGCCGTCCACCCCAACACCACCGCATCCTCTCAAACCCAACCAACCAGGCGACAGCAACGCGCCTCGCCGTCCACTTCCAACACCATCCGCATCCACTCAAACCCTCTCAACCAGGCGACAGCAACGCGCCTCGCCGTCCGCATCCACATACATCGGCTCAACCTCACACATCCAACACCGCAGCATACATACACAAGTCAACAACCTCACACCGCCACAACCAAGAACTCCTAAAAAAAGCCCGAGGGGTGTGCAGAGGGGCCGTGGCTTTACGGCCCCTTTGCGGTTTTCATTTTTTCCCAAAACTCAATCATCGTCTAATAAACAAATTTCTTTTTTTCGTCTCTTTTTGAACATATTTATTCAATAATTGCAAAAAAATTAACAATTTTTTAGTTGTTTTTACCATAAAAAAGGTGTATCATATAAAAATCAATTATAAACAATAAACAAACAAGGAGGGCGTTATGGAACAAATCCTAAATAAGCTTTCGGAAATCGAAGCTACAGCCAATGCCATCATGCAGGACGCTGCGCGACAGAAACAGGCTCTCTCGGAAGAAGCAGAAAAACAGACGAAGGAATTCGACGCTTCACTTGAAAAAGAAACCAGCGACGAGATCCGGAAGATCCGTGAAGATCTGGCCCGCGAGAAAGACGCCCGGAGCAATGAGCTTCGTGCAGAAACCGAAGACCAGCTATCCAGGCTGGATGCCTATTACGAAGCCCATCACGAAAGTCTTTGCAGTGAGCTGTTTCAGAAAATAACAGGCATCACCGAAACCTGAAGGGAAAGGAAGTGATTCAATGGGCTCTGTCCTCTCATACAGCGGACTCTCCACCAAGATCCGCGCCATGCAGAGCAGGCTTGTGACAGATGAGCAGCTGGAAGAAATCGTTCAGCTTCCCAATGTCCCCCAGGTAACAGCCTACCTGAAACGGACTCCCGAATATCAGAATATCTGGTCCGGTCTCGATGAAAATGATCTTCACCGCGGACAGATAGAAAAACTCCTGAAGAAATCCATCTTCCTGAATTTTTCAAGGCTTTACCACTTTGCAAATCAGGAACAGCGAACATTCCTGTCGCTTTACTCGAAGCGTTATGAGATCCGCGTCCTGAAAGAAATCATGACGAATCTCTTTGACCACCGGGACACCGATCCCGTAGATATTTCTCCCTACCGCGATTTTTTCAGACATCATTCCAAGCTGGACATTGACAGGCTTACCGCCTGCACAAATATGGATGAATTCATTGCGGCACTGAAGGGAAATGATTTTTTTATTCCGCTGTCTCAGGTCAACGAACGTGGAAATGCCACGCTTTTTG
>OLNU01001510.1_pt1 | contig 17001 bp, 14 predicted proteins | sample 1672241 | NCBI WGS metagenome assembly OLNU01 (sample SAMEA3136663, study PRJEB25190) | human gut metagenome | biome: human gut; feature: human-associated habitat; material: faeces | place: Austria | collected 2013 | reverse complement strand
ATTGCCGGGATTGCCTTGTGTCGCAATGCTTTTTGGGTTGGTCAGTAGACATTATTTAAATGCAGTGGCGTTACGAAAAAGGGAAACCGCATTAACGCAAACGAATTATATAAGAAGTACTCATATAAAGGGAGCGCTGCGTATCAGAACAGAAAAGCTGCTATTAATGGCGGTAAACACATCGAAGGCAACCTGTTCGACTATTTGAAAGCCAGTAAGCGGATAATAGGTGATAACTTTGTTGACAGTATCACACCTCGTCATATGGCAAGGATTCGGAGATTTATTAATGGGAAGCAGGGAAAGCATCACAAATAACGCAGCTATGGAAAGAATCAGCCGCGTCCGTTCAATGTCCCGCTTTCTTCGCAGCAGAAACTTGTCAAAGCGCGCTGATATTTCCGTGCTTTCAGCTCTTTCCGATGCGCTTGAAGCATCTGCGTCATGAGCTGCACATGAATCCGGCGGATTGTTTCCCAGTGAATCCCCGTAATCTGCTGAACGCCCCGAATCGTCATCTGATTCAGCAGCAGCGTCTGAATCCAAGTGGCGGCTCTTTCGGTGATTCGCGTTCCCGGATGCTGCAGCGGAATCTCTTCCGTGTGCTTTCTGCCGCACTTCGTGCAGCGATACCGATGGCACAGAAAACAGAGCTCCTGACTGATGCCCTGCCAAACAGGGATGTCCTTCAGTTGCTTGTTTGCCAGCTCGCAAATCTCCACCTTCCCGCGGCAGTAAGGGCAAGCGACATCCGCTGTCCGCTGCCTACTCTCGAACATGAGGACGGATGCTGTTCCCTCTAAATTTCTCATGTATGTTTTGACAGATCTTGAATAGGATTGCCTTGAACCATCGCCTGCTCAGCAATTGGGAGTGGAGTAACCACCTGATTACAGTCGTTTTCGGCTACTTTCATCAGAGACGGCCACGTTTTTCCTGCTTCCGTATTCTTCACAATGAAATATTCATCAGATTCATACGCTTTCTGAAATTCAGCCGGAATCTGCACAACATATTGAATTCCTGCCTCAACCTTGGCAAGAATATCATCCATATTTATGGCTTGTACAAACTGCCAAGCAAATTCTTGTAATCAAAGTCTGGCATAGATTCTGTAATATACAGCGTTTTACCAGAAGCCGGTATTGGAACACTCTCTGGTTGCTCAGCAAGCGCGTTATTTGCTGTGTTACTTATTTCATCCATAGAATCAACATCCGATGTCTTTATACATTCACAGAGACCGACAGTTCTCCACCGAAGTTATTCATCGAAAACCGGTCATCACCTAAAAGCAGCTTTTTTTCCAGCTGATACTGGAACGGATAGAAATATACTGAGTTGCTGAGATCGGTAAAAGAGTAATATCCGCTGTCGTCCACAAGAATCATCGCATACATCATGAAAGCTGAAATTCGGCCATTATGAACTTCATGCTTTACAATATGGTATTTTCCAGGCTTCTCACACCGGAGCACGCTCAGTTCCTTCAGCGTTGAAATCAATTTATCAATGGAGTGATATAATGTCGTCCGCTCACCCCATTCGTCATACAATTTCTGCTTGATTTGGCTTAGCGTGATTTCATCCTGAAACTCCGACAGCCTTCCGATCAGCTTGCACATATCGACAAAGACCGGATAGGTTGCCAGCATCATGCACCAATGGGCAGCCAGTGCATATTCCGGCATATCACGAACTATGCTGATGGCTTCTTCTCTCAGCTTATTACTGATATCATTCTCATAAACCCAAATATTCATTAGTATTTCCCGGGTCTTACGAAGATTTGTCGGGCTTGAAATTTCAAAGCTCAAATACTCGTTCAGCTGATCCTTTATTTCCTGTTCAGTAAGGTTACTCGAAGCGAGCTCCACTACCTTGTTGAGCCATTGAAGCTTCAAATTTCGGGATAATCCAACAATCTTAGCCATTGCTCTGTACCGCCTTTATCTTGATAAACGGAACAACGACTTCATCGATGGTCATTCCGCCATGTGTCATAACCTGGTCACCGGAGTTGTCGAGTGATGTATCCGTATCGCAGATCAAGTAATCATATTCCTTCGGCAGATAGTATTTCGGGTACTCAATCAGCCCGAACTTATCCGCCAGCTTTGCCTTGTCGGCAAAATCCTTCAGAACCACCATACGATGGCTTTTGGTCTCGACATCGACGCCGGCACCGACAAATCTTCCGATTCCGTTGCACAGCGTATTACCATGGTCAGCCGTTATATATACATCAAAGCCTTTTGCCAGCAGACGTTCAGTCAGCTTCCAGAGCTTGCCTTCATCGGAAAGCACAGAAATATCGTTATATATTCCGAGCCGTCCCTGTGGCTGCGCGTGTACCATATCGTCTATGTCGTTGATAATGACCGCACCACAGCGGACAGAGTTGCCGAAATCCGTATCGTATCCGCGAGAATAGTCGATCTGACTATCAGCATATCCAAGAGATTTGGCGCACTCAGTGAATTCCGCTTTTTCTTCGCGCTGAACCCATGGTGCGATCAACTGACTCGGAAACTTGTTTGACAACAGGCATTGTCTCGATATGGATGTAGTGCTCGGAATCATTGCAAATGCCGCTTCCTGCTTATATTGCACGTCTACAAAGTATTGAGAGATAATACTCCAATCGAATTCCGACATGCCATCCATAACAATAATTGCAAACTTCTCACTTTGACCATGCATGTACTCCATCGCACGGCTCACCAGCACAGGTGTATCTCGGTCAATCTTAGAGGACAGCGTACCGAATGACTTGAGTACATATCCCTGGAACAGCCGGTTGATCACGCTTGTGTCAATATTCAGCCCATATTGGATGGAATACCGATCAATATGGGCTTTTTCCTCCGCAACGCGATACCAGTCACGATAAGACGGACTGCTCTTCGCTTTTTGGAGTGTGTGCTCCAATTTTGAGCGGAAATACCGAAGCAGATTATCCTTGCTGTAAACGACTGTCTCAAAAAACTTTTCCGTCTGCTCCGGTGTGGTCAGATCATCAAAATTCTTTGCAATGACCATCGTCAACAGATCCAGATCCATCTTAGACTTATGGCGCAGAACATCTAAATTCAATTTAGGAAAGAGGGCTCTAAGCGAAACCGCGTATGCGGTAAAGCGTGTCAGAATATCATAGGGAATATATTCCTTGTCATAACTCATCACGGCAAGTTTTTCATTCCCGGATTTCACTTTTTTCTCATATCCGATACGGAAGCTGAGATCATCCTGATATTCGACTACTTCAAATCCATGCTCTGCAAAAGCACTGCTGTAAGGTGCGATACGATTCAGGCGATCCGCATCGTTTATCCATATGAGATTTGCATATGTTGCCGGGGAGTTCCCATACACATACTCTCCAAACATTGTTTACGCCTCCAATTGAATCAATATCATCAGCCGGAAGTCCGGGAGCACGGTTCCGCTGCGCTTGTGTTCTTCTTCAATCTCTCGCTCCTCGCGTTCGAGCTTTGCAATTCTCGAACGGCGAATGTTCTCTATGCCGATATGCCCTGCGGCTTCTCTGCGGAGAGACAGAGCATAATTATACTTCTCATATTGTTCAGTGCTTCGCTTTGTCTGCTTTTCTTTGAGCTCAACAAACGTGTTGTAAGCAAAGTTCATGCAGATTTCCTGCAAGCGCTGATAATTCTCTTCCGAAAGATTGTGTACCATCCGGCAATCCAGCCGACTGCTTCCGTCAAGAAATACTTCCATGATTTTGCTGCCGGCCATAGGGCGCAACACATACGACTCATTCACAAAGATCGGAATAATGCGCTTGTCCTGCGTATCCTCGGAAACAGAAAGTTCCCAGAGCATGAAGTAGCCAGCTTCATTCGGAAAGTTCCGAATGACAACCGACATAAGCTGTTTTGTATGGTCCTGCACAATACTGCCGCAGAGATGTTTTGTAATCATCTCGTCGTTGATGCTGATCCTGTCAATAATCGTCGGATCGTTTCCTTTCCAGGATTCATAGTAAACAAGCATCTGGCGCAGGGCAGTATCTACATCAAAGTTGGACTCTTTGCCAACCAACTGTGTCAGGTCTTTCTCTTCATGGAGGATATCTTTGTACTTAAGAGCATTCCCCACCTGCTGGCGCATTTCCATCTCTACGGAGTAAATATTCTGTTCAATGCGGGAAGCGTGTCCGATGGAGCTCATATAGGCATCCGTAAAATCGCATTCAGCTACTTCGTTGTCCAACACATCGGAGTACTTATCTATGCCGAGCTCTTTCATAATGACAGAGAGCTTTTCTTCCAGCACTTCACGAACACGGCTTTCCACCGTGTCACCGATAATCATGTTGTAGATATGGACATCTCGCTGCTGACCGATACGGTCTGCACGACCACAGCGCTGCTCGATTTTCATCGGGTTCCACGGCAAATCATAGTTAATAATGATATTCGCGAACTGCAAGTTCAGACCTTCGCCACCGGCATCCGTTGAAATGAAGATACCCGTGCTCATCTTGAACTCATTGAGAGCATTATTACGCTCTTCGATATCCATACTGCCGTTCAGAACGCTAACGGAGTAGCCTCTGGATTCCAGCAATTCCTTCAGATAAACCTGCGTACCAACAAACTCCGTGAACAGAATAATCTTCTGTGCCGGGTCCTCGCTTTGAAGCTCATCAATCGTGTCAAAGAGAGCATCAACCTTAACATCATGGTGCTGGAACTCCGCTTGCTTTGCTACAGAGATGATCATCTTCAGTTCTTCAATTTCAGCACTACGGTCAAGTGACATTGCCTCCATCGCATCCGCATCGCCGTCTTCAATGTCGCGCTCATCCCAATCCGATTCGCTCATGGTGTTCACGCGCGTCTCTTCTTCAAGGAGTACACGCAGACGGTGCTCCAGGCTCTGACGGACGGCAGCAGTGCTGCTTGTCACCATTCGCTGCATGATGATCATAAGGAAGATCAGGCACATGTTCTTCTTGCGATTCCAGCGTGCCTTATCATAGATTTTGGAAACATAGGAACTAACCAGTTCATACAGCTGGCGCTGAAGCGAGTGCCGCTCGTCCCAATGCAGCTCAACCAAATGCGTATATCTCTTCTTAAAGAGCAAATTCCCATTATTGTCGATGGCTTCTCGCTTTTCGGAACGAATCAGATAGGGCGCAACCTGTTCCTTGACGATAGATTTGTAGTTTGGGAACGCCTGCTCATCCAACAGGCGAACCAAGCGAAGAAACGGCTCTGTTTTGCCGTTATGCGGCGTTGCCGTCAGCAAAAGCAGATATGGACTTGCCTGGGAAAGCAAATAGCCAAGCTTATAACGGGCCACATAACTGGAGGAGCCAGCTACGCGGTGCGCCTCATCGATGATAATTAAATCCCATCCGCTGTTGATAATTGCCTCTATGCGCTCCTGATTGTACTTTTCCACCCGCTTGTCCGACCAGCCGGCGTGCTTTTCCACCGGCTTGATAGAATCCATAGGCGAGATGACCTGGTCAAACTGGCCGTATACATCATCATTATCAGTCAAGCGGCGTATTGTATCAAAATCCGACGGCAGGATCACCTGAAACTTCTCATGGAATTTCTCCTGCATTTCTACAGACCACTGGCTGACAAGTCCGGTAGGGCATACAACAAGGATTCGTGTGATGAGTCCACGAGCTTTCAACTCCTTGATAATCATGCCGGCCTCTATGGTCTTGCCAAGACCGACTTCATCAGCGAGAATGTAGCGAATATTGCGCGTTTCCAGTGCCCGCTCCAGCACATGCAACTGATGTGGAAGCGGAATCACGCCGCTGGAGAGAGCAGAAAGAATACCGGCAGATGTCTCGTTTCTGATTTTTGAGAGCAGCGTAACATAGCGCAGGTAGTTCTCATCCAGCTGTGCTTCACCGCCTCCCCTCTTTAATTGTTCGCCCGTTGCCTTATATACATACACTGCCATTGGCCGGATTGAAGACTTTGTAGGATGTATAACCCCACAGCTCAATCCGCTCCATGATCTGCACGTTGGCTCCGGCAATAGTATCAAAAACGAAATCGCCGATATTAAACATTCTTACATTCCCTCAAACTCAAGCTGAATAGCTGCCTTTTACTTTCATTCCTATTTTTTCTTCTTATTCTTTCCCGGAAAGGCCTCATCATAGTGCCATTCACCGGTAATAAGCCAATATTCATAGGTATTTAGCCATGTGCATACCCAAGGAATAAAGCTTTCTGCGATAAACATCTGCTGATTCCAGTTCTTATCCCTATGATAATGCACACATAGTTGATAGTGACCTCGCTCATCCTTACCATAAATATGATGAGGATATTTCCCATCATAGGTTTTCATTTCTGGTGCGAGCAGCCAAGCTTTTGGCGATATATCACTAATCTTGTATGTTATCTTGATTCTGTAAATATCCGAATGTTCCGATGGCTGTAGTCTAATCACACAAATGAGTTCAGAATTGACAGCTTTAAGTACTTCTATAAGATTACTACGGTACAACTGCTGAATCCTAAGCATCTGACTAGCTATTGTTATCGGTTGTGGTTTCAGATATCTCTTATTGCCCATAATGACGAGTGGTTGGAACAGAAACCGTTCCTTTTGTCGAAAGATTACCGGATGATCTATCTACTTTCAAAGAACCATTTTCAACTCCTGCTCGACATTCTTCAGCGGCCTTTGAAAAAACAGTTTTGCCGGTTTTTTCGCCAAAGCGCATCTTAACATTTTCACCCATATCAATACGCGACATTTGATATAATTGATTTCCCGTCAAATCTGCCGTTGCTTGTTTAACCCAATTGAAGAAGGCCGTTGCTCGTTCAGGATGCGTATTCCATTTATCCGCAAAATTCTCCCCTGGATAGCTTGGGTTTTCAATGTAATAGATGTCATTTTTCTTATTACGATTAATCCATTCTGGTGCTTCGAGAAGGATATTCGTCATGGCGTCTACGATGTTGTCTTCCTCCTGATAAAGCGTTGCTGCAATGGTCGTAATGATGATAGAAATCGGCTTATTGCCAGAATCATCATCAGCAAACATAATATCTCTATGCCGTTTGAGAAGTTGCACCACTCTTTGCAACGGCGTTTTTATCTTTCTCCGTTTGATTTCCTCAACATCAGCACTTGCAACGACAAGCCTATGCTCTTTCATATAGCTGTCTAAAAGTCTTTTTTGTTGTCTTGCACACCGTTCAAAAAACCATGTTATATATCCTGACGGGTTACTCCCAATGTAGTCATATGTATCATGGTCTTCATCATGGTCAGTAATATTTATCCTTTTAAGCTTTGCATTTGCGTATGCAGGAATAACATCCATATGAAAGTTCGGAATTTCCGCATACTCAACATGCCAGCATCTACGCTTATTCTCAATATCTCGGCTGGTTTTCTTGTATCCGAGCAACAAAGGTTTGACCACATCGACTTTAAGCTGTTTCGCTGTCAAACCGTATTGCTCTTTGAATTGACAAACAAGGTCAAGATCATAGTCGTCCTCATCTGTAATTGGTTTGACAACTGTTCCCAGGCCAAAGGACCCTTGCGGATAGATACTGATTTGATATTGGGGTGTGTTCTCATCAATCCACTTACCAAGGGATTCATATTCATCTACTGCCGCAGTAAACATATCATCGCTGATATCTATACTGGCCGCAATTTCTCGATACAGCTTATTAATGTCGTCCTTGCTATACAATTACTGCTCACCTCCGATTGTGATCGTTTCAACAAACCCAATGTCTGTGCTCACCTGTTCATAAATTGTTATTGGTAAATCCGCTTTGGGCATATAATCCATTCCTGCCCGTATGGCCAAAGACTGTGGCATTGCAGGGAATACGCATATTCTGTCCGCAGTTGGATGGTCGTTTTTTATTTTCTCCATCATGTCTCGGAATGCCTTCACAAATCCAGCTTGAGTATCCTTGCTCCTCACAAAATTTCTGTTCGGCTCCTCTATGGTAATGTGGTAAATAGAACACTCTTTCCCAAGAGACTTTATGATTCTCTCATCGACAATCTCAGCGCTTAAATCTATAACCAACGCGACTACATTGCTGGAAGAATGGTGTGTACCTCTGGTAATAAATCCAACTTCGGAAGTATTATCCTCCGGCCAAGCCCATTTATCGCCTTCCCGATGGCATTGGAATACATGTACATCGAGCTGATCGCAGAGAAGCACTCCAAGCTTGAATAAAAGCGGTTGAGGCGCAAGTGAAAAAACCGCTATCCGTTCCTCTTTCTTGATTCCTTCAAAAAGCAGCCGCACTTGCTGCGCCAATTCATCTGCTTGCCTTTCAATGTTCTCTTTGGATCGAATGTATCTTGTGGGTGAACCCGTATGAAGTGCAATGGGTTCATCCTGCTTCGGGTACATCTTGTCTCGAATGACCGCTCTTTTGAAAGCTGTTGCATCCCCGTAAACATCAATGTCATCAATATTCGAGAAAAACGAGACCATTTTACATGATGCGTCCTCCTGAATATCAGTAACACGACGTACTCTGCGTTCATGTTCTTCCTTCTTTGTGCGAAGGAAGGCTCCAGAATAATCTTCTGGCTTTGTGTCAATCAAATGGTGATGTTCCTCACAAAGGAGCATCAGATTGTTGATCTGATTAATCTCTTCTTGTGTCAATTCATCACAGTGCCTGGGGCCGGACGCACCGACAGCATGAATATGTGCAAGCTCCGCAAAATTAGCTACATCTCCATATTTTGAATCGCAATAGAGTAATTTATTGCAGATTTCACACCTTCCAGCTGCCCGTCCCCACAGGGTCAAAGCTGTTTTAACATCTATTTTTGTCCTTGCAATTTCTGACGATTTCTTTTTTTCTGCCATAGACTTTCACACTCTCCCCAGACTAATATCGTAATACATGAGCAGATTCGGGTCTTCCTGAATGGTGGACTCCGGCAGGCGCTCGGCGATATCTACGATTGCCTGATAGTTCTTGTCCTTCCACAGGCGAGAGAAACCGACACGAATCGCTTCAGACCGGAAGGATTTGAGTTTACCTTTGCTGTTCAGATATCCTTCAAACTCTTTCCAGAGTTTCTTTTCGCGCAGCTTGGCAACATCGCCTTCCTTGGTGACATCAGGTATGTACCAGCGTCCCTTATCGTCCTGAAGGAAGTTTTCCTCGAGCAGCACAGCCAACTCCGGCATAGCCTCGTAGCGGTCAACGCTCTTTACTTCCTGCATGAATTTCGGCTGAATCTCGGCGTAGGTCTGCGGACCGTCTCCCTGCTCGTCCAGCTGCTGATACAGCCAAGAGATTGCGGTTTTCTCATTGGTCACGAACAGCGAGAACTGAACCTGTTCTACTTCAGTCTTGATGCGGGCAGTATCATATTCATTGACCTGATCCGGCAGGAAGTACATGTTGTCTCGCTTAAGGAAACGTTCATCCAGTCCTTTGTAGAAATCGGTAGCATCCAGCGGTACAGGAATGCCTTGCATGATGTGGTACGCAACCATGCGGTCGAAGAGAAGATAGGCTTGGCGCTCAGAAACGATTTCAATCTTGTCATTGCTAATGACAACAACAGGAATGTTGGACAAGTGCTGTCGGACAAAAGACCACGCCGTTTCTTCAGAACCAGCGTTCTCAAGAAAGTCCTTATGGAAGCTATCTTTTGGTTTATAGGCAGAAATAATCAAATCCTGCTTAATGGCCTGGGATGCTCCTTTCACTTGATTAAAACTTCCTTGATTCTTATTTAATGTACGCACATCCGCAATAACAAATCCTGCATGATTTAATGATGCCTGAATTGAATTCCATACTGCATTTTTAGAATTATGAAACTCAACTGTCATCCATCGATTAGGTTTTAATATCCTGTAAAATTCGGTGAAGCACTTAGTCATCGCTTCTTGGTAGAAGATTAATTGCTTTCCTTGAGTTCTATTTATAATCGCCTCTGAACGATTATCGGTAGATACTTTAAGCCATGATTCCCAAACAAAGTTTAATTCGGAATACATAAGATTATCGCCAAATGGTGGATCGATAAATGTATAATCCACGCTATTACTTGGAATATTTCTCAGATCGGAGGCCGATTGTGTAGAAATTACTGATGTTCTCTCAAAAGGAATATCCGTAAAAGCCTTTGAAACATTCTTGACTCGTTCTTTAAGTAATTCGATAACGGAAGTTTCAACGGAGAGTGAAGGAAAGTAAATAACACCCGTCAGATAACCAGCATTCCATCCTCCACCACCGAACAGGAAGTTATGCATATGCACCTTGTTCATTTTTGTTGAACGTAAGATAAAGGCTGTGATAATAAACTTCATTTGGTTACTAGCTTTTGACCAAATCAGAGCCAAGGCATAAAGATTTCGCTTCTGGAAGAAGAGATCCACAGTCGTTATTCCTTTGTTGAGAGCCTCCTGAGTTTTATCTCCTTTTTTAACTTCGTTAGTAGGAGACCAATAAGGTATGTCAAGTAACTTGATTTTATCTATCACCTTAATATCGTCTGAATCAGGTGCTTTCTCCCAGTGTTTCCCATCGGCGGTTGAGTATCTGATGAGTACAGGCACCTGCTTTGTAATCCTAATGGTTCTGTTCTTCGTACCATCAGAAATTAGTTCTTCCGCAAGAATACAGTTCTTTTTGCTTAATTCAGCTTGACATCCCGGGCAATGAAATTTATCAAGCATTTTTTTCTTATCTCTAAAAACCGCAACATCCCAGAAAACAAATTCCCTTCCACAATGCGGACAGATCATAACGTCTGACCAAACTGTATAATCTATAGAGGCGTACTGTTCCCCTATATCAAGTGTCAACTGATTATTGTGCCTAGTTCTATACATCCAACCACACTCTCTGAGTAACTGTGATGCTAGCATCTCGCCTTCAGTCACTAATAATTCTTGATTGATGCCAGCATTGTATCTATTACCAATGTGCGTAGCTACTGGTGCAAGATCAACCAATATTGCTTTGCGGGTACCGAACTTAGCATCCTTTTGTTGCTTGGAAAATAATTGCTGATCAGCCAAAGATAAATGTCCACATGCCTTAGCTGCCACACCAGTCATTCCTGTTCCGGCAAACCCATCAAATACTATATCTCCTGGATCTGAATAATGTAGAATGTAGTTGATAATAGCTTTATACGGAACTTTAGTGTGATACGTATGCACAGCATAGAGAGGATCATTTTTTCCTTCGCTCACATCCGCTGCAAACGGCTCGCGATGATAGTCATCTGTCGCCTCGTCATAGGGAGTACCATTTTCCTTGATGAATTCCTCGATGAACGGGTTCGGGCAGGCGGTGTAGTATGGGGCATCGGACAAAGCAATAATGTCCTCATCCGTGCCGATGGGGAAGCCTTCGATATCGCGTACCTTATCTATATCCTCTTTGGTCAGCTTTCTCGGTTCCATAGCTGTATCCTCACTTTCGATTTCTGAATTGTGCAAGAGCCGCTTGCACAATTTACTTGATTCTCTTTTGAATGTCCTCAACGGACGGCAGTTGCTTTTCCAGATCATCCGGCAGACTGCTGGTTACTTTGTACTCACTCACACCAATCGGTTTGGATATATCCTTAAGGGAATATTCCGCCACCAGATTGTTCTTGCTTTTACATAGCAGCAATCCGATAGACGGATTGTCCTGTTCTTTTTTCAGAATGCCATCTACTGCCGACAGGTAGAAGTTCAGCTGACCGGCATATTCCGGTTTGAAATCTCCGGTTTTCAGCTCGATGACTACATAGCACCGCAGGTTCAGATTATAGAATAGCAGGTCAATGTAAAAATCGTCACCGCCAACGTTCAGATGATACTGATTGCCTAAGAACGCGAAGCCGGTTCCAAGCTCCAGAAGGAGCTTGGTAACATCACGAACCAGCGCTTGCTCGATGTCCCGCTCTATCATGTTCTTTCGGAATGGAATGAAATCGAACACATACGGGTCTTTCATAGTCTGCACAGCCAGCTCGCTTTGCGGCGATGGCAGTCGACGTTCAAAGTTAGAAACCTTATCGACCAACACCTGACGCTGATACAAGCCGCTTTCGATCTGATGAACCAGCACATTGCGAGACCAACCGTTCTTTGCCGCTTCTTTTGCATACCACACATGCTCATCTGCATTTTTTACCTTGTCCATCAAGGCAATATGATGATACCAGGTGATTTGTGCAAGAGCCGCTTGCACAAATTCTCTGTCTGAAAAGCGAGCGGCAAATTTAGACATGTATTTCAAATTGCGAACGGAATAGCCTTTGCTTTCCGGAAAGGCCATGTGTATATCAGAGGCAAGGTTATCAATGAACTTATTGCCCCAGGATTTATGCTCGTTGATGATGCAGCCGATGTCATAGTATAGAAGCAGCAAATCTGCATTCACATGAACAGCTGCACGGTATTGCGCGTCCGTAATCTCACGCTTTATGCTATCGACAATGGAGAGATACTCCGACGAATTCATTAACACACGCTTCGCCTCACTTTCGATTTGTTCAGTATTATTTCTTCACAATGATGCGGAGCTTACCTGCATCCTTGCCTTTGGTGTATCCGGCAATTAGCTCGTTTACCTTGCTGCGGAAAGCCCGCTCATCCAGAGGCGGGAGCTTGGTCAGCTTCTCCACCAAATCGTCCGCATCCACGACCACCGGTTCAAAGCCCTTGAGCAGTGCCTGGATTGCCTTGACGAAGAAGTCATCCACACGCTTCGGCAGTGCCGTTGTCTCAATGAACTCGTCGATGACATTCTGCTGTTCTTCACCGAGGAACTCCTTCTGGCTTGCAACCAGCGGATCAGAAACCGTGTCGAGCAGCGACTTTGTCCATTCCTCGAGCAGGGCATCCAGACGGCTTTCGATGTTGTCCAGCTTGCCATGAACCGGCTTTACGTTATCATCCAGATGGAAGTGGCAGTGCGGGCAGACTGGCGAGGACTTCAGTTCCTCCGGTGTCAGCTCATAGCAGACCTTCAGTTCAGAAAGCTCATTTTCCAAATCGGTCAGTTTAGCAACCGAGAGGATGTCGATGCTGCGCAGTTTCTTCAGACTCAGGAGCGTCCGTCCTTCCTGAAGTTTGCCGCGAGCCTGAGCATCGCCTATGTCCAGTCTCTTTTTCTTGTGCTCGCTGTAGTAAAGATCGATATATTTGCCCTTGATCTTGTTCAACTCCGCTTCGGCTCTCTGTGCGGCTACTTCGCCAGATTCACCGTTCCAGATGTCGTCACGAATCTCACGGAAAGCATCCTTTGCGGTCTCCAGATCGCGCTTGAGTGCATCGCCAAGCTCTACGGTCTCGATGCTGACCATATAGGAGACGATCGCCGTGCAGTTGTTCTTGAAGATGACGTACTCGTTGATCTTGCGAATGTCAGCAATATCTTCTGCCAGTGCATCAATCTGCTCCATGGTAAGGCTAAAGTTATTGAGCTTTGCCGGAGTGTTGAAGCGCGCCTGATAGTTGCTGAACTCGTCGCGGACATTCTGGCAGGCTTTCTTTAACTGATCCACTCTTGCCTGCGGCACCAGTGCTTCTCCCCAAAGTGTGAAATCCTGGCTAAGTTTTGTATTGGCAATCACAGCAGCATTGCTGTTTACCTGTGCTTTCTTCAGAAGCTCTTCCACACCTTTTGTGCGGGTTGCCTGGTTATCCAGCAGAGCCGGATTGATATCCAGTACGCCGAACAGAGCTTTCAGCTCCGCCATTGCCATCTCGGACGGACGGGAAAGGAACTTGAACTCATAAAGATCTGTCACATTCGTCTTTGGCACTTCGTCCAGATTGGATGCAGTCAGTGCTTTTCCGCTACACAGCGTCATAACTGCATATCCGTCATAGACCATAGCGAGGAAGATAATCGGCGTGAAAATGAATCCGAGCTTAAAGTGCTTTTCCTCAAAATCGCCCATGAACTTCTCGTCGAAGATATCGGAGTAGTTAATAACACCCTTCGGCGGAAGTTTCTTCAGCTTGCTGATATAGTAAGCGGCGTATTTGGAGTTCTTGGTAGAGATTTTGTCACCGTCCAGAACTCCAAAGCTTTGTAGCATACTTGTGGACAGCTGGCTCTTTCTGCCGGCAAAATGGTCGAATGCCGCACGAACAGCTTCCGCCATGTTCTTGCGGGTGATCTTTGTTTTCATTACCGGGAATTCCGGATAAATCTCGCTGAAGTAGCCGTCAAAGCAAATCGATGCAGCCATGTCGATGGTGTCCTTGAAAGTCATATCGCGGTTATCGCGACCTCGCAAAACTTCGATCAACTGACGACGCTCATGCTTATAGAGCACATCAAAACAGGTGTTCTTGTTGTCATTCAACAGGCGCACGAGTTTTTTGCGGATGGTGTTTGCCTTGTTCAGGTAAGCTTCCTTGTCCTTGCCCTCGCTTATGGCAGCAAGGCTGGTCGCGGAGGCATACATGCCGAGCGTCTCGCGGAACTTCTCCGCAGACTTGAAGTAGAGATAAACTTCGTCCGGAAGATTCTGCACGGTCACGCCGCTTCTGTCATACGGCGGCATGATGTGAATATAGAAATCACGCTCCGGCTGGGCAGTGCTTCTTTCACCGGGAAGACCCATGAACAGATAACCCCCACGGAAGATCTGATGAGAATCCCAGTTCAGGTCGTATTCGTAAATGTTGAAGTTGGTCACATACTGCTTGGCATCCCAGTCAAGACAGGTATAGACCACATTGTAGAAGGAGCGATTCAGCTCATCGTCAGCAAGCAGTGTAGCTTTCTGCTTGATCTTCTCGTCGTAGTCAACGACCTTGTCAACGTCAATGTAATACTGACTGTTGGCATCGTTGAAGATGATAAACTGACCGAAAACGGTGGTCATGATTTCTTTCAGAGTAACCTTCACTGCGGACAGAAGGAAATCTGCATCCTGCTCCGGCATCATCATATACAGGCACAGGTCATCTTTTAGGTTTTCAGCCGTCATACCAAACTGCACATCCAGACCATTTGTCGTCAGGCGATGCACGCTGAGCGCATAGATGATCTGCATTGCCATTGGCTTATAGGCAGGTTTGAGGAATGCACGGGTGATGATATCCTCCAGCTGCTGGCTTGCTCCAACAACGCGGCTGATGGTCGGGTCGCTCTTGAGAAGACCATTGGACTTGATAGCGGGCCAGTAGTTGTCAAAGGAGATAATGCCCGGTGCATTCTCCGGCACACTTGTATCGAAGATGCCCTTGATGGTGGTAGAGATATTCTTCAGGATATGGCGGTTCTCAATCAGGTACAGCTTGTTGAAAACATCAATGTACGACGGATGAATCGGGAATAGATCCACGAACTCTTCCAGACGGGAGGACATGCCTGTGTAGAGACCGCAGAACTTTTCCAAATGATTGCGAATCAGTGCTTTCTGCTCCGGCGTCTTCTTCAAAATACGCTCAGAAACAACATAGGAAGTTGCTTCCTTCGTGATGATCATCTGCGTGAAACGGTCACTGACGTGCTTGAGCGTATCGGCAACAAAGCCAAATTTCGGGTTGTCGAAAATCTTCTCCTGCATACCGAACATCACGCGCAGCGAGGACTTGGAGCACATCTCGCCCAAAGCGCGGAAGAACTCCAGATCGAGAACGATCTCGCGTTCATTACGAGAGGACAGGTAGGACAGGAACTCATCCACGATGATGAGATATCCCTTGTCCGGATACTTCTCAGAGAAGGCGATCATCATGTCCTTGACGACAGTCTTGATGCTCTTGACGCTCTTATAGTCCGGCACTTCAAAGTCGATGCCGCGCTTTTCAAAATCGTCCTGCACATAGCCCATGATGACATCATAGAGAGGCATCACTACGCCGCCGATCTCAATGCGCAGAACTTCAAACTTGCCGGCAATAGGCTTAACCTGCTCAGCAAACTTTTTGTTTTGGAGATACTGGACATTATCCGCATCGGTCGCAATAGCGGAGAGAACACTCATCAAGTGAGATTTACCGGTACCATAGTTACCGACAATCAGCACGCCCTTGTTATCTACCACTTCGTCCATCTGAAGTTGGTCGAGCACGGGAGCCTGCAAGCTCTCTGCCATGGTATCGGACATAACATATGTCTTTACGTATTCGCGCGCCTTGTCCTTATTTTCAGCCGTAACAAGCTGGATGACATCCTCTATCGGATGGAATGAGATTAAATCCGAGTATTTCATGGTTGGTTTTCCTCCCTCATTAAACAATGCATGTTACATCGTATTTGTCCAAATCGTAAATCTTAAAATCCGAGTAACCAGTCTCTGCATACATCAGTTTTCCATCTGAGTATGTTCCTGGCCATAGGATTGCAAATTCTTTCTTCTTACATGCTGCAATCAAAAGTTGCAAAACATCAATCTGATAATCCGGATTGAAGAGTACATCAAAATCTTTTATCGCGCTGTTCTCCGGAATCTCCGCAATAATCGTGTTGATAATACTCGGAAGCTTGAACGACCTGCGCGATGGTTCTGCGTTGATAAGTTTTTCTGCAATGCCGACATTTAATGCAATCGCATTTTTCTCAAGATCTTTATTGTGACCGCAGAAAATGATTGGTTTCATCAGCCCACATGAGCCGTGTTTTTGATATTCATATTTTGGAATCTGCTTACCCATCTATTATCATAATCCTTTCGGTGTCCCATAATCAGGACTCGGTTTTATCATCTTCGTCCAGAATGAATTCCATAACATCATCCGGAGTGCAATTTAGTGCTTTGCAGATTCTCTCCAACATGTCTATCGTTATATTTTCGCCGCTGTACATTTTGCTGACAGTATAGTGGCTCACCTTTTCCTGCTCTTCTAAGGATATCCCTCATAATTGCGCCCAAACCATCCACATCATCCCCGCCGACCCAAATTTCGAGAAAAAGCGCAGTTCAAGCGCACTGTTTGCACACGAAATAAGCCTCGTTACGCAACCTTCATTCGATTGCGAGCAAGGTATAAATTCGCAAGTGCAA
>OLNU01001492.1_pt1 | contig 17124 bp, 13 predicted proteins | sample 1672241 | NCBI WGS metagenome assembly OLNU01 (sample SAMEA3136663, study PRJEB25190) | human gut metagenome | biome: human gut; feature: human-associated habitat; material: faeces | place: Austria | collected 2013 | reverse complement strand
CTTCGGGGGGAGAATAGCTTTTTGTCTACAGTCCGGCTTTGCTCTTAAGGCGGTCGAATTCGACCACTTTGAAATCGAGGTTATACATGACTTTTCACCAACTTTTGTGTTTAGAAGAATGACCTACCGTTTCTTCTTTTGTTCCGCTACAATGCCCATGGCGTATATGCACAATAAAGAAAGGCGGAACAGGAAATGGCAAATCGGATATTTGGTTACATTCGTGTATCGAGCATGGATCAAAACGAGGACAGGCAGCGAATCGCGATGCGGGAGATGGGCGTTGCGCCCAAGAATATCTTTGTGGATAAGCAATCCGGTAAGAATTTTGAAAGGCCGGCTTATCAGGCAATGCTCAAGAAGATAAGACGCGGCGATCTGCTGTATATCGTCAGCATCGACCGGCTTGGGCGCAATTATGAAGAGGTACAGCGTCAATGGCGCGTACTGACCAAGGAAATCGGCGCGGATATCTGTGTGCTGGACATGGAACTGCTGGACACGAGACGGGAAAAGAACCTGCTGGGCACGTTTATCGCGGATCTGGTGCTGCAAATTCTATCGTTTGTGGCGGAAAGCGAACGAAACAGCATCCGAAAAAGGCAGGCGGAGGGCATCGTGGCAGCCAAGGAACGCGGCGTTCGTTTTGGGCGGCCGCTCCTTTTATTGCCGGAGAATTTTGAAAATGCGGCCGAGGCGTGGAATGAAAAACAGATTTCATTGCAGCAGGCGGCGAAACTTTGCCGGATGAGCGTTTCGACGTTTTATCGGAAGGCAAAGGCCGTGCGGAAATGCAATGAAACCGTTTCATAAGGCGTACTTTTTGAAAGCTATATTTACCCATGTTCATTATAGACTGCCAATTCATATTTTTCAATGATTTCCATATGGAAGAAGGATGCTTTTTGCGTCCTTTTTTTGCTTTCAAAAAGTACACATTTTGATAACGGAGGGACGCATGAGCGGGATATATGACGGCGCCTTGACGCGGGAACAATTTATGTTTTTGGAAATGCGCAAGGTGGCGCAGATGACGATCCGGGGCATGACGGAAGAGGAAATCCTGAGCAGGGTTTACGACGATAACCTGTTTCAATACCCGACGCAGCGGGAAATCAAAAGCAAATGCCGCGCATGCCTGAAGCGCGTGGCGCAAATCAAAGGCATGCCGCGCATGATGGAAGCCTTGGCGGAAGGGCTGGCGGCGGATGGAAGGCTGGCGGCGCTGATTGCGCTGATGCTGCAAAACAGGCTGGTGGCGGAATTCATGGTCGGCGTGGTGGGGGAGAAATACCGCACGCTGGATTATTCGCTGACCCGGAAGGACATGAATCTGTTTTTGATGCGGTTGGCCGAACAGGATGAGAACGTTGCGGGATGGAGCGAGCAGACGGTGAAGCGCATCCGCGGCGTGCTGCATCGGTGCCTGACGGAGACGGGGTATCTGGATGACATGCGCACGGAAAAACTGAATCCCGTTCTGCTGCCGATGGAGATGGAAAACGAGCTGCGGGAGAACGGCCTTCGCGCGTTTCTGCCCGCGTTCAATATTTTGGATTGACGGAGGCGCGCATGAGTGAAATCGGAACGAGGCTGGACGCGCTGCGGGCAATGTTTGGCGACGAAGGCTTTTTGCAAAACAAAGGGCTATCCAACGAGGTTGGGCTGTATATTTTTGCCTATCCGCCGGAGGAAGAGATGGCGGTTCGCGCGTTTGTGCGCGAGATCCGCGCGGAATATGCGGGCGAACAGGATAAATGCCGTGTGATTATTTACGATTTATATGAGATTCTGTTGGATATTTGCAGGGAACGGCGGATTCTTGACCGCATCGGGCAGATGGAAAAGCAGCGCGGTCAGGAATTTATGCGCCAGCAGATTCAGCGCATCGCGCCGCCGCAGGCCTATGTGGACAAAATGAAATACGAACCGCATCGGGCGGGTGACGTGGTCATCATCGGCGGCGTGGGGCGGGTCTATCCTTACATGCGCAGCCACAACGTGCTCAACAATTTGCAGCATGTGTTCGACGACGTGCCGGTGGTGCTGCTGTATCCGGGCGAATATTCGGGACAGAGCCTGACGCTGTTCGGCGAATTTGAGGACGACAATTATTACCGCGCATTTAACATCGTGAAAGGATGACATGCAAATGAAGATTTACGACATGTTTCAAAAGGACATCGACAGACAAATCAACGGCGTGATTAAGGTCATGCAGACGGACGACGAAAACCGTCGGCAGGAGCTGGAGGAATATGTCATCACGCGCGAACTGCGCAAGCATTTCGGATCGTTTTACGACCACTATGAGCAAAGCGTGGACGGCGCGACCGACCAGATGGGCGTATGGATCAGCGGCTTTTTCGGAAGCGGCAAATCGCATTTCCTCAAGATCTTATCGTATCTGCTGGCCAACGAGGAAATCAGCGGGAAGCGCGCCATCGACTATTTTGAGGATAAATTCAGCTTTGATCCGCTGCGCTACGCGATGATGCGCCGGGTGAGCGAAGTGCCGACGGAGACGATTCTGTTCAACATCGACGCGAAATCGCCGATGGGCAAGGATCAGGACGCCATTCTGCGGGTATTTACGAAGGTGTTTTACGAGCATTGCGGCTATTACGGCGACGACATGAAGGTTGCGGCACTGGAACGCTTTCTGGACAGGCAGGGCAGGCTGGAGGCGTTCAAGGCGGCGTTTGAGGCTGTCAACACCGAGCCGTGGGCAACCGCGCGGGAAGCCTTCGCGTTTTGGGAGGACGACGTGGTCGCCGCGCTGACCCAGACGGCGGGCATGAGCGAGAACGCCGCGCGCAACTGGTTCAACGGCGAAGAGACCGCCGAGATGAGCATCGAGCGGCTGGGGCGCGAAATTGCGGAATATGTGGACGGCAAAGCGCCAAATTTCCATCTCGTGTTTCTGGTCGATGAAATCGGGCAATACATCGGCGACAATTCCGGCATGATGCTCAATTTGCAGACGCTGGTGGAGGAGCTGGGTTCGCGCTGCAAGGGCAAGGTGTGGGTCATCGTCACCAGTCAGGAGGACATCGACGCGGTGACGCACGTCAAGGGCAACGATTTTTCCAAGATACAGGGGCGCTTCAACACGCGGCTGAGCCTGTCCTCCGCCTCGGTGGACGAGGTCATCAAGCGGCGTATTCTGGCGAAAAACGACGCGGCGGCGGAGCTGCTTCGGATGACCTATCATCAGAATGCTTCGGTGATGCGCAACCTGTTCAGCTTCGCCAAGGACACGCCCGCGGATATGAAGGGTTACGGTGCGGAAGAGGAGTTTGTGGAGGCCTATCCGTTTGTGCCGTATCAATTCCGCCTGCTTCAGGATGTGCTGGTGCAGGTGCGAAAGAGCGGCTCTTCCGGCAAGCATCTCTCCGGCGGTGAACGCTCCATGCTCTCCGCGTTTCAGGAGGCGGCGCAGAGCATGCAGGGCTGCGACGAGCGCGCGTTCGTCCCGTTCTATCGCTTTTACGACACGGTACACACGTTTTTGGATGGCGCTGTCCGCCGCGTGATCGACAGGGCGGAGCGCGACGCGGCGGCGGGCGACGGCCTGAAGCGCGGGGACGTGGATATCCTCAAGCTGCTGTTCCTCATCCGCTATGTGGACGGCATGGCGGGCAATCTGGAAAACCTCTGCACGCTGATGATATCCGACGTACACGACGACAAAATCACCATGCGCCGTGACATTCAGCAGGCGCTTGACAGGCTGGTGCATGAAAACTACGTCTCCCGCAACGGCGAAATCTATCTCTTCCTGACCGACGAGGAGCAGGAAATCAACAACGACATCCGCCGCACGCTCGTCGATCCGACCGAAATCATCGGCAAAATCGGCGAAACGGTGTTCGGCGACCTTTACCCCGGCAAAAAATACCGCTACAAGAACCGCTACGATTTCACCTACGACCAGATGGTGGACAACGGCATCCGCGGCCAGCAGATCGGCGGCATCCGCCTGCGCATCGTGACCGCCGAATCCGATTTGGCGGAGAGCGGCGACAGCAGCCTGCGCCTGCAATCCCGCGCGAACAGCGAGGCCATCGTGCTGCTGGACGGCAACGGCTATTACAACGAAATCGCCGAGGCGCTGCGCATCGCGAAATACGTCAAGAGCCGCAACGTCAGCCAGCTCCCCGAGGCCATCCGCAAGATCATTCAGGCGCGGCAGAGCGAGGCGCGCGAGCGCGAAAGAACCGCCGCGACGCTGCTCCGTGAGGCCATCGTCAAGGGCGCGTTCTACATCGCGGGCGAGCGGATGAACATCCGCGCGCAGAACGTCAAGGACGCGCTGGATCAGGCGATGGGCTACCTGATCGAGGACGTTTACAGCAAGCTGAACTTTGTGACCGCGTTTGCGCAGGGCGATGAGGACATCCGCCGCATCCTCACCGGCGAAAACCAGCAGGAAACCATGCTCGGCGTGGACGCGCCCAACGCGCAGGCGCTCGACGAGATCCGCCAGTTTATGGAGGTGCGCGAACGGCAGCACATCGCCGTCACCGTCGGCGAGATACAGCGGCGCTATCAGGCCGCGCCCTACGGCTGGCGGGAAATCGACGTCGCGGCGCTGATCGCGGCGCTGATGCGCGCGCAGAAATTGCAGCTCATCCGCGACAATCTGGCGATTCCCTACGCCGAGCGCCGCGCGGTGGACTGCCTGAGAAGGCGCGCCGATATGGATAAGACCATCGTTCGGCTGCGCGTCACCCCGTCCGACGCGCTGATGAAAAAGGCGCGCGCACAGGCGGTCGAGCTGTTTGACACGATGGATATCAAGCAGGACGAGGAAAACCTCTGCGGGCAGATCGTCTCGCTGCTGAGCGAGCGAAAGAGACAGTGCGGCGCGCTGCTGGCGCAGTATCAGGGCGCAACCCCCTATCCGGGCAAGGCCGTCGTGGAGCAGGGCATGACGCTGATCGGCGGCATCCTCGACCGGCGCGGCGACAACGTGGCGATGCTCGAAGCCTTCACCCGCGCGGAGGACGAGCTGCTCGACTGGAAGGAGGACTTCGCGGAGGTCGATTTCTTCTTCAAAAATCAGGCGGGCGTGTTCCGCGACGCGGTTCGCCTGAGCGAACAGGCCGAGCGCGACAGCCATTATTTCGCCGACGAGCCGCAGGCGGTGGAAGCCGCAAAGGCCATCCGCGCCATCATCCAGATGCAGCGCCCCTATCGCGAGGTCAGGCGGCTGCCCGAGCTGAAAGCCGCCGTTCAGCAGGCCTACGCGCGCATCAGCGACGCGCGCCGCGCCCGCGTGGAGGAAACCGTCGTTCAGGCGCGCGGCGACGTGCATACCCTCGCCGGGGACGAGCCGGAGCTGCGCGGCGACATCCGCAAAATCGACGAGCAGCTCGAAGCCTTCAAGGCGCGCGCGCTGGAAGCGGAAAGCCCCGTCGAGCTGGACGCGATCATCACCCAGATTTTCACCTATCGCGACGGCCAGTGCAGGCGGCTGGAGCAGCTTTTGGCGGGGCTGCACGGGCAGAACGCCCCGAGCCTGCGCATCAAGACCATCCGCCGCTACGATGTGCTGCCGCAGAAGCGGCTGAGCAGCGCGGCGGAGATCGAGGCCTATGTGGAGCAGCTGAAACAGAAGCTCTTGCAGGAGCTTGCGGAGAACGACGCGATTCAGATGAATTGAGGAACTCCTTCCGTCGCCTGCGGCGACACCTCCCTCGGGGAGGGAGACAGGGATGATTGAAATCGACACCGAGGAGGATATATCCATGAACAAGACCCAGCTCAAAAATTTCGCCGTCGCCGCGCGCGTGGCGCTCATCGAGCGCGTGAAGGATCGCGCGCGGGGGTTCGGCATTGACGAAAAGACCTGCGCGGGCGGCGCGGTCATCCCCTCCAAAATGGTTCAGACGCTCGGCGGGGCGCTGCTCTCGCAGACGGAAATCAACCAGCGCGACGCGCTGCTGGCGCGCATCCAAAGCCGCGGCTACGATCAGGTGATGGAGGAAACCGCCTACACGTGGTTCAACCGCTTCATCGCGCTGCGCTATATGCAGGAGCATAACCTGCTGCCTGTCTCCGTGCGCGTGCTGCCGGATGCGCCCGGCGCGCTGCCTGAGCTGGTTCGGCAGGCGCAGAACGTCGAGCTGGACGGCGTGGATTTTTCCCACGTCGTCGAGCTGCTGGAGGGCAACCGAACCGAAACGCTCTATACCGAACTGCTGATCGCGCTGTGCAATCAGCTTTCGGACGTGCTGCCGCAGATGTTCGAGCCCATCAGCGATTACACGGAACTGCTCTTCCCCGACGGGCTGCTGCGGGAGGATTCCGTGCTGGCGATGCTGGCGGCGGTGGACGCGGAAAATTGGGCGGATATTCAGGTCATCGGGTGGCTGTATCAGTATTACAACACCGAACTCAAGAACGAAACCTTTGAGCTGCTGAAAAAGAACGTCAAGATCACCAAGGAGCGCATCGGCGCGGCGACCCAGCTTTTCACGCCCGAATGGATCGTTCGCTACATGGTGGAAAACAGCCTCGGTCGTCTCTGGCTGGAAGGGCACGACGACCCTGCGCTTCGCCGGCGCTGGCGCTATTACATGGATGAAGCCGAGCAGGAGCCGCAGGTCGCCGCGCAGCTTGCGCAGATTCGTGCGCAGGAGAGCCGAATCCGGCCCGAAGAGATCCGCCTGCTCGATCCCTGCATGGGTTCGGGACATATCCTCGTGTATGCGTTTGATGTGCTGATGGAGATTTACCGCACGCAGGGCTATACCGACCGCGACGCGGTGAGCGCCATCATCGAAAACAACCTCTACGGGCTGGATATCGACGACCGCGCCGCTCAACTGGCGTATTTCGCGCTGATGATGAAGGCTTGCGAACATGACCGCCGCTTCCTCCGCCGCGGCGTTCAGCCGCACGTCTGCGCCGTCGCCGAATGGAACGGAAACCCCAACGACAGCCCCGCGTGGAGCGACGGACAGCGCCGCGCCGCGCGGATGCTCCGCGAAACGTTCACGGATGCGAAAGAATATGGCTCGATCCTCTCGATTCCCAAGCCGCTGGCCGACGCGCTGGATGAACTCGGCGAAAATCCGTTCGGCGGGGAAACCGCGCTCGGCGTGGACGCGGAGAATTTGCAAAGGCTCGCCGCGCAGGCGAAAATCATGGCGCGGAAATATGACGTTGTGGTGACGAATCCGCCGTATATGGGAAATAAAGGTTTTACAGCTAATTTGCTAGAGTATATTACAGAGTTCTATTATGAGTCAAAGATAGACTTGTATGCAGTTTTTATTAAACGTTGCGAAAAGTTTACAAAAGAAAGAGGATATTACTCAATGGTTACTCCGGAATCATGGATGTTTTTAAGTAGATTTGAAAAACTGAGGCATCCATTCTTAAATTCAGATACTTTTATAAATATGTTGCATTTGGGATTTGGGGCATTTGACGGGGGGTTTGGAACAACAACATTTACAGTGATAAAAGCTGATATGCCTAGATATGTTGCTTCTTTTTATCGAATGATTGATTGCCCAACGGTTGAAGAGAAAAAAGCAATGTTATGGGGAAAAGAACCTTTTTATTCATCGAAAAATAAGTTCGAATATGTAAATGGAAGTCCGATTTGTTATTGGATTTCAGAAAAAATGATAAAGAATTTTTCACAACCTAAAATAAAAGATTGCGGAAGAACTTGTGTCGGTTTATTATCAGGAGATAACGAAAAATTTCTGAAATTCTGGCATGAGGTTTCATGGGAAAAAATAGGAATTGGATTTACTCGTAAAGAAGCAATGATGAATTTGGAGAAAAAGTGGTTTCCAATTAATCAATATGGAGAATACCGAAAATGGTATGGTAATAATATGATAGTATTCGATTGGTGGAATAATGGGTATAATATAAAAAAATTTAAAATGGATAGGTATTTGGCGGGTGAGGCGGAAAAAAAGAATAGCATGTGTTGGAATGAAGAAAGCTATTTTGAGTCAGGTATTACGTGGAACAGAATAAGTACATCTAAATTTTCAGCCCGTTGGTCATCAAAAGGAAATACAGCTGGAAGTTCTTCACCAATATATTTCCCGATAGACCATTCATTATATTTTCTAGCATTTTTCAATAGTAGCGTTTTTAATTCAATAGTTTCATTTTTGAATCCGACGGTTAGTTTCCAAACGACAGATATTGAAAAAGTTCCAGTGATATTTAAAAATGAAAATGTCGATGAATTTGCGAAAAGCTGTATTGACAATTCGAAGAATGATTGGGACTCTTTTGAAACAAGCTGGGACTTTAAGAAACACCCGCTGATTTGAGGAGAGGAAATAAAGAAACAATGAAAGTTAAAGTTCAAGATTATAAGAAAACAATTCACGATATTGGGCTACCATATATGCAGGAAGCAGCAATTTGGGATTTCTATGTGTCCAAATCGATTGCAAAATCTACTTCACAAGGACGAAAAGTAAGCGATTATGGATTGAGAAATTTACCGTGGAAAGAGATGCTTGAAAAAGCGGGGGTAACAAAAGAAAACGTAAAAATACTACTTGCAAATTCAATCAATAAAACATTGGAAAAATATGACTTGATAACAGAAGAAAAGAAAGATAATCAATCAATTCCTATTGAAATTGAAATAGATAAACCGAGAATTGTGTGTTTAACTCCATATACAATTTCAGATGAGGAATCTCCGAAAGGGAAAGTTGGAGAAGCTGAAAGTGTTTTAACACATATCCGAAACGCATTTGCACATGGAAATACATATTTCTTTGATAATGGATTGATGATGTTTGAGGATAACGACAGAAATGGAATCACAGCAAGAATGATTATTAGACAGCAAACACTAATTGATTGGATTGGACTTATAGATAAAGAACAACGGTACTATATTCTGAGAGAGTGTAGGAAAGGGAGGGAGGATTAACATGTCCCGCCTCATTTCCGACAAATACCGCGAATACCAACAAACCTGCCAAAACCGCTTTGATACCCTCAAAGCCAACGAAGAAGAACTCAACCGCATTTTTATCGACATTTACGGCTTGCAGGAAGAACTCACGCCCGACGTGGCCGATAAGGATGTAACGGTTTACCGCATCATCGACGAACCAAGCGACGAAGAGCGCAAAATGCGCTATGTGCTTTCCATGCGCGATGAGATCGTCAGCCTGCTGTCGTATATCGTCGGCTGTATCCTCGGCCGATACTCGCCCTATGTGGACGGCCTGCTTTTCGCGGGCGGCGAATGGGACGACGCGCAGATTCGCGCGCGCATCGAGGAGGGCGCGAAAGCCTGCGATTTCGCCGATCCGTCGCTCGGGCTTTTCTACCCGGACAGCGACGGCATTGTGCCGATCACCGACGAGGCGTATTTCCCGGATGATATCGCGGAGCGCACCGTCGAGTTTATCCGGAAGGTCTACGGCGCGGAAACGCTGGAGGAAAACCTTGCGTTTGTCGCGTCCGCCCTCGGCGGCAGGGGCGAAACCCCGCGCGAGGTCATCCGCAATTATTACCTGAACGATTTTTACGCCGACCACCTCAAAACCTATCAAAAGCGGCCGATTTACTGGCTTTGCGACAGCGGCAAGGCGGGGGCTTTCCGCGCGCTGTTTTATCTGCACCGCTATGACCGCGATACCGTCGGGCGCATCCGCATGGATTATGTGCATGAATTGCAGGATCGCCTGCGCGTGCAGCTCGACGACGCGCGCCGCGCGCAGGAGAGCGGCGAGGGGCGCGCCAAGGCGCAGGCGGGCAAACGCGCACAGAAGCTGGAAAAGCAGCTCATCGAGCTGGGGCAGTACGAGGAACAGGTGCACCATCTGGCGGATATGCGCATCCCGCTCGACCTTGACGACGGCGTGAAGGTCAATTACGCCAAGATCGGCGCGATACTCGGCAAAATCAAGTGACGGAGGGGAAGACGATGGATGTACGGCAGGAATTGCTGCGGCGGTTTGCCGCGCCCCTTCCGGAATACTACACGCGGCGCATCGTCGTGTTCGAGGATGACCAGGGCGGTTTCGCCGCCGACGTGGAGCAGATGGAGCTGCCCGGCGTGCGCATTCTCGTCATGCGGGAGGACGAGTGGTTCACCCTGCGGCGGCAGATCGAGAGCGATTACGCGCAGGAGAATATTCTGCTCTACTGCCCGAAGACGTTTGCGCGCTGGCAGGATAACTGGCTGGCGGATGTGTTCAAATACAGCGAGATATTCCACGCGGATTACTGGTCGCTGCTCTTTGAGGAACTGCACATCGCCGACGGCGTGGATATGCGGCGCTATGCGCGGAAGGTGGGGCGCTTTTTCGCCAGCCGGGATCGCGTGGCGAAGCTGGGCGCGCTCGGGAAGGATTACCGCAGCGAGCAGGAGCTGGAAATCGGCGTGATGAGCGTGCTCTGTGGGCTGAAAAGCGCGTCGCTTTCGGGCGTGCTCGGCGCGGCGGTGCTCGGCGCGCACGAGGAAGAAAACGAGAAGCTGAAAGCCATCGAAAAGTTCTGCGGGGCGGACGCATTTTGGCTGCTGGCCGAAAAGGCGATCGGCTATACCGGCAATCGGGACACGGCGGAGCTGGCCTGCTATCTGCTGACGAGCGCGGCGCTGCTGAACGCGCCGGAGGATGCGTTCGCGGGACTGCCGGGCGCGGCGGCCTACGCGCAGCAGGCGTATGCGCTGGTCAGCAAGTGGCTGCACGAGGACAGAGAAGCCATGCTGGAAACCTGCCGCGCGGTGGAGGAACGCTATCCCGTCATGGCGCGGCTGCAAAAGCTCGACCGGGCGGCGCTGATGCGCGTGTCGGTCTACCCCTGCGCGGACGCGCTGCTGATCCGCGCGGCGCTGACGGCGTTTGCGCGGGACGGCATGAACGTGGACGAGGTGCAGGGCATGATGCAGGCGCGGCGGGAGCTGCCGTGGTGGGGGCTGTACGCGCCGTATGCGGATGCGCTGGGCGCGCTGTGCGAGATGCAGCTCTTCATCCGGGCGTATCGGGACGGCTTCCATTTCACCGACGCGGAGGAGATGTTCGCGGCGTATGCCTCGCGCCTGTGCCGGATGGATACGGCGTATCGCCACTTGTGCGCGGCGGCGGATCGGGCGCTGGCACTGGGGCTGTTCGCGCTGGAGGACGAATTGAAAGCGGCCGTGCAGGCGGCGGAGCGGCTGTATAAAAACGGCTGCCTCGCGCCGCTGGGCGTGTGCTGGTCGGCACTGCTGGCGGGGCAGACGCTGGAAACCGCGCTGGCGATTGTGCCGCGGCAGGAGCGGTTTTACGCGGATCATGTGCGCGGGGAGGATGCGCGCACGTTCGTCATCGTCTCCGACGCGCTGCGCTACGAGGTCGCGCAGGAGCTGACCGAGCGGCTGCACGGCAGGCTTTCGGGCAACACGGTCTGCACGGCGATGGTCGGCACGATCCCGACGATCACGCCGGTGGGCATGGCGGCGCTTCTGCCGCACAAAAAGCTGACGCTCACGGAGGAGTTGAGCGTGCTCTGCGACGGCATGCGCACCGACGCGAGCCAGCGCGAGGCCGTTTTGCGGGCGGCGTGCCCGCAGAGCGCCGCGCTGGAGCTGGGCGTGTTTCGGCGGATGACGCGCGCCCAGCGGCAGGAAATCGCGCGGGAGGCGAAGGTCGTCTATCTCTATCAGGATGTGATCGACCGTGCGGGCGAAAGCGACGGCGACGTGTTCGCTGCGTGCGAAACCGCGATGAGCGAAATCGAGCAGGCGATGCGCATGCTGGTCAGCGAGCTGAGCGCCGCGTGCATCTATGTCACGGCGGATCACGGGTTCATCTACACCCGCTCGCCGCTGGAGGAGACGGATAAGGCGGAGCGGGAGCTTGCGGCGGGCGACGTGCTCTGCTATAAGCGGCGCTATGCGGTTGTGCGGGAGAACGTCAGCGACGAGCGGACGCTTTCCATGCCGCTGACGATGCTCGGCCGGCCGGAATGGGCCTGCGTCACGCCGCGCGGCGATCTGCGCTTTAAGCAGCAGGGCGGCGCGTCGCCGTATATGCACGGCGGGCTTTCCCTTCAGGAGCTGGTCGTCCCGCTCATCGCGTATCGCAACAGGAAGGCGGGGCAGAAGGGCTACCGCGCGATCACCAAGGCGGATATCGTGCTGCTCGGCGAGAATCGAACCATCAGCAACGGCATTTTCACGCTGGTGTTTTATCAGCAGGAGGCCTGCGGCGGCAAGGTGCAGCCGCGCACGGTCAACGCGCGCTTTGTGGATCGGCGCGGGCAGCCCGTCAGCGACAGCCACCGCATCATCGGCGACAGCGCCGCAGCGGAGAACAACGACCGCACAACGCGCGTCACCTTCCGCCTGCTGGGCAGCAATTACGATAAAAACGAACGTTACGACCTCGTGCTGACCGATGAAGACGATCGAACCGAACTCGCGCGGGTTCCGTTTACCATCGACATCGTGTTCGGCATGGACTTTGATTTTTAAGGAGGCGGGAACATGGATGCACTGGATCGAAAGATCAACGAGGTGTTTCCGGGAAAGGTCGTCCGAAAGGATTTGACGGCGCTGCTTCGCCGCGGCGCGAACGTGCCGACCTTCGTGCTGGAATATCTGCTCGGCATGTATTGCGCGACCGACGATGAAACGGCCATCGCCGAGGGCGTGGAAAAAATCCGCAAAATTCTCGCGGAAAACTATGTCCGCCCGGAAGAAAGCGAAAAGGTGAAATCGCTCATCCGCGAGCGCGGGGAATACACCGTCATCGACAAGGTCAGCGCCGTGCTGGATGAATACAAGGATATCTACGTCGCGCGGTTTTCCAATCTGGAAATCGAGCCGTTCGTCCTGCAAAGCGATTACGCCGTGAAATACACCAAAATCTTGATGGGCGGCATCTGGTGCATCGCGCGCATCGGCTATACCTATCAGCAGGATTCGATGGAGGACGAGAAGAAGCGCCGCAAAAAGCGCGGGCCGGAGGATTCGCCTTTCCGTATTCTCGGCCTCAAGCCGATTCAGCTCCCCAACCTCGACGCGGCGGAGATGATCGACAAGCGGAAGGAATTTACCACCGAGGAATGGATCGCAATGCTGCTCCGCTCGGAGGGCATGGAGCCGGACGCGCTGAGCGAAAAAGAAAAGCTGCATTTCATCGAGCGCATGGTGCCGCTGGCCGAGCACAACTACAACCTTTGCGAACTCGGCCCGCGCGGCACGGGCAAGAGCCATCTGTATAAAGAGATTTCGCCGTATTCCATTCTGATGAGCGGCGGACAGACGACCACGGCGAACCTGTTCTACTCCATGTCGGCGCACAGGGTCGGGCTGGTCGGCCATTGGGACTGCGTGGCCTTTGACGAGGTGGCGGGCATGCGTTTCCGCGATCTGGACGCGATTCAGATTATGAAGGATTACATGGCCTCCGGCTCGTTTGCCCGCGGGCGGGACATGATTAACGCGGATGCGTCGATGGTCTTTGTCGGCAACATCAACGACAGCGTGCAGAATCTGCTCAAGGTTGCGCACCTGTTTGAGCCGTTCCCGCCCGAATTCAACAACGACAGCGCGTTTTTTGACCGGATTCATTATTACCTGCCCGGCTGGGAAATTCCGAAAATGCGTTCGGAGCTGCTGACGGAAAAATACGGCCTGATTACGGATTGTCTGGCCGAGCTGACGCGGGAGCTGCGCAAAAAGGACTGCACGCATCTGCTCGACGCCTATTTCCGCCTGAATGGCAAATTCAACAAGCGCGACGAAATCGCCGTGCGCAAGACCATGTCCGGCCTGATTAAGCTGATTTTCCCGGATGAAAACGTGACGGAAGACGAGATGCGCCGACTGCTGGAATACGCGATTGAGGGACGGCGGCGCGTGAAGGAACAGCTCAAGCTCATGGCCGGGGTGGAATTTGCGGACGTCGCGCTGGGCTATGTGGATGAATACGGCAGCGAAACCGTCGTCTCCGTGCCGGAACAGGCTTCCAATACGCTGATTCCCGCCGAGAAGCTTCCGGCAGGCCACGTGTTTGCGCTCGGCGCAAATCAGATTGACGGCGAAGTGGCGGTCTATCGGCTGGAAAACAAGGTCATTCGCGGCAACGGCAAGATGGAGACGCAGGGCATCGGCGGCAATCGCGCCGTGAACGAATGTGTTGACGCGGCCTGGTATTATTTCATGGACAAGGCGAGAAGCATCCTGCCCGGCACGACGCTTTCGGATCACGATTATCTGCTCTATTATGCCGATCCGCAGAGCAAGGGGCTGAGCACGGAGGTATCCGTGGCGGAATTGGTTGGCCTTTGCAGCGCGGTGGCGAACCGCCCCGTGATGGAGGCGACGGCGGTAATCGGCGAAATCAAGCTGTCCGGCACGATGGGCGAAATCAAAAATCTGGAGAACATCGTCCGCGTGGCGAAGAACGCGGGCGCGAAGCAGCTATTGCTCCCGATTCAAAGCATGCAGGAGCTGATGCACGTTCCGGGCGAGCTGCTGACGGCGGTTCAGCCGATTTTTTACAGCGATCCGATTGAAGCCGTGAAAAAGGCGATTGAGCTGGCATAAAACGGGGAGGGAGAAACGATGCGCTTTATCTGCGCCGCGTGTGGAAAAACGCTGGATTTGCAAGGGGAAGAAGCGAGGTTTTGCCCGTTTTGCGGCAGGGCATACGCCGCGGCTGTCATGGATGGCGCGCGGGCGGACGCTGTGCAGGCCAAGTATTGGCAGATGACGCGGGCGGCTTATGGGGCGGTCCTGCGCGATATGGCGGACTTTCAGGGCAGACAAAGCCCAAAAAAGGGCTTTCGCCTTGAGCGTCTGACGGGCGCGTCGAGCAAGAATCAAGCCCGGCAGGAAATCGAGCGCTGTCTGGCGATGCTGGCCAAGCGGCTGGACGCGCCGAGGGAGACGGAACAGCGCGCGCCGGACGACGCAATCGATACGTTCGGCAGGCAGTTGGCGCGGATTTTGGGCGGGGAAATTCCCGAAAGTGCGCCGCCTAAAGAGGATGAAAAGCCGGAAGAAAAGAAAAAGCAATACGACGAGGCCAAAAAACTGCTCGATGCGCTGACGCGAACGCAGGCGACGCTCAACCGGCTGATGGATGAAAACGGCACGTTTATTTTTGCCGATGCGGCGGAGGCAAAAAAGGCGAAGCAGCCGATGAACGAGCAGGCTGAGAAGCTGATTGCGCTTTCGCAGAAGGACTACGATCCGATTTTCGGCGAATCGTATGAGCCGTTTGTCGCCGCATATATGCAGGCCATGGCGGCTGTCGCCGAGCTGGTCCGGCCGAAAGAGAAGGACGCATCCGCCGACGCGAGGGCATGGGCGGAAAAGCTCGACTTCTTGCTCGATCAGGCGTATCAAAATCGGAAGGACATGATGGCCGTCTGGCGGGAGACGGACGCGGTATGCGCCGCATTTGAAAAACGGCTGGAGGAAGAACGGGAAAAGGACGAGTGAGACGGAGGAGGAAAAGAGATGGATATGCCGTTTGCGTTTGACGATAGGCAGACGGCGTTCTACGGGTTAAAACAAGGGTCATCCTCCGCAAATCGGAAGATGACCCTTGCCCTATTGGTTAGGAATGGCGCTTTGCGCTCTCCCGCGCATGGGGCGCTCGGCCTGCTCGATCGGGCGCTTCAGCATATGGATTGCGTGTTCATTGTATTCCTCGCATCCTTGTGGTGTCGGTTATAAAGTACTTTCTGCAACTATCGGAATGATTCCGATCCGTCTCCCTTCGTTCATTTTGTTTATCACACCACAATACTTGAGATAAAAAGAAGAAACCCGAACCCATCCCAATCGGGATGAAGTTCGGATTTCTTGGGTTTGGTGGAGCATAGGAGATTCGAACTCCTGACCCCAACACTGCCAGTGTTGTGCGCTACCAACTGCGCTAATGCCCCGTCAACAACGATTAGTATATCATGCCAATTTCAGCTTGTCAAGTACGAAGGACGATTTTTGAAAAAAGAATGTTGTAGGGATGTTGTGGGGCGTGAAAACGTCCGCGTGATGACCTGTCCGGCGGTCACCACCCTGTGCGGCCTGATCAACGGCGCGATTATCTTCGACCTGAATGTTCCGGCCATGATCGCGACGCTGGGCACGCAGAACGTGATTCGCGGCATTGTCAAGCTGCTCTGCGGCGCGCTGAAGGCGATATACGAAAAGGGGCTGCGCATCCCCGAGGACATCAGCTTCATCTCCTACGGCAAGCCCGAGTTCAGCCCGGATATGACGACGAGCGAGTTTTTTTCGCTTACCTCTTGCAAAATGGGCGGAAGCATGATATAACATGACCGGAAGAACACGAAGATGAAACGCACGTTCGTCAGCTTCCGGAAAATCCGCAGGCGCCGGAAACGCTGGTGCATGCGGGGAAGGATTTCAATAAGCGGAATGCCGCCACAGAGCGGCTTTTCAAAAGCCCAATGGTTAGCATCAACTAACTTTTGAATGGGCAAATGGTGAACGGATTGAGCGTTGTATTCGGGAGGTGGGTACAATGGAAGCGCATGCGGATTTCTGGAATAAAAATGCAAAGCGGTATGATCGCTTCATGCGAAAGGATGCGGCGGCGTATCGGCAGATGTACGAGTTGATCCGGCCGGTCGTGAAATCCAAAACGGTTTTGGAGCTTGCCACCGGCACGGGGCTGATTGCAAAGCACATCGTCAGCGCGGCAAAGCATATCGAAGCGACGGATGCTTCCGCGGAAATGATTGCCGAAGCCAGGCGGGATAACCGCTCCGCAAAGCTGTATTTTTCGGTGCAGGATATGTTTTGCCTGCCCTATGCACCCCATTCCTTTGACGTTGTGATTGTGTCCAATGCCCTGCACATCGTGCCGCATCCGGAAAAAGCCCTTGCCGAAATCAGGCGGGTCTTAAAGGATGACGGCGTATTGATCGCCCCGACCTTTACCCATGCGGAGAACTCGCTTTTTGGCAAGATCAAGGCGTTTTTTATGAAGCTGGCGGGTTTTCCGCTTTGCAGCAGATGGACGAGTGAGGAATATCTGAGTTTTCTGCGGGAAAACGGCTGGACGGTGCAAAAAAGCGCCGTGCTGAAAGCGTCCTTCCCGCTGACCTATGCGGAATGTGTGAAATCGGAGGTGTGATAAGATGTCA
>OLNU01001468.1_pt1 | contig 17409 bp, 23 predicted proteins | sample 1672241 | NCBI WGS metagenome assembly OLNU01 (sample SAMEA3136663, study PRJEB25190) | human gut metagenome | biome: human gut; feature: human-associated habitat; material: faeces | place: Austria | collected 2013 | reverse complement strand
TCAATAATAAATAATATAATACTTATGCAGGGAACCCGAAGCCAAGGTGCTTCGGGTTCCCTGCATAAATGACAGCTTTCATTTTATCAAAGTTTTCCAAATTAAAAGTTTTTTTATTTTTGGGGTTCTGATGTAGTGAAGGGCAAATCGTGAAGAAAGCAGTGTACATTGCTATTGGAGTCACTCTGGATGGCCGGAAAGATGTTCTGGATGTGGACCGTGATGTCGTCGGTGGTCATCCCATTGGCGCACATGGACAGGATTTTCTCCTCAATTTCCTGACTGATGCTGGTCTGGTTCTTTTTCAGTGCCTGGGGCTCGAATTCTCCTCTTGAGATCTCGATGAACTGATACTTCCACATCCCCAAAGCTGGTGCGCAGCGTTTTAGAACTGTGGCCGTTTCAGCTGTTGTCCATGTTATTGTTCCGATAGTCGTATTTGCTGTAACCCAGCTCGTCCTCCAGCTCTGCCTCCAAGCCGTTCTCCATGAACTCGGCAATGGTCTCCTTGAACAGATTCTGAATGTCGTCCATGCTGCCAATGTTTGCCATCTGTAGCAGCTCACGAATCTTTTTCGACAGGCATTTTCTTACGGGGTGCGATTCTTTCTGGACATATGGTATATCTCCTGTGTGGTGCTTCTAGTCTACACTGTATGGGAGCTTTAAACAAAACTTGGGATAGTCTCGACTCTGGTATACCAGGCTCCTTTCGGTTATTCTGTTATTGGATAATCTGGTTATCAGAACTTTCCGATAATACTGGCAAGCAATGCTCCTGGATAGCCATTCAGCTTCCGGCGCTGCTTGTTGAGGGTATCTCCCAAGCCCCCATGAACGCAGAATTCCATTCTGCGGCTGCGCGTTCTGTGAACGCTTAGGAGCATGACCGGCTCACCGCTGGTCATGGTCCTTTTCTTGTTCTTTTTTCTGTTCCTCGTCCAGTTTCAGCAGTCGGTCTACATTGGCTTTAGCTGTCAACAACTCCCGCATTCCCTCACGGGAGCGCCGGCACTCTGCATAGATCTTTTTCTTTTCCTCCAGGAGCCGGGCATACTCGGCTTGCAACTCCTTAACTTGGGGTAGCTTCTTGACTCCCATATCATCAAAGGCGGTTTTTGGCTGCCTGATGGAGCAGGATTTCCTCCTCATGTTCCTGACGGAATTTCTTGGAGTAACCGGACTTGCGGTAGGCTACATAAGTCTCACGGGTCTTGGCATAGCGGATGTGTTCTAAGTTGGTTCCTGTGGCCGTAGCTTTCCTGCGCCTGGTGTATCCGTGGATTCTCAGTCGCTTCATTGACTTCCAAACAGTAGGATCACTGACGATCCAACCGAATTCAAGGTACAGCTTATCCCTGATCTGGCGGTATCCCATCATTGGGTGGTGGGAATGGATGTCCAGGACATAACTATCCAGTATTTTATGTGTTTTCTCATACCGGTTTAACTGTCCTGCTCGCTTCAGCCACTTGTAGTAGCCGCTGCGAGAAACACCGTAGATTTCACAAAGTTCGCTGACAGAATGTTTGTCTGTCTGCTTTTGAATCTCGGCATACATCTCTCGGATCATCTTTTTCGGGCATCGCCCCCTTTTCGTTCGTTCCGTTTTTTTAAACGAAGTACCTCCGCCTCTTTCTTAACCAGCTCTCGCTTCAGCAGTTCGATCTGGTATTGCAGCTGCTCCTCGTAGGTCAGTTCATTCCGGCGCTCATAACGAGATAAAGGATTCCCGGGTTTCTTCTTAACTTCCAGCCCGGCTTCACCTTCTGCTAGATACTTTCTGGTCCACTCTTGTATTAACCGATGACTGCATCCTGTTTCTCTTTCGAGCGACCTTGAAGTTTCTCCTGCTAAATTCCTCTTTACAATAGCTAACTTTTCTTCTTTGCTTCGCATCATGCATTTACCAGCCATATTGCCACCTCCATCTCTATAATAGCATAAAAATAATGGTAGGCTCTTTTGTGTCTACCATTATTTTATCACTTCAGATCCGAACTTCCTGTACTACGGGCTGCTCCGCATAAGAGGGGAGGACATTGCTTTGGTCATCGGTCCGGTGTCCCCGTCCCCGGTAAGCAGGAACCTTGCCCGGAAAATTCTGGCCCGCATGGGCGAGCCGGTGAGCCGCACCCAGGAGGTGCTGGACTACTTTTCGGTTATGCCCGCCTACCCCCTGCGAAACTTTTTACAGATCCTATGCACCATCCAATATTTCATTAACGGGGAGAAGGTAAGCGTGTCCAGCTTCCTGCTGGACGAGGAGGATCCGCCGAAACTCCCGGCCTTTTATGCCCCGGATATGCCCGCGCCGGAGCATTTCATGCACAACACCCTGGAGCTGGAGGAGCGGCTGCTGTCCAACGTGGAGCATGGCCGGGCGGATGAGATCGAAAAGCTGTTTCAGCGCCCGGCGGAGGGCCGGGCCGGAAGCATGGCCGACAGCGCCCTGCGGCAGGAGAAGAACCTGATCATCTGCACGGCGACTTTGGTTTCCCGGGCCGCTGTCAGGGGCGGGCTGGACGCGGAAACGGCCTTTTCCCTCAGTGACGATTTCATACAGAAGGCCGAGCTCCTGGACAACCTGAAGGCTCTGATCAGGCTGAATGCCCGTATGGTGCTGGAGTTTGCCCGCCGCGTGGAGGATGTTCGCTGCGGCATGAGCGGCTCCGTGTTCATCCGACGCGCCAGGGAGTACATCTTGGCCAACCTCAGCGAGCCCATCACTACCGCGGTTCTGGCGAAAGCCCTGGGCATGAACCGTACCCACCTGTGTGAGCGCTTTGTCCGGGAGACCGGCATGACGGTCAACGCCTTTGTCACCGCCGTTAAAATGGATGAGGCCAAGCGGCTGCTGGCGGTCACGAAGAAATCCGCGGTAGAGATTGCGGAGTATCTGGGATATTCCTCCCAGAGCTACTTTGTGAAGGTGTTCAAGAAAATACATGGGGTGACTCCGGGGAAATTTCGGAAGGGGTAGCCCATTGATCAGCTTGTTCCTGGTATGGAAACCTGCAAATGATGCTGTACGCAAGTGAAAGCTGCGTTATAATATTGGCATGGAAAATCAACGAGGAGGCTACGCATGACGGATTATGAAAAACGCTGGAATTATGGCGGCGTAAGAATGTGCAGTCGGACGTGGAACTGGCCGAAGCCCTGAATGGGTACAGCATCTCCTTTGCGTACCACTCCGGCAAAATCGAGAATGGCCGGGTCACCTACCACGATGTCCGTGAGATTTTCGATACGAAGGGCAGCCTTGTCGCAAGGTACATCTATGACACGTGGGGCAACACGCTCTCCGTTACCGATGCCAACGGCAAAGCCATTACTGATGCAAACCACATCGCAAACATCAACCCCATCCGCTACCGCGGCTACTACTACGATGCAGAAACCGAGCTGTACTATTTACAGTCGCTGTATTACTTACAGTCAAGATATTATGAATTTAAATATGAAGGAAATTGGAAAAAGAATATCTGACAGACGGAAGAAGTTAGGGATAAAGCAAAATATTTTGGCAGAAAAACTGGATATTTCAAACAATCATATGTCTGGAATTGAAAACGGAAAGGCAACTCCCAGTGTCGCGTTATTTGTGAAAATTTGTGATGAACTTAATGTGACACCTGATTTTTTGCTGCTGGGGAGTATGCATTCAAATCGAGTTTCAAAGGATGCTTCTGACTTGTTGCAAAAGTGTTCAGATCAAGAAATAGAGATGATTATGCAACTTGTGCAACATTTTGTAGAGTTGAGAGAACAGAAAGTAGAAAGTGACAAAATCTCCAAGTCATGATATAATCAAATATCATGTAGGAGGAAGGTATGTAGCTTTGCGAATTCTTTTTTGTGATGATGATTCGAAAATTTTAGCTCAACTTCAGAAATACGTTTGCGAATATTTTGAAAAGGGAAAGCTGAAACGTCCGGAGATGAAAGTGTATGTAAGCGGCGAAGAACTACTCAAAGCAGAACAAAAGGCAGATATTGCGTTTTTGGATGTTGAAATGCCGGGACGAAGCGGAATTTATGTTGGGGCAGAATTAATGAAAAGAAACCCTAGAACAAAAATCGTTATTGTGACGTCCTATCCGGATTATTTAGACGAAGCTATGCGTTTCCGTGTTTTTCGTTACCTTTCTAAACCAATTAACAAAAATCGACTTTTTGAGAATTTAAATGATGCTATATATCAATATAATATCGAAAGTATTCGTATCCCAGTTGAAACAAAGGATGGAGTGGTAACACTTTCATCAGAAGATATTATTTGTTTTGAAGGGCAAAAGAGGGTAACGAAAATTTGTACGGTAGACGGTGAGGTGATTTCAGTAAAAGGAATCCAATCCTGGCAAGAAAAACTCAAAATTCCTAGCTTTTACGCTTCATATCGAAATTATATTATCAATATGAAGTATGTTGTATCCTTTAGTAAGGATTTGATCAAGTTAAAATACGCGAATAGAGAAATTAGCGCGTATCTGGCAAATCGCCGGTATTCTGAGTTTAAAAATAAATATCTTTTATATATAGAAGGAATGCAGTGATGTGGGCATTAATTTGTTATGCGTTTGTTTTAACTTCAGAGGGTATTACGGCTTGGAGCTACTTTGAACAAGTATTTGAACGAAAAGGCAGCCGAAAAGTAGAAATATGGATGTTTATTTTAGGGTACTCGCTGTTATTTGCTTTGTCACAATTCAAAAATGTATTAATAAATACAGTTGCTTTCTTATTTGTAAATTTGATCTTACTGTTTTCGAATTTTGCATGTAAAAAATTAGTAGGAATCATACAAATAGGCTTTTTAACGATGGTTATGGGAGGAACGGAGATTTTAGCTTCTGTATTACTTTCACCTATATCTCATGATTTTGGAGCATATAAGTATGATTTATCTGTCATGATCTCTTTTGCTGTGTTGGGACGTCTTCTATATTTTTCCATTATGCAAATCAGTGCTAGGCTTTTTAAACCAACAAAAGACGGTATAGATACAAGTACAGTTCTTTTACTATCTGTACTACCATTAGTATCAGTACTTATTACGATGACGATTGCCTACATTAGTATAACTACGCGGATTAAACCGATTGTTGGCATATTGATGGCAATTAGTGTTATTGCATTACTGATGGTTAATATTTTAGTAACAGTTGTTTATAATCATATACAGAAAATGTGTAATGATCGTTTAGAATTGGAGTTAATTGCTCAGAAAGCTGAAATAAATACGGAGAATTATAAAATACTAAAAGACCATTATGATCATCAACGTGTTCTGATACATGATATACGTGGTCATATGCAAGTGATGAGGGGACTGCTTGAATCGAAAAATTATGATGAACTTGAAAATTACCTTTTGGATATGGAACGGGATCCGGCTTTGCAAAAGATAGCACGATTATGTGATAATACAGTTCTGAATGTAATTTTAGTTCATCACGCATCTATCTGCAAATCGTTAGGCATTGATGTCAATTTTGATATTCGTCAACATTCAGTAGATTTTATATCAGCTCATGATATTACAGCAATTTTTGATAACCTGCTTACTAATGCCGAGGAGGCAGCAAAAAATACCGGTGAGAAATATATTAAACTTTCTGCTACGCAGCAAGGGGAAACTGGAGTGTTGATTACGGTTATTAATTCTTGTAATTCTGCTCCGGATATGGATGAAGATGGAAATATAAAAACGAAGAAAAAAGATAAAGAACACCACGGTGTAGGTCTAAAAAGTGTCAAACAAGCGGTACAGCGTTATCACGGAGTATCGAGAATGTATTATAGCAATGAGGAAAATAGATTTCACAGTGTGATTCATTTGACCCAATAAAACTCATAGTATTTAATGAACAGTTCAAGAATCTGATTGAAATATCGGGTTCTTGAGCTGTTTTTCTGTTTTAAGTCACTATTAGATATATAAGCAAAAATTGAAGCTGTGAGTTTGGGTGCGAATATTCATCAATATGTAATTTCATGTTTTGTTTTTGTCATTTTGTGTATTAGATATTGACTTAATATGAATTCACTATATAGTTAAATCACAGATTACAACGACTATATGGCTAATTTTTGTGGAGGCTATATGCTGATGTTTGTATAAGTGAAATATCAACTGCGCAGCCGCGGGCGGAGCGTGCTGGTTTTGTGCATTGCGGCGCTGCTTGCGGCCTGCATGGCGTTTTACGTGGGGAATATCGGCGTGAACAAGGCTGCGCTGCAAAGCCTTTCGGACTCCGTGCCGGTGACAGTGCGTATCACGAGCCGAAACGGCGCGAAAACCGCGGGGCTGAACATTGAGGCGAAGCCGTTTGACCACTTGACAGAGGCGGGCGTGCACGATGTGCGGTGCACCGCCGTGGCGGCCGGGGCGTTCAGCCCGGAGGTGCGCGCGCAGGAGATGTTCCTCGGCGGCGACACGATCGTGCGCGCGGGGAATTCGCTTGAGGCGCTGGAGCTTTCGGCAGACAATCTGCATTTTGCGGACGGCCAAAGCGCGGCGTTTTTAAGCGGCGACAGCGCGCAGTGCGTCATCGGCGAGGATTACGCGGAGCGAACGGGATTGCACCCGGGCGATACGCTTTCGCTTGAGATTTACACGGTGCGGCAGTCCATGAACGGCACGATCTACCAGATGATCGGCGACGCGGCACTTGAGATCATCGGCACGCACAGCGCGCCCGGCGGTGCGGACGTGATTTTGCCAGTCAATTTCCTGCGCACAGAAGCAGAAACTGCGGGCGTATCATTTTTGTACGATTCGTGCAGCGCGCTTGTAGACGACAGCACGCATTTGAAGGATTTTAAAGCCGAAATGCAGAAATATTTTATGGACATTAACCCGAGTGCGGAGGACCCGAACGCGGGCGACGCGCTCTCCGTGGAGGACGAGCTATTTGTGAAAACGGCGAGCCGCCTGCGGCAGAACATCGCGCTGTTCCAAAGCATGCTCGTGCCGTTTTTTGCGCTTATCATTGGGCTTGTGGTGCTGGCGACATTCCTGACCATGCGCAGCACACGGCGGGATATGGCCATTGCGCGCTCGCTCGGCGTATCAAAATGGCGGTGCGCCGCGCCGAATTTCATCAGCACAGTGCTCTTGGATATGCTTGGCTGCGCGGTGATTTTGCCGATTTTGAGCGCGGCTTTGCACATTCCGGCACTTTCCGCGCACGCGATCTTCGGGCTGTTCACGCTTTGTGCGGCGCTAGGCACGGCTGCGGCCTTGCTGTGCCTGCTGCGGTTCGACACACTGACGCTATTGACACAGGTTGATTAAGGGGGAGCATGTATGAACGTATTAGCGGCGGAAAATGTGAGCTATACCTACCAGAGCAAATACCAGAAGGTGCAGGCGTTGAAAAACGTTTCCTGCACGTTTGAGGCGGGAAAATTCTACGCGATCATCGGGCAGTCCGGCAGCGGCAAAACGACGCTGCTTTCCATGCTGGCGGGCCTCGGTACGCCGAGCGATGGCGAGATCATCGCGAACGGAAAGACGCTGAAAGAAATCGGCAGCGAACGGCACCGGCGCGAGAACGTGACGGTGATCTACCAATCTTTCAACCTGTTCCCAACATTAAACATACTCGAAAATGTGATGTACCCGATGCAAATTTCAAAAAAGCCGACGAAAGAGGCGAAAATCAGAGCCAAAGAGCTTTTAAATTCGGTCGGCCTCGGAGACGTTGACCCGAGAAAGCTGCCGGCGATGCTCTCCGGCGGGCAGCAGCAGCGCGTCGCTATCGCGCGGGCGCTGGCGTCCGACGCGAAAGTTATCCTCGCGGACGAACCGACGGGCAACCTCGATACGGAAAACGGCAAGGTCGTTATTGACTTGCTCAAAAAACTCGTGCAGGATGAAAATTACTGCGTGATTGTCGTCACGCACGACCCGGGCATCGCAGCGCAGGCGGACGTCGTTTACAAAATGCAGGACGGAAGGCTGGCGGTAGAATGTTAAAGAGCCTCAAACAACTCCTTCGCACGCCTGTAAAAGCCCTCTTGTTCCTGCTGTTACTCGCCGCGAGCACGGTTTTGCTCGTGCTCGGCGCGGGACTGCTGATCCGGACGAACGCGCGCATCGATGCGGCGGAGGGCGAATTTAAGACGGTCGGCACCGTGACGCAGAAGCCGATAAGTGAAGCGACCGTGCCGGTCACGAACACGTGCTCCAACTACCTGAACACCTACACGGTGCAGACGTTTAAAGAAATTTTGTCGCCGGACATTTTGAATTTTGACGGTGCGGAGTACAGAATCGCGCCGCGGAACCGCGCGTATTATCTCTCCGTGATGCCGGAGCTGAACAACACGAACAGTCGTTACGGCTACCGCGACGAGGTGTACATTTTGGAGTTCACGCCGCTTGCGGTGAACGACGGCAAGACGACCGTGCGTGTGAAGAATGTGCTCTATAAGCACGAAACCACGCCGTATTTTCCACCGATGCAGGTCGGCAACGAAATTGAGATCTGCGCGCATTTTGCGGAGGAAAAGCCGACATTTGAACTCGGCAAAACGTACATTGCAACGGTCGTCGAGAATATCGTGGTGAGCGCGCAAGGCGAAAAAACGGAATATGCGTTTCTCTCCATGCCGTACACGACGCAGTACAGTGCGGACGGCATGCCGATGCAGAGCGATGCGCTCGCCGGGGCGCACGCGGTCTATGAAGAAGACGGCGTGTGGAAAAGCGTTGTGCCCGCAACGTATTATTACCCCGGGTATCACGTGCCCGTCGGTGCAGAAGAAGTGACGGACGGGTTCTACGATAGCCCGCGCGGGAAGATCTGGCTGAATTGGGTCGCCGTGAACGAGCAGGCGGAGCACCTGTTCCCGGTGCTGCCGGTGGAAGATCTTGAGCTTTTGACGACGTTCCATGAGCAGCAGGTGACGATCACGAATGGGCGGGAGATTACGGAAGAAGAATTTAAAAGCGGCGCGCGGGTGTGCATGCTGCCGCAGGACCTTGCGCAGAAAAATTTGCTGAATGTCGGCGATACCGTCACGGTGCCGCTCAACATGGCGCTGTACGGCACGCCGCCGAGCTACTCCGAATGGACGACGTACTGCAATATGTTCAGTCCCTTGAACGCCGAGGGCGAGCCGTATGCATCGTTTTGGCAGGCGGAATATGAAATCGTTGGGCTGTATAAGCCGATGAAAGACCGCATCGCGGAGCGCCCGGACATCGCCTCCTGGATGCTCATTCTGCCGAAAAATTCGATTGACGCGAGCGACGAAGACAACATCGCGTATTACGGCCCGATGAACAGCGTGACGACTTCATTCATGCTGCCAAACGGCACGATCGAGTCGTTCGACGCGGCGCTGCGTGTGGCCGTGCCGGAGACAAGCGAGCTCACGATCACCTATGACGATAACGGCTACGGAGACCTTATGACGAGCTTAAATAACGCGCGGATGTCTGCGGTGCTGCTGTTTGCGGGCGGCTTGATCGCGGTCGTGGGCATTGTGGTTTTGTTGCTCTACTTCTTTATCGTCAAACAGAAAAAGCGCACGGCGATCGAGCGGAGTTTGGGCATGAGTAAGGCGCAGTGCCGCGTATCGCTGATGGCGGGGATTTTGGTTTTGGCGTTGGTAGCGTCTGTCATCGGCGTCGGCATCGGTGCAGTTCTGCTGCAAAGCAATGTGCTGACGGATACGGCACAGTCGGAGACGGAGGAGATCGACACCACGTTCAGCATTTGGGCGAAGGGCCAGACGGAAGTCACGGAGCCGGAAACGGACGCGACGGTGCCGGTCGCGGTGTATGTATTCATCCCAGTGTGCCTGCTTGTGTTCATCTTTTTGCTTTCGCTGGTACTTGTGAACCGAAATTTGAAAACGGAGCCCATCCTGCTTTTGAGCGGGAAAGGGGAGTGAAATCATAAAATGCATAACAATATAGTGATAAAAAGAATTATTTCATATCTAATCCCTTTCAAAAAAGAACTCTTGTTTTCAATTCTAGTGCTAGTAGCTGCAATTAGCATAGGCTTTTTGCAGCCACTTGTTATTCAGAGAATTACAGATATAGGCATGGTTCAGAAAAACATGAACGCCATATTTCAAGCGGCTGTGTTTTTGGGATTTTTAGTTATTCTGAATCAACTAATAGAGATGCTGCAAACAAAAATATTTGTTGAGATTCATAACCAATCTTTGTATTCAATATTTCATCAAACATTTCAGAAGCTTATACATCTCAAAAGAAGTTATTTTGATGATAAAAATACAACTGAAATATTGAACTTTTTACAGATGGATGTTTTGCAGGTTGCCTCAATTACGGATCGATATGTTGTAGTGTGTTTAGGTTATATCTTCCGGATTGTCAGTGGATGCTCTTCCCGTGCTCTTGGGTGTTCGGGTGCAAATTGATGTTGGCAGGTTCGGCAGAGATACTTCTGATACCCATCGGGATTTTTGTCGTAACGATAAAATGAATGATCGTTGTTGCATTTTGGACACTGAATGTGATATGATTTCATCATGAGAACCTTCTTCCTTTTTGGGAGATATGTGTTTTGTGGTGAAACCATTATGCCAGAAGGTCTGAGTGGTTCTCAACTTTCATTTTAGTTTACAATACGATCGGTGCGGACGGGAGGTATAATCATGTTTCGTTTAGCGCTTTGCGGAAAAAACTGCGAACTATTGGAAAAAATAAAATCTCATATTCAAAGCTTTGTAGAAACATATAAAAATGAAACCAAGTGTATTTCGATTGAACAGTATAAGCAATTAGCATCGCTTCGTGATGATATGGTAGATGGAATTCACTTCGATATTCGATATTCTTATGGTCGAAATTGATGCTCATCCACATGAAGATTTTCGTTTACTTTCGGAAATACGAAAAACCGCTACGGACACTATCGTCATTCTCTTTTCAAAGTTTCTCGACTACGATTTTACTCGGCTGGGGTATCAGGTAGGCGCATTTCGGTATCTATCCACACACAATTTGTTTTCGGATCTGCCGGAAGCACTTTGCACTGCACTGGAAATTTCCTCTGAAAAGCAAAGAGGATACTACACGTTTTCTCATTATTCGGAAATTATCCGAATTCCATTAGATGATGTCTTATACGTAAAGCGAGTTAATCGTATAACCATGATCAAAGCAAAGAACGGCAATTTTCATCTTCAATTACCGTTAAAAGAGATTTATAAAGAAATAAATGACAGTAGATTTTTATTTATAGACAGAAGCTGCTTTGTAAATATAGATCATGTGACTTGCTTTGCTGATGCAGAAGTTAAGTTGGATAATCAAGAGAGCCTACCGATCAGTCACTCAAACTTTACTGCCATTAGAAGCGTATTACTATATAAAACACCTAATGAAATACAACAACCCGTAAGATAACTTCTTATTTCATATTCCATATAAAACCGCCCGCTATGTATCTAATTTTGATACATGAGCAGGCGGTTTTAATTTTTACGGCATCGGAAGAACCATACGCACGCATTTTTTCACTGGGTACAAGCTGACATTTAGGTACATAACGATTTGTTCTTTTCCGGCTTGTTCCTCAAGGTAAGTCACGCCATCTGCACGGCTGGATGTTGGGTAGACCATATAAAGAGAAGCTTCCGTTCCGGGCATCACAGAGATGCCATCTGCTTTTGAGTTAAGATCCGGGTTTGCGATTTTCATATAGATTTCACTCTTATTGAAGTAAGCGGACTGCGCTTCATTCAAAAGGTTAAAATCGCGGATAAAAACGCCGCCGTCCGTATTGTTTTCATTTTTGAAATCAACGGTCAGCAGAACCACGTCATGCTGCGTGTTTTCTGCAAGATAATCGACAGGCTTGCCGAATCGCTGCATAAAATCTTCATAACGCACTACTTCCGCTTCACGAACACGAACAGAATATCCATTGGTATTTTCTTCTTTTGAGTAGAAAAAATCACCGTTTAGGGGAATCCATTCGCCGATGCCGTATTCCTGCGTTTCAAATGAATAGGCAGTTGCATTAACGTACCAGATGCGCCATGCACAAAGCACCAGTGCAACGGACAAAAGAATGACCGAAAGCGTTTTACTCACTCTTATCTTGCGTTTCATACGGCGTTACACGTCCTTCCCGTACAAGGTAGATTTCATCGGACAGCTCGCGCAAAACAGAAAAATCATGGCATGCCAGAATAATCAGTGCGCCGCGCTGCTTTTGCTCAAGAAGCAGATCTCTCACCATTTCTATGCCGTCTGTATCCAGTGCGTTTGTCGGCTCATCAATCAGAAGCAGCGCAGGATATTCCAAAATTGCTCCGGCAATGCCTAATCTCTGCTTCATACCGAGTGAAAACTGCTTGTATTTTCGCGGATCATCCGCGCCGAGTCCGACTTGCTCCAACACTTCGCGGATACGTTCCTCCCCGACTTTTCGGTGAATATTTGCAATCAGCTTTAAGTTCTGTGCCGCCGTATAATGATCGATAAATGCCGGGTTTTCAATCAGCATACCAATGTCCGGCGGAAAAGAAATATCCTTTCCAAGTACCTTACCATCAATCGTGATCGTGCCCTCCGTCGGGCGGATCAGCCCGGCGATTAGCCGCATAAGCATAGTTTTACCGGAGCCGTTCACACCGCGCAGACCGTAGATCGTACCGCTTGTAAGGGTGAGCGAGACGTCTTCAATGACAGTAATATTCTTGATCGTTTTTGTAACATGATTTACTACGATTTCCATATAGGCTTACTCCTTTTCATAGCTACGATAGGTCTGAGCCGAGAATGTCTCGATATTGGAACACAAAATACCCTATACCGATACTAAGCACAGCGAGCCATATTCCCAATAATATACCGAACGGCATGGTCAGACCGGTTGACACAAGCAGTGCGTTTCTTGCGCCCATGGCATAGTTACCAAAAAACACCGGGCTTTGAATATAGGCGCCTGCGAATAAATAGCCGGCAAGTACGAAGTAGCTTTGCACCGGTTTCAAAATAAGAGATAAGATCAACTGTACCAATGCGAGTACGATCATGGTGAAGCCGGTCATTAAAAATACCGACCAAATATTCCAAGTGGTGCTGCTCGTTAGGTCGTCTGCTTTCATGTAGAGCTCTCTCGAAACATACCAATTTGCCTGCATACTCGGCTTTGCTCCAAAGCATAATCCGGCAGCCGTGCTGGCCGCAAAAACGATCAAATAGTTTGTAATGGTATTGATGATTGTCCAAACACATTTTGAAAGCCACCAGTTTCCTCTGCTGCCGGAGAGCACCATTAGCTGTTTGCCTATGCCGTTTAATTCTGCAAACGGATAATATAGAGAAGTAAATTGCATCCATAAGACGAATACGAACCACATCGTCGGCATTACGAAATCGTTTTCTGCGCCGGAGATCAAATTTACTTTACCGCAGCCGCCAATCAATGCCAAGAAATAGTCTGCCGTTGTAACAGGAGATTCCAAATATTGCGGATCGGTGAGCTCAAAAATGCGCAGCGTCCAGAAATGATAGATCGAAAGGAAGAAAAACATAATAAATGTAACGATTAAGCGCTTTTTAGCGTGCCCTATGCCGTAGCGCAAATCGTGATCCAAAAATTTAATAAACATCTGCGTTTTTCCCCCTTTCCAAAACAATAACGAGCGGCAGAAGAATGAGTGAAACCGTCATAATCGCATAGACCACGATAGATTGATTGGATGAAGAACTGGTCATCCAAATGTAGTTTAGAACAGAGGTTTCGGTAAATGAGCGATATACGGATGCTTTTTGCAAAGATGCGATGATATACAGCAGTACAAGATATGGTGCAAAAAGAACCACAAATTTATTTTTTTCAAAGAATGAAAGTGCAAGCGGAATCGTTGCCCATGCACCGGCAAATATACCGATCATCAGCATATTCAGGAAAGCTGTGCATAACGGGTGAGCGTAGTAGAGGTTTCCGAGCAGCTTAGTTGCGCTTACTTGATAATATAAGGCAAAGTTTATATCCGGGCGATAAGCCGGCACAAGGCATGACGCAAGCAAAAAGCTAAAAAGCATCGGCAGCAAAACCGTTAAAGCCCCTGAAAGGAACGTGGAGACATATTTTCCTAAAAAGTAAGAAGCTTTTCCAAGCTGCGATGCCATAATGCGGTCGTATCCGTTCTTTTCTTCCGCAAGATAAGACCAGCTGTACGGGATAACGACAAAAACCGGCATCGTATAAAAGAAAACCATCGGCAGCGTTTCATTGGCTCGACCACCGATCCACGAATTATAAAGAGTGTAGATTTGCAGGAAAGGGTATTCGGCAAAAGTGCCGTCTGCCTGCAAGTCTACAGTTGCAAGGGTAAGCTGTAAATTATCTTTATATGATTTATAAGCCAAAATATCATCTGCTGTTACGATTAAAAGTAAAATCAGCAGCACAAACAGAAATGATTTGCTGTGAAATAAATTGTAGAGCTCATTTTGCAGAAAGTGCCTAAGACTTTTCATGTGGGCTATCCTTTCATTTTGCTAAATCACGCAGCATAACGCCGTAAAAGATTTCTCTGCCGGGGGTGATGGCTAAGAACGGATCTTTTTGCGATAAATATACGCGGTCGATCAAAAACTCTATTGTGAAATTTTGTGTTTCGCCCGGCTGTAATTCAAAGCTCCAGTAATCGTCTCCGGGACCGTGTGGATCAAAATAGGTCTCGTATGCAGAATAATAATTTCCGACGGTTGTATACCCCTCCGGGTTGTTCTGATTCTCGGGAAGGAGATCTTCATACGCGCTAAGTACAAACATATTGGCGTTGAATTTATATTTTACGCCGTTTTTGTTTTCTGCATCAATATTCTTAAGGGATAATTCTACATGCAGTATGCACGGGTCTTCAAAGTCGGATGCGTATCTTGCCCAGATAGAACTATCCGAGTTATATTTAATATCACTTTCCTCATATTCTTTAACGATAGCATCAGTTATACAAAGCTCCAAATCGCCGTCCCAACCGAGCCCCGGTGCATCATCTGTTTTTGCTTCGCCTTGATTATAATACCGACTGTGCAGCGTATAGGGTTCCCCTATTTCTGCAAAAGTTTTTATAAGCGCATCAGCTTCCGGTGAATTCACTTCCGACGAAGTTGTTTCAGAAGCACTTTCTTTTGGTTCACTTTCTGTCGGTGCTTCGCTTGACGTTTCTAATGGAGAATTCGAGCTTTCGGGTTCAATGTTTGACATAGACGATGAATTTTCCGTTTCCGCTTCACTTGATCGATCCATGATAAAATAAATAACCGATGCACCGACCAGCAGAATAAGAATTGCAACCGTGCAGATTATAGCTTTTTTGTTCATAATATTAACTCCTAAATTGAGTTGATTTACAAGATTATATAAAAATCTACATTCAAATAGATTTAGAATTCAAAATTTATGTAACGTATCGTAAATACGGATACCACCGTTACAACAGCCATCAACAACGCTAACAGTCTTTTTGGTTTCATTGAGTTTGTCACCCTTTCGCTAAAAAATATTTTTGTCTGTGGTGGCCACCACTGCTTGCAAAATCAAGTTTCAAGTTATATATAGCCGAAACCTGAATTTTCTGTCTATACAATAGCATATAGTTGACGTTTATGCCAAAATATTGTCTGAGTTGAGCAAAAATTATGTCTGAAGATTTCACTGCACTGTATACCTACTTGTATTGCGAAGGAACATTGCTAAATTATGTACCAGCCGCCCAAATCAGGCGGCTGTTTTCCTATGGGTTCAAAATCCCGTAGCCGAGAATTTCATAATACCCGACGGGATATTGGTTCTGCCGGCAGGTATCGCCGGAGTTGCCCTCGATGGTGTAGACGATGCCGTTTTCGCATTTTTCCACGATGCCGACGTGATCGGCTTCGCCGTCCTGCGGACCGGATGCGCCGTTCGGGTCGTTCCAGTCGAAGAAAACGATCATGCCGGGAGCGGGCTCAACCGTATTATCCGCCCATTGCCCGCGGCTGCGGAACCATTATCAAACAGATTCACACGCTGGTTTTGATGGATCGACCGAAGGACCGCAGCGTTTATCGACGGATTCCTGTTAAAATTATGGGCGCATATCATACGCCGCCGGAGCCGGTTGTTGTTCCGGAACAGATGGAAAAGCTCGTAAAAGAGTTTTCAAAGAAAAAACTGCACCCGATTGAGAGTGCAGCGCTGTTTCATTTGAAATTTGAGGGTATTCACCCCTTTGTGGACGGCAACGGCCGCACAGGGCGTTTGATATTGAACCTGTTTCTTATGCAGAATGGCTATCCACCTATCAATGTGAAATTTGCAGACCGTAAACGGTATTATGAAGCATTTGATAGTTATTATCGTGATAACGATGCGGGGGCCATGGTTCAATTGATTGCCGAATATGTAGAAGAAAGGCTAATCAGGTATATAGAAATTACGAATTAGGGAGGAATAGAAAATATGAGCACCATTGGTAAAGCCACGCTGTAGTCAGACGAAAACGGTTTGGTTACGCTTCAATGCGATAGGTGTAAAAGCAGATTCAAAATGGATTGAACTTATTTGAATGATGAACTGAGCGGGGATATTTGTTGCCCTGTGTGTGGAATATCAGAAGCGTTAAATACATTTTGACCTCATGATCTACGGAGGATTGCCGCAGATCGTAAGTTTCCAGAGCGAACAACAGAAAGCAGAAAGTATATCGGTGCAAATCTGCTTGTCCGCAAACAGCAGAAACATATTTAACGGCGATCCTTACGCAGTTAACGCTCATACAGAAGCAACCGCATACAGATTTACAGTTCGTTTTGGCTTAATATCTTCGATAAAATCAGGACTTTTTGAGTGTTTTGCATTATCGGAATCGCAACGCTTTTTTGCAGACTTAAATTCGGTAAGACTATGTATTTTAAGACCAAAACTCAACTGCTTGTCCTCCAAACAAGGACACCGGAGCATTTCTGTCACGTATGTAGGCACCGAAGAACTCGCTCATCTCGAGATGGTGGGGACAATCGTGTACCAGCTGACGCGGAATTTGACGCAGGAGGAGATTCAAAAGCAAGGCTTTGATGCGTATTTCATCGACCACACGACGGGCGTTTACCCGGTAGCGGCCTCCGGCGCGCCGTTCAGTGCGGCGTGCATCGCCGTAACGGGCGACACGCTGGCAGACATCAACGAAGACCTCGCCGCCGATGGTACGACTGCATAAGAACAACAAAGCCGGAAACCCCTATAAACACTACATTTTTTGTAGGACAAGTTTTTTCCGGCTGCGTTCTTATAAGGACAACTTGCAGCCAAAACAGATAGGACAAGCCCCCTCCAAACAGAATAACGTACCGCACAGGCGGCGTTACCTTATCCCAACCGGGAAACAAGGAACGCCGCTATTTTTTTACCC
>OLNU01001450.1_pt1 | contig 17594 bp, 10 predicted proteins | sample 1672241 | NCBI WGS metagenome assembly OLNU01 (sample SAMEA3136663, study PRJEB25190) | human gut metagenome | biome: human gut; feature: human-associated habitat; material: faeces | place: Austria | collected 2013 | reverse complement strand
TATCATGCCTGGGTTGAGGTCTATGTCCGCGGGGCCGGCTGGATCAATCCGGAAATCTATTTTGAAAAGGAAACCTGGACACGCTTAGATCCGACCTACGCGTCGACCCAGATGAAATACAAAGGACAGTATCAGGATAAATATCGCTATTAAAAGGGGGAAGGAAGCATGAAATTACAGTCGAGAGATGATCTCCGGCACCTCCGTCAGGAATGTGAGATGCGTCTGCGGGGACAAAAGTGTAAGATCCTCGTCTGCGGCGGCACGGGATGTCTCGCAGGCGGCGCCGATCAGATCTATGCTAAAATGCTGGAGCTTACAGAGCATCTGGAAGACGCACAGGTAGAGTTCGGCGCCGAGATCGCCCACACCAGCGTAAAAACCAGCGGCTGCCATGGCTTCTGCGAAATGGGCCCCCTGGTACGCATTGAGCCCTATCACTACCTCTACTTAAAGGTTAAGCCGGAGGACTGTCAGGAGATCTTTGAAAAGACCGTGCTCCGGGGAGAGCCTGTAGAGCGGCTGATGTTCCACTCCGGCGGCAAGGTCTATGAGACCCAGGAGGAAATTCCCTTCTACGCCAAGCAGACCCGTCTGGTGTTGAGAAACTGCGGTCATATTGATGCAGAGCATATTGAAGATGCAATGGCGGTAGGAGCATATGAGTCTTTCGAAAAAGCTGTGTTTGAAATGACTCCGGAAGCAGTGATTAAGACGGTTACAGATGCAGGTCTTCGTGGAAGAGGCGGAGCAGGATTTCCGGCGGGAAGAAAATGGTCACAGGTAGCGAGTCAGCCGGAAAAGATCCGTTATGTAGTCTGCAATGGTGATGAAGGAGATCCGGGTGCATTTATGGATCGAAGCGTTATGGAAGGTGATCCTCACCGAATGATCGAAGGTATGATGCTGGCAGCTTATGCAGTACAGGCTCAGGAAGGATATATTTACGTTCGTGCAGAGTATCCGCTGGCAGTACGAAGACTGCAGATCGCTATTGCTCAGGCAGAGGAGAAAGGACTTCTGGGAGATAACATCCTCGGAACAGGATTCAGTTTTAAATTACATATCAATCGTGGAGCCGGTGCTTTTGTATGCGGGGAAGGTTCTGCACTTACAGCTTCAATTGAAGGCAAGCGTGGCATGCCAAGAGTAAAACCTCCGAGAACAGTAGAGCAGGGATTATGGGAGAAACCAACAGTATTAAATAACGTAGAGACTTATGCAAATATCCCGATGATCATTAAAAACGGAGCAGACTGGTACAGCCGTATCGGTACACCGCAAAGCCCAGGAACGAAAGCGTTTGCCCTTACCGGAAATGTTAAAAATACCGGATTGATCGAAGTGCCTATGGGAATAAGTTTACGTGAAATCATCTTTGATATCGGAGGCGGCATCAAGGACGATAAAGGGTTCAAGGCAGTTCAGATCGGTGGTCCATCCGGTGGATGTCTGGTAGAATCCCAGCTTGACAGTAAGATGGATTTTGACTCGCTGTCAAAGATCGGTGCTATGATTGGTTCCGGTGGACTTGTTGTTATGGATGAAGACACCTGTATGGTAGAGGTTGCAAGATTCTTTATGAACTTCACACAGAGAGAAAGCTGTGGAAAATGCGTTCCGTGCAGAGAAGGAACTAAGCGTATGCTGGAGATTCTGGAACGTATAGTTGCCGGAAACGGAGAAATGAGCGACCTCGATGAACTGGAAGAACTGGCAGACATGATTGAAAATACTGCCCTATGTGGTCTTGGGAAGAGTGCACCAAAGCCGGTTGTAAGTACGATCCATGCATTCCGAAAAGAATATGAAGAGCACATAGTAGATAAGAAATGTCGTGCGGGAGTCTGTTCTAATCTTCGTGTGTTTAAGATTGATCCGGAGAAATGTAAAGGATGTTCAAAATGTGCGAAGAACTGTCCGGTAAATGCGATCACAGGAAAAATAAAATCACCATTTACAATTGATCATTCAAAGTGCATCAAGTGTGGAAGTTGTATCGATAACTGCCCATTTGGAGCTGTTTATACAGAGTAGGGAGGATAGAGATTTATGGGAATTATGACAATTGACGGACAGGCCATTGAGTTCACGGATGAACCTAATGTATTGTCTGTAATAAGAAAAGCCGGGATTGATATCCCTACCTTGTGTTATCATTCGGAATTATCTATCTATGGTGCCTGCCGATTATGCACGGTAGAAGATGACAGAGGGAAAACGTTTGCTTCATGTTCAGAAAAGCCGAGAGACGGAATGATTATTTATACAAATACACCAAGGCTGATGCGCTACCGGAAACTGATACTGGAACTACTTCTGGCTGCTCACTGCAGAGATTGTACGACGTGTATCAAGAGTGGTGAGTGTCATCTTCAGGAACTGGCTCACCGTATGGGAGTTCATGAGATCCGCTTTGAAAATGTAAGAGAGATACAGCCAATTGATACAAGTTCACACGCAATTATCAGAGATCCGAATAAATGTATCCTGTGTGGTGACTGTGTCAGAATGTGTGATAATGTACAGAATATCAATGCAATCGACTTCGCGTATCGTGGAACTGATGCACAGGTAATACCGGCATTTAATAAGAAGATTGCAGAAACAGACTGCGTAGGTTGTGGACAGTGTCGTGTTGTCTGTCCGACCGGTGCAATCAGTATTCATACCAATATTGATGAAGTGTGGGAAGCTTTGGCAGACAAGAATACAAAGGTGATCGCTCAGATCGCTCCGGCTGTACGTGTTGCAATCGGTGATAATTTTGGTTATGCCAAAGGTGAAAATGTGATGGGCAAACTCGTTGGAGTACTGCATCGTCTGGGATTTGATGAAGTATATGACACATCCTATGGCGCAGACCTGACAGTTGTGGAGGAATCCAAAGAGTTTATTGAGAGATTTACTTCCGGCGAGAAGATGCCACTCTTTACATCGTGCTGTCCGGCATGGGTAAAATATTGTGAGAATAAATATCCGGAATTCGTGCCGAATCTTTCAACATGCAGATCACCGCAGCAGATGTTTGGAGCTGTTGTAAGAGAGGATTATAAAGATCCTGAGAAAAATGAAGGAAAGAAGATCGTATCTGTATCAATTATGCCTTGTACGGCGAAGAAGGAAGAAATCTTACGTCCGGAATCTTATACAAATGGCAAGCAGGATGTTGATTACGTGCTTACAACAACAGAAATCGTAAGAATGATCCGCAAATCAGGAATTGTATTTGACAAAGTTGAGATCGAAGCAGCTGATGTACCGTTTGGTATCGGCTCCGGAAGTGGTGTGATCTTCGGTGTTACCGGTGGTGTTACAGAGGCAGTGCTCCGTAGGCTGCAGCAGGGACACAACAGAGTAGACATGGAGTCTATTAAAAAGAGTGGTGTGCGTGGGGACGACGGTATTAAAGTGCTGACTTATAATTATAACGGAAGAGAGATTAAGGCAGCAGTTGTAAATGGCCTTGCAAATGCAGATAAAGTATTGCAGCAGATTAAAAATCATGAAGCAGAGTATGATTTTGTGGAAGTGATGGCCTGCCGCAGAGGATGTATCATGGGTGGAGGTCAGCCGGTGAATGCAGGACCGAGAACCAGAAAAGCAAGAATGAAGGGCTTATATGATACAGATGTAAACACTCAGATCAAGAAATCAAATGAGAACCCAATGATTCTTTCCTTGTACGATACTTTGTTGAAGGGAAAAGAGCATGAGCTTCTTCATAGAAATTTCTCCGGTAAATAAAGTATCTGGTTGTGGAGAATTACATTTGAAATGAAGATATACATTTTCAACAAAAATAGTAATTGAAAATTGTACAAGGTGCAAAAGAGAACCCTAAAAACAAAATATAATGCAAATAAGGACGCTGTTTTTCGTAAATAGCGTCCTTTTTTTACATAAAAAGCGTGGGTATAATAAAGTCATAAGAAATGAACAGTAATAGAAAAATAACAAGGAGGCACCAAACAATGGGCAATTATTATCTGGCAGTTGATATCGGAGCATCCAGTGGACGTCATATGCTGGCATCTATGGAAGATGGAAAGATGAAACTGGAAGAGGTTTACCGTTTTCCAAATGGAATGGATAACAAAAACGGTACTTTATGCTGGGATGTAGATCGTCTTTTTACAGAAATCAAGAACGGATTGAAGAAATGTAAAGAACTTGGAAAGATACCGGCAACAATGGGAATTGATACTTGGGGAGTTGACTATGTGCTTCTTGATGAGAAGAATCAGATCCTCGGAGATACAGTAGGCTATCGTGACAGTCGTACGAATGGAATGGATGAGAAAGTGTATGAAAAGATTTCCCTTTCCGCATTGTATGAGAGAACAGGTATCCAGAAGCAGATATTCAATACAATCTATCAGCTGATGGCTGTAAAAGAGACTCATCCGGAGTACCTTGAACAGGCAAAAGCAATCCTGATGATTCCGGATTACTTCCATTTCCTGCTGACAGGTGTGAAGAAAAATGAATATACAAATGCGACAACAGGACAGCTTGTGAATCCGACGACAAATGACTGGGATTATGAACTGATCGATATGCTCGGATACAACAAAGAGATGTTCCAGCCGGTATCTATGCCGGGAACAGTAGTAGGCGAATTTACACAGGACATTCAGAACGAGGTTGGATTCAACTGCAAGGTTGTTCTTCCAGCCACTCATGATACAGGCTCAGCGGTACTTGCGGTACCAACCAACGATGACAATGCCATTTATATCAGCTCCGGCACATGGTCTTTGATGGGAATTGAGAGAAAAGAAGCAGACTGCTCACTGAGAAGTATGCAGGCAAACTTCACAAACGAAGGTGGATACGATCACCGTTTCCGTTACCTGAAAAATATCATGGGACTCTGGATGATCCAGTCTGTAAAGAAAGAATTCACAGAGGATCTTTCTTTTGCAGAGATTTGTGAGAGAGCTTCCAAAGAGACGATCACATCTTTAGTAGACTGTAATGATGACTGCTTCCTTGCTCCGAAGAGCATGATTGAAGCTGTGAAGAAGTTCTGCCGTGATTCCAAGCAGCAGGTGCCTGAAACAGTGGGCGAGATTGCAGCAGTTATCTACAACAGTCTTGCAAAATGTTATGGCGATACGATCGAAGAGATTGAAGCATTAACAGGAAAAAAATACACTACAATCTATGTTGTCGGTGGCGGTGCCAATGCAGGATATCTTAACGAACTGACAGCAAAATATACAGGAAAAAAAGTTTCCGCAGGGCCTTCTGAAGCTACAGCAATCGGAAATATTGTTGTCCAGATGCTACATGATGGAGTGTTTAAAGACCTGCCGGAAGCAAGAACATGTGTTGGAAAATCTTTTGATGTGAAAATATATGAAAATAAATAGAGATTAGAAATGATTACCGACATAATAAAAATGATCAAAAAATGGAGGAAGAAAAGATGACAAGATATGAATCCGCAAAAGAAATCTATGCAAAATTAGGAGTGGACACAGACGCAGCAATCGCGAAATGTAAAGAAATTCCGGTTTCTCTTCACTGCTGGCAGGGAGATGATGTAACAGGATTTGACCACGACGGCCCTCTGACAGGAGGAATCCAGACAACAGGAAACTATCCGGGAAAAGCAAGAACTCCGGAAGAACTGTTAGCTGATATGGATAAGGCAATGAGCCTGATGCCGGGTAAAAAGAAAATCAATGTTCATGCATGCTACGCAATCTTTGAAGATGGTGAATTCGTAGATCGTGATAAATTAGAGCCAAAACATTTCCAGAAATGGGTTGATTTTGCAAAAGAAAGAGGAATGGGACTTGATTTTAATCCAACATTCTTCTCACATCCAATGGTAAAAGACGGACTTACACTTTCAAGCCCGGATGAGGAAGTAAGAAACTTCTGGATCGAGCATGGAAAAGCCTGCATCCGCATTTCACAGTATTTTGCGGAGCAGACAGGAGTTCCTTGTGTGATGAATATCTGGACAGGTGACGGATTCAAAGATATTCCGGCTGACCGTATGGGACCACGTGTGCGTTACAAAGAGTCTATCGATGCAATCCTTTCCGAGCCATTTGACACAAACCTTGTAAAACCTTGTGTAGAGTCTAAAGTATTCGGTATCGGTGTTGAGGCTTATACAGTAGGATCAGCTGAATTCTCACTGAGTTATGCTGCAATGAACAAAGACAAATGTCTGCCACTGATGGACAACGGACATTATCACCCGACAGAAGTAGTATCCGATAAGATTCCGGCACTGCTTACATTCTTCCCGGAGATTGCTCTGCATGTTACACGTCCGATCCGTTGGGATTCAGACCATGTAGTTCTCTTTGATGATGAGACAAAAGAGATCGCAAAAGAGATCGTTCGCTGCGAGAACGGAATTGACCGTACATACATTGCACTGGATTACTTTGATGCTTCCATCAACCGTATTTCCGCATGGGTAACAGGATTCCGCAGCTTCCAGAAAGCACTGCTTGATGCACTTTGTCAGCCAAGCGAGATGCTCAAAGAGCTTCAGGATACAAACCAGATGAGCAAGAAGATGGTTGTTATGGAACAGTGCAAGACACTTCCAATCGGTGATGTATGGGAAGAGTACTGCCGTCAGTGTGGTGTAGAAGCTGAAGGATGGTTTGACGAGATTCAAAAATATGAGGATGAAGTGCTGTCTAAGAGAGCATAAAAAATTGCAATATCGTACCTGATGCAGAGTGTTGAACTGCTAAAAAGGATATAGTTTATGTGAGAAAGAGACTCCCGGAATTGGTGGAAAATCAATTCCGGGAATTTTTTATATATAGAATAATAGAGAAAAGTGTTTTATTATGGGCGTTGCACAATACGCAACATGCGATGAAAAAGTATGCTGAAGAAGATAGACAATGCTTTTTGACAAGATTAAAATATACTCAGAAGATATATTAAAAATGTGGTGTTTTATATCGAAATATACAGAAATAGTTATGATAGAGGATTTTCTGTATAAAAGAAAGGGGCAATGTAATATGGTACAGTCATTAGCGAGAGGAATAGAAATTTTGTCGATCATTCAGGAAAAGGGAAGTACAACAGCGGTAGAGATTGCGACAGAACTTGATGTTGATAAGAGTACGGTTTCGAGATTGATTTCAACATTGATGCAGTACGATATGATTAGCATAGATCCTATTAGCAAGAAGTACAGACTTGGATTTCGCCTGTTATATCTTAGTGAAGGTGTAAAACGGAATTTTAATATTGCGATGATCGCCCGGCCGTATCTGTATAAAATCTGTGATGAGACGAAAGAAAGTGTACATCTTGCAGTAATGGGAAATAAAAAAATGTATATTGCAGATCAAGTGAGAAGCCAGAGGGAATATAATCTGTCAGCACAAATTGGGATGATTGAAGCATGGCACTGTAGTTCTGTAGGAAAATGTGTTTTGGCATATAAGCCACAGTCTTTCATTGAGAATTTGTTTTCTGATTATGATTTTGAAAAATATACGACACATACAATTGATAATTTCCAGGATTTGGAAATGGAATTAAAAAAGATTAAAGAACAGGGATATGCAATTGATGATGAAGAACGGACATTGGGAGTAAGGTGTATGGCAGTTCCAATCTTTAATTATGGAGGAAATGTGAGTTACTGTATTGGAATTTCAGCACCAAAGGAACAGATTACAGAAAAAACGAAGAAACAATATATTTCCTGTATGAAAAAATATGCTCGTCAGATCAGTAATGAGTTAGGTTATGGATTATATCATAAGGTATGAGAATACAAGTCTTGGATCAATAAATAGTGTTGGTTCGAGACTTTTTATATATTAGGAAAGAACTTTCCTATTTATACCTTGAAATTATGCAAAAACACTAAAAACAAGGAAAAAACATGGGAAACATATATAAAATGCACATGGTTGTATAATGCGCAACCAGGAATTAGGTTTTATTTCCCAATCTATTTTTCCTATGCTAGAATGACATCAAGTAAAGAAAAAGAGTAAATGCCTGGCAGGAAAATAGAAGGAGGGAAGAAAAAGAGTACAAAATGTTTAGGTCCTGATAACATAAAGTCAGAAAAAGTATTGAGGAATAGCTATGAAGGAAATGATTGAACAAAGAAGAAAAAGAGCGAAAGCGATAAAGGAATATGGAACGCTTAGAAAAGCAGTTGAAGCAGGAGCACTTGAGCAGTTTCAGGATGTCAGTCTTAGCGAAGCAGTGGTTTTAGGTCTGGTGAATCAAGAGGTTCGGACTTTTGTTGGAATCTTTGGACATGGAATGACAGATGTAGGTGAAGCGCTTCGTATTTATGAAGAGGAAGACGTTATAAAAACATATAATGTCCGAAACGAGGTAGAAGCATCTCATATTGCTTCCATGCTCCGTTGGAAATACAATCAGGTGTCAGCAGTATTTACATCGATTGGACCAGGAGGAATGCAGGCGACCGCAGGATCCCTTGTTCCACTGGCAAATGGACTAGGTATCTATTATCTGATGGGGGATGAGACAAGTCAGAGCGAAGGCCCGAATATGCAGCAGATTCCAAGAAGAGAACAGGAATTATTCTTGAAAGTATTGTCTACACTGGGACCGGCATATTCACTTCATACTCCAGAAGCAATATTTACAGCTTTGAAGCGCGGAGATGCAACAGTGAATGGAAAAGAAAAAAGATCCCCATTCTATATGCTTCTTCCAATGAATATCCAACCGAAGGTTATGATAGGGTGTAACCTTTTGGAATTCCCAGAAAAATCACCGGAATCAAAGGTGATCAGTATTGATCAGGAAACCTACAACGAAGCGGTGAATGCAATTTGTTCTGCTTCAAGAATTACAGTAAAAACAGGAGGCGGCGCTGCCAATATTGATGGAAAAGTATTAGAAGAATTCCTTGAACTGACTGATGCAGCTTATGTGCATGGACCACAAGTCCCAGGAATTTATCCATATTCTAAAGAACGGAATATGAGTGTGGGAGGTTCTAAGGGATCAATTTGTGGAAATTATGCGATGAATGAATGTGATCTTATCATTGCATTGGGAGCAAGAGGGGTATGCCAGTGGGATTGTTCAGGAACGGCTTTTCGAAAAGCAAAGAAAATGATCAATATCAACTGCGATTATGATGATCTTGGTCAATATAATAATTCGGTGAGAATCCAGGGTGATGCGCAGGAAGTTCTGATAAAACTTAACGAGTTACTAAGAGGAAGAAACCTGAATTCCGATCCAGAGTGGATTAAAGGGTGTGTTCAGAAGAAAGAAGAGTGGGAAGCTTACAAAAAGCTTAGATATGATCAGCCGGTCCTTGAAGATCCAAAACGAAAGAAGAAGATTCTTACAGAACCGGCAGCAATCAAAATTGCATGTGATTTCGCAGCAGAACACGAGTGTATTAAGATCTTTGATGCAGGTGATGTACAGGCGAACGGTTTTCAGATTGTGACAGATGAAAAACCAGGGTATACCATTTCGGATAGCGGATCTTCCTATATGGGATTTGCAGTTTCTTCTACACTTGCCTTTGCGATAGCAGGCAATAAGGATTATCCGATGGCGTTCACAGGAGATGGAAGCTTTATGATGAATCCACAGATTCTAATTGATGCAGTGCAGCATGGATTAAAGGGAATGATCCTCTTGTTCGATAACCGGAGAATGGGAGCAATTACTAGTCTACAAAACGCACAATATAGTATAGAATATAAAACGGACGATCAGGTTGTAGTTGATTATGTGCAGATGGCTGAAGCAGTACAGGGAGTAAAAGGATTCTACAGCGGAGAAACACCGGAGGAAATGAAAGAAGCGTTAGCGAAAGCATATAAGTATGACGGTCTGTCACTAATTCATATTCCAGTACATTATGGAGATGATGAATTATCCGGTCTCGGAACATTTGGAGACTGGAATGTCGGAAACTGGTGTGAACGTGTGCAGAAAATGAAGCATGAGATTGGTTTTTAATTAAGAATGTACAGGCGGAAGGCCTGAAAGATAAAGGAGGATAACATATGAATTACGAGATTCCTGAGAAGATGAAGGCGTGGGTACTGGGAAATCCAGGAGAACTGACACTTGAGGAAAAACCAGTTCCGGAACCGAAGAGAGCAGAGGTTTTGATCCATGTGGATGCTGTTGCAATCTGTGCAACAGATTTGGAGATTATTAAGAACGGTCCACCAGCACTGATCCAGGGAGGACTTCCATTTAATAAGGGATTTACTCCGGGACATGAATATATGGGAACTATTGTGAAGCTTGGACCTGGAGTTGATGAGTATAAAGTTGGTGATCGTGTTGCGGTTGAGATTCATGCCGGATGCGACAGTTGTGAAAGATGTCGCGAAGGAATGTATACTTCTTGTCTGAATTATGGACAGAACTATGAAGGGCATGATAAGGGGCACAGAGCAAATGGATTCACAACAGACGGTGGATTTGCAGAATATGTAATCAATAGCGTAAAAACATTATGCCATGTAGGAGACAATGTTACAGATGAAGAGGCAACATTGATCGTAACAGCAGGGACAGCAATGTATGGTCTGGATACGCTCGGCGGATTGTTTGCGGGACAGTCACTGGTTGTGACAGGACCTGGACCGATCGGACTTATGGCAGTAGCAGTTGCCAAAACACTTGGAGCTAATCCTGTAATCCTTACAGGAACAAGAGACAATCGTCTGGAACTTGGTAAGAAATTGGGCGCAGATTACACGATTAATGTAAGAAATGAAAATGTTGTTGAGAAGGTAAAAGAACTCACCAATGGCGAAGGCGTACATTATGTAATGGAATGTTCAGGAGCACCAAATGCAGTAAATGAGGCGGCAGCAATGGTAAAACGTGGCGGTAAAGTGTGTTTGGCAGCGTTTCCGTCCAAACCAGTAGAAGTTGATGTTGCAGCACTTGTAAGAAACAACATTTCTCTGTTTGGAATCAGAGGAGAAGGAAGAAGCGCAGTACACAGAGCAGCGTCACTGATCAGTGAGAAGAGATTTGATGCATCACTGATCCATACACATACATTCAAATTTGATGAGCTACTTACAGCATTGAAATATTCAAGAGAGAGAATTGACGATGCAATTAAAGTTGTAGTTAAGATTCCAGGTTAAAAAAGCAGGAGAGTAATCGTATGATTCAGTACAAAAAATATTACATGCCCGGTACAAAAGAAGAGCTTTTGAAAACAATCGATACGATAGATTGTACTTATGATATTCTCGCTGGGGGAACGGACCTTTATGCAAAAGAAAAAACTCCTTTCAATGGAGCGGATGCAGCGATAGATATCAGCGGAATAAAAGAGTTTTCTGTCATTAAATTGAAAAAAGAAGAGGGATTGATAACCTTTGGGTCCAATATTTGTATTCAGCAGTTCCTGGAAGAGAAGGTGCTGATGGAGAATGTACCGATTCTGCGACATGCAGCGATTTATTTCGCGGATCAGCAGATCAGAGAGATGGCAACTGTCGGAGGTAATGTGGCAAATTCCTCGCCTTCCGGAGATACGATTGCTCCGCTGACAGCGTTGGAGGCGGTGATTCATACGATTACTTCAAAAGATAATAAAATATGTGAAAAAGAGACACCAATTACGGAATTTATTACCGGTGTGGGAAAGAATTTACTTGAAAAGGGAGAAGTGATCTCTTCAATCACTTGTCCGGTTTTAAAAGAATATGGATGTGCATTCAAGAAAGTTGGACTGAGACGTTCCCTGTGTATTTCAACAGCCAGTTCTGCATTCCTTGTTAAAGCAGATGCATCGAAGACACATTTTGAAGATGTGAGAATTGCTTTCGGTGCAATCGGGCCGGTGCCAAGAAGAATGATGGAGATTGAAGACAGACTCAAAGGTGAAGTTATTTCAAAAGGACTGATCCAGAAGATGGAAGAATATATTCCGGAAGATGTGGTACGGTCTCGAAGCAGGAAAGAATACAGAAGAAATGTAGTTAAGAATTTTACGCTGGCAGGAATATATGAAGCATTGGCAGAGATTGGGATTATCCCACAATAGTAACAAAGGCACAAATCTTAAGAGGTTTTAAAAGAGTGGATTATGGAGATGGAACGAGTAAAAATTGAATTGACAGTAAATGGAAGAAAGGTATGTAAGTATGTTGCTCCGGGGATGAGACTGGCCGATTTTCTAAGAGAGGAACTCCATTTAATAGGAACCAAAAAAGGATGTAATGCCGGAGAATGTGGTACCTGTTCTGTATTGATCGACGGTGTACTTAAGAAAAGCTGTCTGATACCGGTCATGAAAGCAAATCACAGAGAAATCGTGACGATTGAAGGAATTGGGAAGGCTGGTCTTAGTATTATCCAGAGATGCTTTCTGAAGGTGGGGGCTGTCCAATGTGGATATTGCACACCGGGAATGATTATGGCAGCTACGACAATATTGAAAGAAAACAGACATCCGGACAAAGTGGAGATCAGAAGAAGACTCGGTGGAAATATCTGCCGGTGCACTGGATATGCAAAGATTATTGAAGCAATCGAGCTTGCCAGGGATATTCTCAATCATGAAATTAGTGAAGAGTGCTTGGAAGTAATTCCCCCATCTACAGGGAAAACAATAGGATCCTGTGTAGAAAGGGTGGATGCAAGAGGCAAAATGACAGGGGCATTAGAGTACGCAGCTGATATGGAAATGCCAAGAATGCTTCATATTCATCTTGTCAGAAGTAAGGAAGTTCACGCCGAAATTTTGAAAATTGATTATGAAAAAGCATTGGAAATGCCAGGTGTTGAAACAGTAATTACTAGTGAAGATGTGCCGGGAGAAGATAGATTCGGCGTATATTATCATGACCAGCCAGTATTGGCGAAAGGAAAAATCCGTTTTTATGGCGAACCAGTTGTGGCAATTGTGGCAGAGACACTTGAAGATGCAGAAGAAGCAGAAAAGGGTGTAGAGATTACATATAAGAAGCTGCCGGTTGTATCCAATATACAGGAAGCAATCGAGTGTAAAGCTGTTTTACATGAGGATCATCCGGATAATATTGTATCTACAACTTGTGTACAAAAAGGCAATGTGGAAGAAGGATTTAAAAGCAGTGAAATTATTATAGAAAAAGATTTTTCTACTCAGGCAGTTGACCACGCATATCTTGAGACAGAAGCGGGAATTTCATACTGTGATCCTGATGGCACGATAGTTGTTAAATCATGTGATCAGGATATTACCCATCATCGAGTACTGCTTGCAAAGATCCTTGGAATGCCGATTAATAAAGTAAGGGTGATTATGTCTCCGGTAGGAGGAGGATTTGGTGGAAAAGAGGATATGATCTATCAGGCGATTCTTGCAATTGCAACACTGAAGACAAATCAGCCGGTAAAACTTGTTTTCTCAAGAGAGGATTCCATGATAGGAAGCTGTAAGAGACATCCGGTTACAATGCATTATAAAATTGGTCTGAAGTCCGATGGAAAGATTCAGGCGGTTAAGGCAGAAATCAGGTCTGACGGAGGGGCATACTGCTTCTCAACCAAAGGAACCGTTGCGAAATCTGCAATTTGCGGAGCAGGACCATATCAGATTGAGAATGTCAAAGTAACGGCGACGGGCTATTATACGAACAATACTCCATCAGGTGCAATGCGTACCTTTGGAGTGCTTCAACCAACTTTTGCAATTGAATCGTTGATGGACATCTGTTCAGAGAAACTTGGGATTGATCCTATAGAACTTCGCATGATTAACGGAATGAAAGACGGCGCGGTAACACATACACGGCAGGTACTTGGTAAAGTAGCTTATACAGAGACACTGAAAAAGTGTTCTGAGATTGCTGGATGGGAAGTTGGATCATCAAGAGTAAGGGGGGCGGTAAGAAAAGATATAAAGGGAAGTCAGATTGCAGAACCTTATATTCCTGGAAAGGAATTTAAGTCAGAAGAGGCAATGAAACTTTGTAGAGATAGGTTTAAATACGGACGTGGTGTTGGAACAGGTTGGTATGGGATTGGAAGATGTGCAACAATAGATAAAGCAGGTGCATTTGTCGAGATTGATGACGGAGGTACAGCAATGATCCTGACCGGAGTAAGTGAAATAGGAGAAGGAATTCTGACAGTCCTGACACAGATCGCCGCAGACGAATTGGGAATGTATCCGGAGGATATTACGATTGGAGATAATGATACGGCACGAGTTCCAGAAGCGGCACATGTCGGTGCAAGCCGGCAGACTTATATGATTGGAAATGCAGTATGCAATGCATGCAGAGACGTAAAGAAAAAATTTATTCGTGAAATGGCTGCTTATTGGAATATAGATAGCTCTTCAATATGTATGAAGAACAGAAGAATCTATGTGGAAGGAAATGCACAATATAATTTGTCACTGAAAGAAGCAGTCGATATATGTAAGAAAATAAGAGGTATTGTTCCGTTGGGCTCTGGAACATATACCGCACACCATGAAGGACTGGATCCGGTTGATGGAAGAGGAAATCCATGGCAGGCTTATGTGTTCGGAACGCAGATTGCAGAGGTTGCAGTTGATACTTTTACCGGGGAAGTCCATGTTCTTGGAATTTGGGCAGCGCATGATGTGGGAAGAGTAATTAATCCGCGAGGGGTTGAAGGTCAGATCGAAGGAGGAGCTGTACAGAGTATGGGACAGACAATTATGGAGAACTATGTGTTGTCAGAGGGAGTCCCGACAAATAAGAATTTTGCCAAGTACATTCTGCCGACCAGTGTAGATGTTCCGGAGATTCATTCTTACCTGGTAGAAGAAAGAGACCCATTCAGTCCAGTGGGCGCAAAAGGAATCGGGGAACCTGCTCCGTTGCCGACAGCACCCGCAATTGTGAATGCAATTTATGACGCAGTTGGTGTCCGGATTACTTCACTTCCGGCGATACCAGAGAAAATATTAAATGAGATATCGAAAATGAAAAATTAAAAAACGTCAGATACATGTTATATCATAATGTATCTTCCAAGAAAAGGAGAAGAGAATTATGAGTAGTACGAGAAATACAGTTGGTTTATCAGTAAATCAAAAGAAATGGATCTATATAGCGATCAGTTTTGCGGCAATGATGATTATTAAGAATGTGACATTCCCATCATCGATTACAATAATCAATGGAGCAGAACTTACAGCGACAGGACAGGAAGCATTATCCGTTCTGGTTCTGGCATTGCTGTTATGGATCACGGAGGCAATTCCATTCCACTTTACAGGAATCCTTGCAATGGCACTTCTGTCAGTATTTGGAGTAGATTCATTTGCTAATATTGTAAAGGTAGGATTTGGAAATATTAACGTTATCTTCTTTATTGGTGTATTTATTTTAAGTGCATTTATTAATAAATCGGGACTAGGAAAGCGACTGGTTAATATCTGTCTTTCAATTACCGGTAACAGCACGAAGTTTATTTTACTTGGTTTTATTGTTACAGGAGTTATTCTTTCCATGTGGATTTCCAATATGGCGGTTGCGGCAATGTTAATGCCACTGGCGAAATCACTTCTGGATGAAGAAGGCGTAGAACCACTGAAAAGCAATTTTGGTAAAGCACTTATGATGTCTGTAGCATGGGGAAGTCTGATCGGTGGATTTGGGACTCCGGCAGGAAACGGACCAAACCCACTGGCTATTGGATTTATGAAAGATATGGCAGGCGTTGACGTGTCTTTCCTTGACTGGATGAAATATGGTGTTCCAATCTCTATTATCCTGATCCCAGTAGCATGGGGACTTTTAATGTTGGTGTTCAAGCCAGAAATGACCCATTTGAAAAAATCAAATGAAGAAATCAGAAAAGAATTTAAAAATCAGCCGAAACTCAGCAGAGATGAAATTGTAACATTGATTATCTTTATTGTAACAGTGCTGACATGGATCTTCTCGGCACAGTTAAAGAAACTGCTTGGAATTGATCTTCCAATCGCATTACCGATTGCATTTACTTCTATGCTGTTCTTCTTCCCGGGAGTTAGTACGATTAAGTACAAAGAGATTGAAAAATCTATGTCATGGAGCAGTATCATTCTTGTTCTTTCAGGTGTATCACTTGGAATGGTTCTGTATGATTCGGGCGTTGCAAACTGGATTGCATTAGGATTGTTAGGACGTATCGAAAATTTAAGTCCGATTCTTATGGTATTTGTTGTTGTGCTTAGTGTATCTATTATGAATATTACTCTTTCAAGCGCAACGGTATCAGCAAGTATTGTTATACCAATTATTATCGGACTAGCAATGAACATTGGTGTGCATACGATGGCACTTGCATTTCCAGCAGCATTGGCATCTTCACTGGCGTTCATTTTGATTACATCAACGCCAACAAATGTTATTGCCTATTCAGCGGGATATTTTTCAATCAAGGATTTTGCTAAAGTCGGAGTTATTATGACTGTGTTTTCCTGTATCGTTGTAGCAGTCGTAATGTACGGCGTTGGTTTGATGACAGGATTGTATTAGGAGGAAAGAAAGGAAAAGGAATCATATCGTATGGTATGGTTCTTTTTTTGGGTTGCATAAACCTGGCAAACTGCATCCGTGCTTGCACGAGATGCAATTTGCTAGGTGTAAGTGCAGTAAGATCATCGAGCATTAGGTGAGAGAATTAAGTATAACAGCGAGTAGGCATCAGTTAGTTCAAGCGAAAAAAGCTAATTCGACTGGTGTTGCACAATGCGCAATCAGGGAGGGGGAAATCATTGCAGGCAGAGGGATTAAATATATAATTTAAATTAGTAGAAAAAGGATTGGAATCCAATCAGAATCAATTCACGATCAAAGGAGGAATTAACATGAAAATTGCAGTGATCAATGAAGTAAGTGCTTCGCTTAGAAATGAGGATATTGTGAAAGCATTGCATAAGACAACAGACGCAGAGATTCTGAATGTAGGAATGAAGACTCCGGAGCAGATGCCTTCTCTTACTTACATCCATACCAGTTATATGGCAGCAATTCTTCTGAATACAGGAAGTTGTGATTTTGTTGTTGGTGGATGTGGAACTGGTCAGGGCTTCTTAAATGGTGTGTTACAGTTTCCGGGGATTGTGTGTGGACTGATCGTGGAACCGCTTGATGGATGGCTGTTTTCCCAGATCAATGGAGGAAACTGTGTATCACTTCCGCTGAACAAGGGATATGGCTGGGCAGCGAATGTGAATCTGGAGTATACATTTGAGAAGCTTTTCAAAGATCCGGCTGGGGCAGGATATCCGAGAGAGAGAGCTGAGAGTCAGGGGCAGAGCCGTAAAAAGCTGGCAGAGATCTCTAAGATGACACACAAGGACCTGACACAAATTCTGTTAGATACAGATTCAGAGATCTTGAAAGCAATTGCCGGAACAGACAGTTTTATGGAAGTTTTGGAACATGGCGGAGATGGTGCGAAAGATGTATTAGAGTACTTAAAACAGTTTAGATAATATTTTGCTGTGTTGCTTTGAGCTTTGAGTAGAAATGGAGGAAAGAATCAGTATGGATAAATTTATAGAAAAATTCAGTCTGGAAGGAAAAAAAGCAATTGTAACAGGAGGAGCAAAAGGTCTATGCAATGGAATGGCACAAGCGTTGCATGAT
>OLNU01001447.1_pt1 | contig 17619 bp, 19 predicted proteins | sample 1672241 | NCBI WGS metagenome assembly OLNU01 (sample SAMEA3136663, study PRJEB25190) | human gut metagenome | biome: human gut; feature: human-associated habitat; material: faeces | place: Austria | collected 2013 | reverse complement strand
GTCATAGAGTGCAAGCAGCTTTTCCTTGTCCAGATAGAGCTGTTCGGGGCTTTTAAAGTCGCTGGGGCTTGCGTCTCCGCTCGACAAGGAGCAGCGCGCGGCGCTGAAAACAGAACGTATGCAGCTAGAAGCGGAGCGCGAAGCCCTTCTTCCCAAACTTGAAGAAGTCAGGGCTGAATTAGCGGAGCTGAATCGCATCCGATGCTGGACACGCAAGGTCATCCCTGACGCGCTGCCGCGCGTGTCGGATGGACGGGTTTCGATTGAGGACGCGATGGAAACGGCGGGCAATCGGAAAGAATTGGAGCAGGTTATAAATGATGCTGAAAAGAACGCCCTCCGACAATCGGATGATCCACTTCAAACAAATAAATCTGCACCAATTCATTTCCTGGCGATTTAAGAAAAATCCATTCCTCTCTCATCTTGACTCTCTCCCTCAAACCCCGTATAATAAACGAGAAAATCTATACCGCGCAGGGTGTTTGAAGCCATTCAAATGAAAAGGGAAGCCGGTTCAAATCCGGCGCAACAGCCATTACTGTATTCGGTATGCGTGTGCCATGAGCCATTGAAAGCGATTTCGAGAAGGCGGCGCACGTGAAGCCGTCAGCCAGGAGACCTGCCCTGCGGAGATGAAACCGATTCTCGGGCAGTTGGAGAAGGCAGGTCAAGCGTTTGTTTGCTATGCGTCCATCTTTGTCCGAGATGGGCGCTTTTCATTTATTTTGAGGAAAACTGCGAGGAAGTTTATGAAAAAGATGATTGCGCTGCTTTTGAGTCTTTTTGCTGTTCAAACCGCGTTAGCGGAGCTGCCCGTCGTCACAGAAAAGCTTGATCTGGAAGCCGCGAAAAACTTTGCCGTGGACAGGCTGGCGGTTATTCACTGATTACCGTGCAGAACGGCGGGCGCTTTCTGCTGATTCCGGCGGGTATGGATGCACCGGATGGTTTGGATGCGGACATCATGCTGCTGTACATGCCGCTTGACAACCTGTTCGTGGCTTCCACCTCGACGGTGGCACTGATGGATGAAATCGGCGCGCTCTCCGCCGTGACGCAGACGACCTATGACGTGGAAGACTGGTATCTGCCAAGCGTGAAACAAGCGGTTCAGGATGGACAAATCGCATACATCGGTCACTATAAGCAGCCGGATTTCGAGCGTATTGCCTTGAACCCGCCGAAGCTGGCCGTTTTCTCCACGATGATCGAGGGCACGCCGGATGTGCGGGAAAAGCTGGACGAGCTAGGCATTCCTTTGCTGGTGGACAGCTCTGCATTGGAGGAAACTCCGCTGGGGCGCATGGAGTGGATGAAGCTCTACGGCGTGCTGCTGGGGCGTGAGAACGAGGCGAGCACCGCGTTTGACGCACAGAAGCAGAAAATCGAATCGCTTGAGCCGATGCAGGAGAACGTGACCGTCGCCATGTTCTACATCACCTCCAAGGGCGCGCTGTATGTGCGCAACAATGGTGATTATATGGTCAAAATGCTTGAGCTGGCTGGCGGGCGGTATGCGCCGGAAGGACTGGGTACCGGCGAATCCGGCACGCGGCAGATGGAGATGGAAGCCTTTTATCTCGTGGCGGGCGATGCGGACTGCATCCTCTATATGGGTCAGCTCGGCGGCAAGCCGAAGACACTTTCGCAGCTGATTGAGCGAAACACGCTGCTGGCCGATTTCAAAGCGGTGCAAAATGGACGCGTCTATTGCACCGGCGCAGATTATTTTCAGCAGGCCGGACGGCTGGGCGACCTCATCGAGGACATGAACCGCATGCTTTCGGGTGACGACGCGGCACTAAACCATATCATGAAGCTGGAGTGAGGAACGGGTGAAAAAAACGCGGTGCGCGCTGTGCTATGCGGTGCTCGCAGTCTGCTTTGCGCTGCTGTTGGCGGTCAGTGTGGGCACGGGCAGCGCGGCACTGTCCCCGCATGAAATCCTGCGGATTCTGCTGCTGAGAGAGGGCGCGGGCACAGCGGCCTGCAACGTGCTGCTCAAAATCCGCCTGCCGCGCGTGCTGGCGGCGGCGGTGATGGGCGGCACGCTGAGCGTGTCGGGCTTTCTGCTGCAAACGTTTTTCCGCAATCCGATTGCCGGGCCGTATGTGCTGGGCGTGTCCTCCGGCGCAAAGTTGGCTGTCGGTGCGGTGATGATCTTCGGCATGAAGCTCTGGGGTTGCGTGCCGTTCGGCGCGGTGATGACCGCGGCATTTGTCGGGGCAATGCTCTGCGCGAGCTTTGTGATGATCGTCTCCCGAAAGATTCACAGCATGGCGATGCTGCTGGTCGTCGGCATGATGATTGGCAACGTCTGTTCGGCGGCGACGGATTTCTTCGTCACCTTCGCCAAAGAAAGCGATATTGCGAACCTCACCAGCTGGTCGATGGGCAGCTTTTCTGCCGTGTCGTGGGGAAATCTGCGCATCTGCTTGGCGGTGATTGCCGTCTGCCTGCTGCTGTGCCTGCTGCTGGCGAAGCCCATCGGCGCATATCAGTTCGGCGAACATTACGCGGCGAGCATGGGTGTGAACGTCCGCCGTTTCCGTGCGGCGCTGATCGGACTTTCCTGTCTGCTGGCCGCGTGCGTGACGGCGCTTGTCGGTCCGATTTCCTTTGTCGGCATTGCCGTGCCGTATATGACAAAAAAGCTGCTCGGCACGGCCAAACCGATGGCTGTTCTGCCCGGCTGTTTCCTGCTGGGCGGCGTATTCTGTATGGCATGCGACTGGATCGCCCGAACGGCGTTTTCGCCAACGGAGCTGGCCATCAGCACGGTAACGGCGTTTTTCGGCGCGCCGGTCGTTATCGTGATGGCACTCAAGCGGGGAGGCGGACACCGGTGAAACCGACTTTGGAGCTGGACAACCTTTCGGTCGGTTACGGCAGACGTGTATTGTTGAAAGACCTCTGCGCGTCGATTCTGCCGGGGCAGATTTTGACGCTCATCGGTCCAAACGGCGCGGGCAAATCGACCATTCTCAAGACGATTTCGCATCACCTCGCGTGTATGGGCGGCGTGGTGCGCATCGGCGGCGAAAATATCGAGCGGATGGACAGCTGCGAGCTGGCAAAGCGGCTTTCCGTCGTGCTGACCGAGCGCGTCCGTCCGGAACTGATGACCTGTTACGACGTGGCGGCTTCCGGGCGTTATCCCTATACCGGCCGTTTCGGGATGCTGACTGCGCTGGACAGAGACGTGATTGCGCAGAGTCTCGCATTGGTGCGTGTCGAAGAACTGGCGGACAAGCCGTTCGCCCGCGTCAGCGACGGTCAGCGTCAGCGGGTGATGATTGCCCGTGCGCTCTGCCAGCAGCCGAGCGTGCTGGTGCTCGACGAGCCGACCTCCTTTCTGGATATTCGATATAAAATCGAATTGTCCGCCATTCTGCTTCATCTCGCACGGGAGCAGGGCGTGACCATCGTGATGAGCCTGCACGAAATTGACCTCGCTGCACGGGTATCCGACCTCGTGATGGGCATCGGCACGCACGGCGTGGAGATGTTCGGCGCACCCGAAGCAGTCTTTACGGAAGAAAACATCACGCAGCTGTACGGCATTTCGTCCGGCGCTTATGACGCGTTTTCCGGTTCGGTGGAGCTTCCCCGCGCAGAGGGAGAGTCACGCGCATTTGTTCTCGGCGGCATGGGGCGCGCAACAACCCTCTACCGCCGACTGACGCGGGAGGGCGTACCATTTGCGACGGGCATTCTGGCGGAAAACGATATGGATATCCCCGCCGCGCACCATCTGGCCGCCCGCGTGCTGACGACGGCGCCGTTTGCCCCGCCGGATGAAGCCGTGATGACGGAAGCCCGGCAAACGCTGCTGAATTGCGGCTCGCTGCTTATCCCCATCGGGTTTGAAACTCCTGCCTGGGACAATGAATTGATTTGTTTTGCCCAAGAACATCATGTGGAGGTGCGCTATGATTGAGATCATCAGCGTCGGGCCGGGAGACGCCGCCCTGCTCACCGACGACGCGAAACAGGCGATCGCCTGTGCAGACGCGGTCTGGTGCGCGGCGCGCCACGCCGTGCTCGTGCCGCCGGAAAAGATCAGGCCGCTTTCGCCCTTGGAGGAAGCGATTGAGCAGATGCGCGCATCGAGCAACGCGGGGCAGAACGCTGCCGTGCTGGTCTCCGGCGACGCGGGGCTGTACAGCCTGCTGGAAATGTTCAAGCGGAAGGTCGGCGGCGAAGGTCTGCGCGTGCATCCTGGCGTGAGCGCGTTGCAGCTCTTTGCGGCGCGGCTGGGCGTTTCGTGGCAAAATGCGAAAATCCTCTCCGCGCACGGGCGGGCGCTGTCCCCCAGCGCGCTGTGTTACGCCGCGCGGACGCATCGGCAGACGTTTCTCTTTCTCGACGCGGCGCACAACCCCGCGTGGGTGCGGGAGAACCTGAACCACGGCGGTTTGGAACATGCGCGGCTGTTTGTCGGCGAGCGGCTTTCCTACCCCGACGAGCGGACGGAAGCCTATCGAGCGGACGCACAGTATGACCCGCTCTGCATGGCCTATATCGAAAACGACGCGCCGGAAAGCGGTTTGCCGCCCGTCGGCCTGCCGGATGACGCGTTCGTCCGCGGCAAAACGCCGATGACCAAGCGCGATGTGCGCGCGCTCGTCGTGTCGGCCCTGCATCTCAAGCCGGACAGCGTCGTTTGGGATGTCGGCGCGGGAACGGGAAGCGTCAGCGTCGAATGCGCGCGTCAATGCCCGCTGGGCGAGGTCTGCGCCGTCGAAATGAAGGCGGATGCGCTCGACCTCATCCGCCGGAACGCCGAGAAATTCCATGCGCTCAATCTGCGCGTCGTTCCCGGCCGCGCGCCGGATGCGCTGGCGGGTCTGCCTGCGCCGGACGTGGTATTTCTCGGCGGAACAACCGGCGCGGTGGAAGTCATCGTGAATCTTCTGCGCGGCTTTCAAAGCCCGATTCGTCTGGTCGCAACTGCCGTCACGATGGAAAGCGCGCAGAAGCTTCTGCACCTGATGCAGCCGATGGCGGATTTTGAAGCACGGCAGGTCGCCGTCTCGAATCTCGAAGCGGTCGGGCGCTATACCATGTTCAAGGCGGAAAACCCCGTTTTCGTTTTCTCTGCCAGCCTTGCTTAAAACAGCGCGAAGCGAAACGGGAGGCCCCGGAACCTCAGGTTCCGGGCAGGGTTTGGGGCAGCGCCCCAAAAAAGGAGTTCTTATGATTTATTTTATCGGCGCTGGGCCGGGCGCTCCCGACCTCATCACCGTGCGCGGCATGCGCCTGCTCCAAAAGGCGGACGTGGTGATCTACGCGGGTTCGCTCGTCAACCCCGAACTTCTGGATGATTGCAGACCCGAAACGACCATTTATAACAGCGCGTCCATGACGCTGGAGCAGACCGTCGCGGCGATGCGGGATGCGCCCGAGGGGGCAACCGTCGTGCGGCTGCACACGGGTGACCCGTGCCTGTACGGTGCGATTGCCGAGCAGATGCGCGAATTAGATAAACTTGGGTTGGCCTATGAGGTCGTGCCCGGTGTCAGCTCGTTCTGCGGCGCGGCGGCGGCCATCCCGGCGGAGTACACCCCCGCCGAGGTCAGCCAGACGCTCATCATCACGCGCATGGCGGGCAGAACGCCCGTGCCCGAGCCGGAGAACCTGCGCGCGCTGGCGTCGCATCGGGCGAGCATGACGCTGTTCCTGAGCGTCTCGATGCTCAAGGACGTATGCGCCGAATTGACGGCGGGCGGCTACCCGGAAGATACGCCCGTCGCCGTTGTCTACAAAGCGACGTGGCCGGAGCAGGAGGTCGTGCGCGGCACGCTCGCGGATATCGCGGAAAAGGCGGCGCACATCAAAAAGACCGCGCTGATTCTCGTCGGCGATTTTCTGCGGGAGAGCGACAAGCGCTCCAAGCTCTACGATCCGGCGTTCGCCCACGCCTGTCGGGAGGCCGAAACGCCATGAACATCCGCGCCATTGCTTTTACTGAAAAGGGGCAGGGCTGGCAGGAAAAGCTCGGCTTCCCCGTGACGCGCGGCGTGCCTGTGATGCAGTGGGCGCGGGAGGCGTTTGCCGAGGCGGACGCGCTGCTGTTCATCGGCGCATGCGGCATTGCGGTGCGTGCGATTGCGCCGCTCTGCCGGGATAAGGCGGCCGACCCCGCAGTGCTTGTCATGGATGAAATGGGAAGGCACATCATCCCCATCCTATCCGGGCACATCGGCGGCGCAAACGACCTCGCGCTGCTGCTGGCGGAACGGACGGGCGCGGAGCCCGTGCTGACGACTGCGACGGATGTGCGCGGTGTTCCGGCCATCGACAGTTGGGCGATGAAAAACGACTGCGCGATTGAAAACAAGGCGGCGATTCAGGCGGTTTCCGCTGCCGCGCTGGCGGGAAAATCGGTCGGCGTGGCGATTACGGAACGGGAGATCCGCCCGCCGTTTCCCGTGACGCTCTTTTTAAGGCCGCGGACGCTGACACTGGGCGTGGGCTGCAAGCGCGGCACGGACGCGGCACATCTGGAGGACTGCTTCCGCGCGTTTCTGCATGAAAACGGCGTGTCGCTGCTGTCCGTCCGGGCGGTTGCGACGATTGACGTGAAAAAGGACGAGGCGGCGATTCTCGCGCTCTGCGAAAAATACCGTTTTCCGCTGCAAACGTATTCGGCGGCGGAGCTGAACGCCGTGCCGGGTGTGTTTGCCCATTCGGATTTTGTAATGAAAACGGTGGGCTGCGGCTGCGTGTGCGAGCGCGCGGCGGTGATGACCGGCGGGCGGCTGCTTGTGGGCAAAACGGCGATGCAGGGCGTGACGCTCGCGCTGGCCGGGGAGGAAAACGTATGATTCAGGTCGTGGGCATCGGGCCGGGGAGACGCGAGGGGCGCACGATTGCGGCGGACGACGCATTGCGCCGTGCGGAGGTGATCGTGGGCTACACGACGTATGTCGAGCTGGTTCGGGACGAGTTTGCCGAAAAGCGGTTTGTGACGACGGGCATGCGCGGCGAAAAGGAACGGTGTGTACAGGCTCTTTTGCTTTCGCGGGAAGGCAGGCGCGTGGCGCTGATCTGCTCGGGCGACGCGCAGGTTTACGGCATGGCGTCGCTCCTGCTGGGCATGGCGGAAGAGGGCGACGAGATCGAGGTTGTGCCGGGGGTGACGGCGGCGCTCAGCGCGGCGGCGGTGCTCGGCTCGCCCCTCTGCGGGGATTTTGCCGTCGTCAGCCTCTCCGATCAACTGACTCCGTGGGAGACGATTGAACGGCGGCTTCGCGCGGCGGCGGCGGGTGGCTTTCCGATTGCGCTGTATAACCCGTGCAGTCGCCACAGGCCGGATCACCTCGCCCGCGCCTGCGCGATTCTGATGGAGACGCTGCCCGCTTCGACCGTCTGCGGCTATGTGCAGAACATCGGGCGCGACGGGCAGAAGAGCCGTGTGCTGACGCTGGGCGAACTGGTGCATGAGCCGCTGGATATGTTCACGACGGTGCTCATCGGTAACGCGGAAACACAGGAGCGCTTTGGGCGGATGCTCACGCCGCGGGGGTATCGACTGTGAAGGCGCTTCGCGAGGGCTTCACGACGGGGAGCTGCGCGGCGGCGGCAGCGCTGGCGAGCTGTCTCTGGCAGAGGGACGGCGCATGCCCCGAGCGCGTAGGGATCGTCGTTCCGGCGGGCAAAACGTTTGCGCCGGAGATCATCGCGCACGGCGGCTATGTCTGCGGGGTCATCAAGGACGGCGGCGACGACCCGGATATCACCACCGGGAGTGAGGTCCGCGCACGCGTTCGGCTGATGGAGAGCGACGGCGGCATCCGCTTTCTGGCGGGCGACGGCGTGGGGACGATCACCCTGCCGGGCATGAAGCTGCCCGTTGGCGAGGCGGCGATCAACCCCGTACCGCGGCGGATGATCGAGCAGGCGGTTCGGCAGGTTTTCCCCGCGCGCGCGGCGGAGGTGACAGTCAGCATCCCCGGCGGCGAGGAACTGGCGAAAAGGACGTTCAACCCCCGGCTGGGCGTGGTCGGAGGGCTGTCCGTGCTGGGGACGACGGGCGTTGTGCGCCCGATGAGCGAGGAAGCACTGAAGGAGACGATCCGGCTGGAATTATCCGTCCGCAAAAGTCAGGGCGCGGAAGAAATCGGGCTGGTTTTCGGCAGTCAGGGCGAGCGCGCGGCCAACGCGCTCTTTCCCTGCATGCAGGCGGTGCAGATGAGCAACTTTGTCGGCTTTGCGCTGGATTGCGCGGCGGAATTGGGCTTTGCGCGCGCCACGCTGCTGGGGCAGCCGGGGAAGCTGGTCAAGGTTTCCGGCGGCAGCATGCAGACGCACAGCCAATACGGCGACGGACGGCGCGAAACGCTGATCGCGCATCTGGCGCTGATGGGCGCGCCGGTTGAGCTGCTGGAATTCGTGCATCAGAGTGTGACGCTCGACGGATGCATCTCCCCGATTTACGACGCGGGGTTTGACGCGGTTTGGACGCATCTGGCCGACGCGGCGGCGGCTTATGCGGCAGCGCGCATTCACGGGGAAATGCGCATGGACGCGGTGATGCTGGATGCGAAGGGGCAGATTTTGGGAAGGAGTACAAGCCTATGAAACCAATGGAGATCGAGCAGGCGAGCATGGCGATCATCGAGCGCGAGTTGCAGGTGGCGCTTGACCCGGAGATCAAGCCCATTGTCAAGCGCGTGATTCACGCGACGGCGGATTTTTCCTTTGCGGAATCGATGGTCTTCACGCCGGGGGTTGTCCCCTATGCGCGGGAACTGCTGGCGCGCGGCGCAATGATCGTCACCGACACGCAGATGGCGCTTTCCGGCATCAGCAAACCGGCGCTCAGGAAGCTGGGCTGTCAAGCGGTCTGCTTCATGGCGGATGAAGATATCGCGCGGGAGGCGAAGGCGCGGGAGACGACGCGGGCGCGCGTTTCGATGGAGCGCGCGCTGGCCATTCCCGGCTCGAAGCTGCTGGTCTGCGGCAATGCGCCGACGTTTTTGGAGCCGCTGGAAAACCACGCGGATTTGAAGAATACGGTCGTCATCGGCGTGCCGGTCGGCTTTGTGCATGTGGTGGAGGCGAAGGAGATGCTGCTTAAAACTGGCCTGCCTTGCATTGTGGCGCGCGGGCGGCGCGGCGGCAGCAACGTGGCGGCGGCAATCGTCAACGCGCTGCTCTACGGCATGGAGGGCGTTCGGGCATGAGAATCCTGTTGGCGGGCACGAGCAGCGGCTGCGGCAAGACGACGGCGAGCCTTTTGCTGATGGCGGCACTCAGGGAGCGCGGGCTGGACGTCGCGCCCTGCAAGGTCGGGCCGGATTACATCGACACGGGCTTTCACGAGCTGGTCTGCGGCAGGCCGAGCCACAACCTCGACAGCTTTTTGATCGAGCCGAGGGATCTGCCGACACTGCTCAGCCGCCCGGCGGATATCACGGTCATCGAGGGCGTGATGGGCTATTACGACGGCATGGATGCGACGAGCTGCCGCCAATCCACATGGGAGATGGCGCGGCTGACGCGGACGCCCGTGCTGCTGGTGGTGGACGCTTCCGGTTCGGCGGCAAGCGCGGCGGCGACGGTCAAGGGCTTTATGACGCTCCGGGAAGACAGCGGCATCGCGGGCGTGCTGGTCAACCGGGTTTCCGGCGCGCATCACTACGAATTGGTGCGCGACGCGGTGGCGCATTATACCGGCCTACCGTGCGTGGGCTACATCGAAAAGCATGTGAATCTGGCGCTCAAGAGCCGCCATCTGGGGCTTGTGCCCGCCGAGGAGGTCGAGGACGCGCTGCCCCGGATTCAGGAGGCGGCGCGGCAGGTCGCGGACACGCTTGATCTTCCGATGATTCTGGAATTGGCAAGGCGCGCGCCGGTTCTGCCCGTCGCGCCGAGGAAATATCCCCGGATGGACGGCTTTCGCATGGGGCTTGCGCGGGATAAGGCGTTCAGCTTTTACTACCGCGCCAATCTCGATGCGCTGGAAGGGGCGGGCGTGGAGCTTGTGCCGTTTTCCCCGCTTGAGGACGGCGAACTGCCGAAGGGGCTGGACGGGCTGTATCTGGGCGGCGGATTTCCGGAGGTATTCAAGGTGCGGCTGTCGGCCAATATGTCCATGCGCCAAAGCATCCGCACGGCACTGGAAAGCGGCCTGCCCTGCTATGCGGAGTGCGGCGGGATGATGTATCTCTCGCAGCGCATCGACAGCGCGGAGATGGTCGGCTTTCTGCCGCAGGTTTGCCGCATGACGGATAGATTGCAGCGCTTCGGCTATGTGCTCGTCGCGGATTTGAAGACGGGAAGGACGTATCCTGCCCATGAGTTTCACCATGCGGCGACGGAAGCGGCAGGCGAAGCGGCGTATGATTTTGAAATCCGCAAGGCGAGCAGACCGAGCTTGTGCTGGCCGGGCGGGCTGCGCAAGGGACACACGACGGCGGGCTTTGCGCACCTGCATTTCCTGTCGCATCCCGAATGGATCGAGAGGCTGTGGCGATGAAAACCATCATCTTTGGCGGCACGACCGAGGGCCGCGAACAGGCTGCGCTGGCATTGGCGCGCGGCGAGGATGTGCGGGTCAGCGTGACGAGCGAATACGCGCGGCAGTTTCTGCCGGAAGGCGCAGCTTGTCACATCGGCGCGCTGGATGAAGCGGCCATGAAGGCGTGGATCGCGGCGGAAAGGCCGGAGCGCGTCATCGACGCGACGCATCCCTTCGCCGTCCGTGCGACACAGACCATCCGCGCCTGCGCCGACGCGCTGCATATCCCCTACGTGCGCATCGAGCGCGCGGCGGACAGGCGCGAGGATTGGCGCGACGCGGTGACGTGGGCAGGCAATTCTGAGGAGGCGGCGGCGCTGGCCGCGCTCTGCGCGGGAAACATCCTGCTGACGACGGGAAGCCACACCCTGAGCGTCTATGCCAAGGTCATTGAGCCGGAAAGGCTGTTCGTCCGTGTCCTGCCGACGCATCAGGCACTCGATCTCTGCGCGGCGGCGGGCATGGTGCAGAGCCACGTCATCGCGATGCAGGGGCCGTTTTCGCGGGATTTCAACGCGGCGCTCTACGATCAGCTCCGCATCCGCACGATGGTGTCAAAGGATTCCGGGCAGCCGGGGGGCGTGGCGGATAAGGTTCTGCCCGCGCTGGAACGCGGGATCGACGTGGTGATGATTGAACGACCGAAGGAGGATAAACGGTGAAAAAAGCGTTGGTCATTGTGAGTTTTGGCACGACGTATGAAAGGGCACGGCGGAGCATCGACGCGGTGGAGTGCGCACTGGCGCAGGCTGCGGAGGGCTATGACGTTTTCCGCGCGTATACGAGCAGCATCGTCCGCAAGGTGTTGAAATCGCGCGGCGAAATTGTGCCGTCGCTTGAGGAAGCATTGGAAAAACTGGCGAACGAAAGCTATGACACGGTGTTTGTTCAGCCGACGCACCTGCTCTGCGGCAACGAATACGACGAAAAAATCCGCGCATCGTATATGCGCTATGCGGGGCGATTCCTGCGTGGCGGCATCGGTAAACCGCTGATTGCGAATAACGATGACCTGCTTAAGCTGGCCGAGATTTTGGCGGCTCTCAAGCCTGATGATGCGGACGCGCTTCTGCTCATGGGGCACGGCACGACGCATTTCGCAAACATGGTCTATCCCGCGATGCAGACGGCACTTCGGCTGCAAGGCCATCCCAATGTCGTCGTCGGAACGGTCGAGGGCTGGCCGGCGCTGGAAAACGCCATCGACGAGCTGCATGCGCTGGGCGCAAAGCACATCGAGCTGCGCCCGATGATGCTTGTCGCGGGCGACCACGCACAAAACGATATGGCGGGCGATGATGCGGATAGCTGGAAAAGCCATCTGACCGCCGCCGGATTCGACGTGCATTGCACGGTGGAAGGGCTGGGCGAGCTGGAAGATGTGCAGAGGCTGTATGTGGAGCATTTGAAGGCGGAACTGAAATAAAACAATAAGAAAAACCACGCACTTCCTGCATGATGAACGGGGAATGCGTGGTGAACTCCTTCCGTCACGACTTCGTCGTGCCGCCTCCCTCGGTGAGGGAGGTTTTATTTATATATGACGTTATTTCGGCGTAAAAGGCTCCCTCTAAGAGGGAGCTGGCGCGCGTTAGCGCGACTGAAGGAGTTAGTGCGTCCCCCAAACGACGGTCAAACCCTTTTCACGGAAGGCTGCCGCCATTTTCGCCATGCCGGGGCATGCGGTTTCCTCCGTGCGTCCGCCACACAGACCGATATGGACGATCTCCACGCTCTCGCTGACAAAGCGCTCCAGCTTCTCCACGAAGCCCGCATCCTGCATCGGGTCGCCGTCCTTGACGCAGTGGGAACAGCGCATGAACGCCATCAGCCGAAGCTCCTCGCCTGCGTAACGCTCAAAGGACTTGCGGCGGTCGTAAAAGGCGTTCAAACAGGCACAGCCCGCGCAGACCGTATTGGAATTTTCGCAGGCGACGATTGCGATTCGTTTCATTTCGTATTCCTTTCTTTGAGCAGATGCCCATCTTCCATCTTCACAATCTCGTCACAGAATTGCTCGGCAAGCGCCGTGCTGTGCGTGATGAACAGATAGGCGGTCTGATGCTGCTGCTGATAGCGGCGCAGGAAGTCGATCATCTGCGCCTGCGTAATCACGTCCAGCATGCTGGTCGGCTCGTCGAGCAGGATCATCTCCGGCTCAAGCACGGTGACACGTGCCAGCGCAGCACGCTGCAATTCGCCGCCGGAAAGTTCGCCGGGATAGCGGGCAAGATGCTCGGCGTGTAGGCCGAACGGCTCGATAACGGAGAGAATCGCCCCGTCATCAAACGGTTTGCCCATCAACTTGAATGGTTCAACCAGGCTCTGTCGAAGCGTGAGCTGGGGATTGAACGAAACCTCCGGGTGCTGAAAGAGAATCTGAATCCTGCGGCGTGCCTGCCCTCGAATGGGATAGCTAAGCAGCTTGCCATGGAAAAACAGCTCGCCGGAATCGGGCCTCAGCAAGCCGACCATCATTTGTCCCAGCGTGGATTTGCCGCTGCCGCTCTGCCCAAGCAGACCGAGCGTTTTGCCCTTTTGCAGGGAAATCGACGCGCCGTCCACCGCGGTGAACCACGTCTTATCCGCGCTGCGGAAGTGTTTGGTCAGCGAAACAGCCTCCATGATGGTTTCACACATACTGCCAACACCTCACTTTGTGGCCGTCCACGTCCGCCATCGGCGGCATTTCGGCACATTTTTCGCTGCAATTCGGGCAGCGCATTCGATATTTGCAGCCGGTCACGCGCGTATCGTCGTGCGCGGGGGCATAGCCGGGGCGGAAATGCAGCCCGTTTTCCGGCATGGCGGCGAGCATATCGCGCGTATAGGGATGCAGCGGATGGGCGTACAGCTCGTCCGCGTCAGCGACCTCGATGAGATTCGCCGCATACATCACACCGATGCGATTGGCGACGTCACGCGCAAAGCTCAGGTCGTGCGTGACGCAGACCATCGTCTGCCCGTCCAGCTCGTTCAGCGTGTCAGCGACCAGACGGATGCGTGCTTCGTCCAGCCCTTTGGTCGGCTCGTCAAAGAGCAGAAGCTCCGCATCGGCACTGATGCCCATCGCAATCAGCGCACGCTGGCGCATGCCGCCGCTCAGGGTGTAGGGGTATTGCCGCGCCAGTTCTTCTTCACGCCCCAGATGAAAGCGGCGCATCAGCTCCACCGCACGGGCAATCGCCCGTTTTTTATTCATGCCGCGATGCGCTATCAGCGGTTCGCCAACCTGAAATCCAACGGAAAGCAGCGGGTTCATGCCGTTGCCGCTTCCCTGCGGCACATAGGAGATTTGACCGCCGCGAACGCCATCCATCTGCTTGGGCGAAAGGGCGAACAGGCTTTGCCCGTGAAAGCACACGTCGCCGCTGACGACAGCACTTGACGGAAGCAGGCGCAGCACGGAGAGCAAAAGGATGCTCTTGCCGCTTCCCGTTTCGCCGATGATGCAGAGTTTATCGCTGGGAAAGACAGAGAGGGAGACCTGTTCAACCGCCTGTACGGCACTGCCGTTGGCAAAGCGGACGGAAACGTTTTGAATATCCAAAATCGCATTTTCCACAGTAATCACTCCCTTCTCTGCCGGCCATAGTAGCCCACGAGCATGAAGCCCATCACCGCGACGCTGATGCAGATGATCGGCGGCAGATACCACCAGATCTGTTTGCGCAGAATGCTGTTGCGGAAGAAGGCAAAATGCAGGATGTTGCCCCAGCTCTTTTGACCGTATGTTCCCAGACCGAGAAAGCTCAATCCGGATTCCGTCGTCATCGCGCCGGAGACGGAAAGCGCCATGCGCGTGAGCAGGATATCCTTGAGGTTGGGCACAATGTGGCGCACCATGATGACTGGCGCGGAAACGCCCATCGCCTTTTCAATCTTGATATAGGGCAGTTCGCAGATCTGCTTGACGCGCGTGCGCAGGATGCGTGCCGTGCCCGTCCATGCGGTGATGCTGATCGCCAGAATCAGGCTGAACATGCCGCTCTTGAGGTAGGCAATCAGCAGCATCGTCAGCGGCAGGGACGGAACTGCCATCGCAACGTCGATCACAGCGCAGATGGTTTTATCCGCCGTACCGCCGAAGTATCCGGCGATAAGTGCCAAAGCTGTGCCGATCAGCGAAACCAGCAGTGCGGAAAACACGCCGAGCAGCAGCGACACGCGTGTGCCGTAAACCATCTCGCTGAAAATATCCTGCCCCAAATCGTTCGTCCCCAGCAGATGCTCCGCGCTGGGCTTGAGATACGCCGTGCCCAGTTCAGAGGGGTCATACGGCGCGATGAAATCCGCGAAAATCGCAATCAGGCAGAACGCCAAAATGATGCACCAGCCTGCGATAGCGGCGGGGTTATGCTTTTTACGCACGCTCTGCCGCCTCCTCCCGAATGCGCGGGTCGATTGCCGCGGCGACGATATCGCCCAGAAGGTTGCTGAGCACGACGCAGAGCGCCGAAAGCAGGAAGCAGAACTGCGCGGTCGCAAAGTCGCGGCAGGATACGGCGTTGTACATCATCTGTCCCATGCCCTTCCAGCCGAAGACGACCTCGACCACCATCGCGCCGGAGAGCAGCCCGCCCAGCTGCATGCACAGCGATGTGGAATACGGCACGAGCGCGTTTTTAAGCACATGGCGAAAGAGCACCTTGTTTTGACCGATGCCCTTGGCGCGTGCGGTGAGGATGTATTCCTCCTGCCGAATCTGGGAGACGGCGCTTTTCATCAGCATGAAATCACCCGACGTGCGGAACAGAATCAAAATGCACAGCGGCAGAATCATGTGCTGGACGATGCTCGCCGTCCGCGCCGCGCCGGAAAGACCGGGCGAAACCATGCCGTTGATCGGCACCCACTTGAGCTTGTAGGCGAACGCGATGAGCAGCAGCAGACTCAGGCAGTTTGAAGGAATGGTATTCAGAAACAGAAAAAACGGCGTGGCGATGCGGTCAAACAGACCGCCGGGGCGGATGCCCGCGTGAATGCCGAGCACCGCGCCGAGAATGCAGGAGATGATGAGCGTCGGAACGGAGAGCAGCAGCGTCCAATACGCAGCGGAACGGAAATTTTCGATGACGGGCTTCTGGTTGGTATAGGAAAGACCGAAATCCAGCGTCAGCACGCTTTTCATGTAGCGCGCGTACTGCGTCGGCAGATCGTCGTTCAGACCGAATTTCTCCGTGACCTGTTCCAGATAGGCAGGGTTGTTATCCAGCAGGTAATAGTATTCCTCTTCGCCAATCAGAAAGATGATCGGGTCGCCCGGCATGGTATGCGCCAGCGTGAAGCTGATGGTGATAATCAGCCAGATCGTCGCAATGGCGATGAGGGTTTTCTTGAGGATGTGTTTGAACAAAAGGAAATCACTCCCGTTATAGCAGAAAAGGGCTGACAAGCCCCAAGATCAAGGATTTGTCAGTCCCCAAATTCAGATATGCTTACTTCGCCGTCAGGTCAAACCAGGTTCTGGCATTGATGACGCCCCAGCTCTGCCAGTTATCCCAGCCTTCAATCTTGTCGGTGCGATACGGGAAGAAGCCCGTCTGCCACGCGAAGGTCAGACCGAACATCTCCTCGTCGGCGAGGTGCTGGAGGTTGCGGCTGTTTTCGATATACTGCTCGTCGTTGATGGCCTCGGTCATCGCGTAGTAGTATTCCTTCAGACGCGGATCATGGCAGCTGCCCCAGTGCCAGCCGGAATCGCCGTCGCGCAGCTCGGCGAGCATGTAGCGGAACGGCGTGGAATAGAGCATGCCAGAGGTGGTAAAGGTGATGGAGATGTCGTATTCCTCCTTGGTCACCTTATCTTCCCAAATCTCGCTGTTAGCGATGGCTTCCTCGTCGATGTGGCAGTTCACGCCGACATTCTGGAGGGACTTGCAGACGATTTCGCCCAGACGGGAGCGGACTTCCATGCTGCGGGAATACTGCGGAATGACGGACAGATCCATCTTGCCGCCGTCCGGCAGTTCGCGCCAGCCGTCGCCGTCCGCATCGACATAGCCCGCCGCATCCAGCATGGATTTCGCGGTCTCCGCGTTGTACTCCAGCATCGCGATGGAATCGTCAAAGCCCTTGAAGGACGGACCAAGCACGCCGCGGTTGGCAGGCTTGCCGTATTCGCCGTTGATGGCGGTCGCCGCGGTCGGGTAGTCGATGGCGTAGGCAATCGCCTGACGGAAATTCACGTCGTCGCCCGGTGTGCGGCTGCATCCGAACAGCATCTGATAGCTGCCAGCGAACGGGCTTTCGCCCATGTCGAGTCCGTCCATACCGGTGAAGCTGTCGATCAGTGTCGCTTCAATCGGGTTGGCGTAGTTGTAATACGCGTCGCACTCGCCGCTTGCCAGCGCCATCATCAGGCTCGCCTGATCCGCGTAGGTCTGCACGGTCACCTTGTCCACGGTGATTTCGCCGAGGAACGCGTTCTCCGGCACGGCCTCATAGTAAGAGGTCTGGGAATCCACATCGTAGCCCACCAGCTTGTACGGGCCGCAGCCAATGGCAGCGTCCTCGCCGGTGTAGTGGGAATAATCCTCGATGCCTTCCCAGATGTGCTTGGCATAGATGCATGCCGTGTTCATGCAGGAGGTGTTGAGGTAATAATACACGTCCGGCTGGGAGAAGGTCAGGCGTGCCGCGTTTTCGCCGGTGATCTCCACGCTGACCAGATTGGACAGACCGCCGACCTTCTTCACGTCGCGCTGGAACTCGAAGGTGAAGATGATATCCTCGTCGGTCACGGGCTGACCATCATGCCAGATCGCGCCCTTATGCCAGGTGAAATCCAGCACCTTACCGTCTTCCGAAATCTCGTAGCTGGTGAAAAAATAGGGCTGCAAATCGCCGTTCGCGTCGCGATAGACGTAGTTGCCCTGCGTCAGACCGTTGTAATTCATGCGACCGAATGCGTCGCTTTGGGTGGTCATGTTGAAGGTGTTGTTGGCTGCCGTCGTGCCGACGATGAGGTTTTCGACGTGCTTTTTGCCCTCGGCCATGGCGCAGGAGAGCGAGAACACAAACACCAGCATAAGCAGCAGGGAGACAAGTTTCTTCATTCGGATTATTCCTCCTTTTATTTGGTGCGC
>OLNU01001440.1_pt1 | contig 17705 bp, 30 predicted proteins | sample 1672241 | NCBI WGS metagenome assembly OLNU01 (sample SAMEA3136663, study PRJEB25190) | human gut metagenome | biome: human gut; feature: human-associated habitat; material: faeces | place: Austria | collected 2013 | reverse complement strand
ATCTAAAAAATAATTATAAAAAAATAGGTAACTAAAGAAAAAATATACATGGTAATTAAAGTTATTCGTTTATTTTTATGGACAAAAGGGAAGGGGTATAATAATATTTAAAATGAAAAGTAAAATTAAATTATAAAAACAAAAAAGGAATACACTTTCATAGATTTTAGATAATATGAAATTTATTAAACGTATTATTTAAAGATTAAATAAAAAATCTTTAGATAAATGGGAGGAGTTGAGGATTTGTAATATCTTAAATATTGATATTACATTATAAAAACATGGATTTTACAAGTAAAAATATTATAACAACAGCAGTAACGGCAGCACTTTTACCAGCAGCTAGTTTTTTAATGCAAGATAGCCAGATAGCATATGCAGATAGCGTAGAGTATAGAGTGGTAACTGGAGATTATGTTAATTTTAGAAAAGGACCATCTACTAGTTATGCATCTTTAGGACAGTTAAATAAAGGTGATAAGGTAGAATATATAAGCACATCAGACTCATGGGTCAAAGTGAAATATAACGGCCAAACAGGATATATATATGCTAAATATATAGCAAAAATAAATAATGAAACAAATACACAAGTTAAGTATGTAAATTGTTCGGCATTAAATGTTAGAAGTGGATCAGGGACAAGTTACTCAATAATAACAACAATAACAAAAGATACAAAGGTAGAAGTGATTTCGAGTAGCAAGGGATGGTCTAAAATAAAAGTAGGGACAACTACAGGATATGTATCATCAAAATACTTAAGTGAAACAAAAGATTCTTCAAATAGTTCTTCTGATAATACTAGTAATTCAACAACATCAGCTAGTAAAGTGGTATCTTATGCAAAATCATTTTTAGGAAAACCATATGTTTGGGGAGCACAAGGCCCAAGTAGTTTTGATTGTTCAGGATTTACATATTATGTATTTAAAAATTCTGCTAATATAACATTACCTAGAACATCTAAAGATCAAAGTACTTATGGAACTACTGTGAGCAAGAAAAATTTAAAAGTAGGAGACTTAGTATTTTTCGATACTAGTGGTTCAAATAGTGGAAATGTATCACATGTAGGGATTTATATAGGTTCAAATCAATTTATACATGCATCTTCATCTAAAGGGAAGGTTGTAATTTCTGATTTTAATAATTACTATACTAATGCATTTGTTAAAGCGAAAAGAGTATTATAAAAGATTTTATATTAGAGAGACTAAAATTTAGTCTCTTTTTTTTGAAAATAAATATATTTTTGGGATTAAATTCATATAATTTTGAAGATAATAGTAAATAAGAAATTATATGTAAGGAGTGGTTATATGCCAGATGTAGTAGATTTCTATCAATATAAATATAGCCGAAGTAATTATTATATTAATTTAGTTTTTGAAAAAGAGAAAATCAAGAATATTAAAAAATCCATAGAAGATGGTTTTGACGATTTATTTATAAACAAAGAATATGAATATGCATATGAAAGATTACAAATATTATTTGAAGATGCATTGAAGAACGAGGATATGGGTTATGTGAACTTAAGGATAAATAAGTGCTATATAAAATACTTAAAGAACTTATATTTTTCATATTATAATAAGCCAGAAAGTCATGATATAAAAGAATTGATAATATATATACAGTTTTTAAGTGATAGTGAAAGCGAAAATATATCCAAGTTTACAACTTTAAGTGAAAGAACTAAATTAAGCATACTTTCCTATATTTAATACTAAAACTAAAAAGAGACCGAGATTTAGTTTCGGTCTCTAATATATTCAATTATTAATTTAAAACTCTTCTAGCGCTAACATAAGCTTTTTTATAATAAGCTGTATTAAGATTTGATGTACCTACTTTCCCTGCTACAGAATTAGCATGGATTATAGTGTCATTTCCTATATATATAGCAGCATGGTCTATAATACCATCATCACCTTTAGTATCTAAATATACTAAATCTCCAGGTTGTAAATCACTCTTAGCTACATAAGTTCCAACAGATTTTTGCTCTGCAGTTCCTCTTGGTAAAGTGATACCTATTTGTTTATATAAATAATAAGTAAGACCTGTACAGTCGAAAGTAGTAGGGCCTTCAGATCCTCTTACATATTTGCAACCTAATTTAGATTTGGCAACACTTACTATTTTCGATATTTTTTCACTTTTACTAGTAGAAGAATCATAATTAGAATCTTTTTCAGCATCTAATCCAGTTTGATTTTGTGATAAATAAGTTGTAGAAACATATCCATATGTATTATTGTGTTTTACTTTTGCCCAACCAGTACTTGTAGTAGATACAACACCTACCTTAGTATTTTTAGGTAGTTGATATAATACAGAAGAACTTGTGCTAGAGCTTTGTCTAAAGTTTATTTTACTACTTGTATATCTGTAGTATTGTACATTTTCATTTGATGAATTATTGTTACTTGAAGTATCTTCAGTAGCTTCACTAGCAGAAGATAAATAAGTAGAAGATACATATCCAATAGTTCCATTTACTGATACTTTAGACCAACCATTGCTACTTGATAAAACGGTTACATTTGTACCTTTATATAATACTTTTATTATTGAATAATTTGTTCCAGCTCCGCTTCTAAGATTTAAAGAGGAACAATTTACGTATTTAAGTGAGTTGTTACTTGCTTCAGTAGTCGATACGGCTGAAGCGTATGTTTTATATATATAACCTGTTCTTCCATTATATTTTATCTTATACCAGTTACCTGATTTTCCTAAATATTCTACTGTTTGTCCTTTTTTTAATTTATCTATTTTAGTAGAGTTTACATTTGGTGCAACTCTAAAGTTTACTGATCCATTTATTGTTAAGTTTTGTATTGTATCCGCATTTGAAATTGATAATCCCATAGTTGCAGGTAATATAACTGCTGTACCTAAAAGGATATTTTTTATATTAAAATCCATATATTCACTCTCCTCCAGATTTGGTAAAAACAACTAATTTGTAACAAGTTGTTTCTTTCTCTATATACATTATTACAAAATTGTAACTCTTTGTAAATATTTTTGGTAAAAAATATAAAAAAAATCCAAAAATATAGGAGAGATTTATATATATAAGTCAAAATGTCTGAAAATGAAAAAAAAAATAAACACTTGATATAGAGTTTTATATCTAGTGTTAAAGAATTCTATAATTAAAAATATTGAATTATAAAAATTTATTAGATTAAAAAATATTTATTTAAAAGATTTTTTTACATTCAGTGAAATCGTAAACATCCATTAAAGCTTCTCCAAATCTTTGATAATGTGTTATTTCTCTTTGACCTAAAAAGCTTAAGACATCTTTTATATCAGGGTCATCTGTTAAATTGATTAATTGATAGTAAGTAGCCAATGCTTTTTGTTCAGCAGCCATATTTTCATGTAAATCAGTAACAGGGTCACTAAACACATTTATATAAGCAGTTGTAAAAGGAACTCCATTTGAATCTGTTGGTTGAATACCATGACCAAATTGAGCATAGTTAGTGTCCATTCCAGCAGCTTTTAATTCTTCAGGAGTAGCTCCATCAGTTAATTGATAAATCATAGATGAAATTATTTCAACATGAGCTAATTCATATGCACATCAATGCTATACATAATAATTATATATTTAGTGTTATTTCTAACTCAAAGTAATCCTCATTGCTGCCTTTTTTACTTTTTTTCTTTTTAGTATAAGTTATTTCTTTTATAATACTTTTTAGCAATTCGTTTTTCCCTTCTATACTAAGAGTATTATAATTTTTTAATACATTTTCTAATTTAGGTATTAGTTTTTTTATTTTTATAACTTTATCGCTACCAAATTCTTTTTCTAATACTTTTTTATTTTCTTCTAGTATTCTAATCTTATCTTTTATTTTACTGGTCCTATCTTTAAAAACTTCTATAGTATATACATCTTGTTCTAAGAATGTACAGCATTTTTCAAATTGCTTATTTAGTTTTTCAATTTCTTTTTCAATTCTTTTTAGATCATTGTCTACATTTCTTTTTTCTTTTATTGTTTCTTGCTCATAATTATCTACATAATATTCATAATCAGATAATGTATTTGATAACGCCTGTAAAGTATGTTCTTCAACTCTATTTAGATAAGAACCCATGTTTTTACATCCAGTAGTAGGGCAATATAAAAAGTTACCTTGTGGGCATGGTCTTTTTATCAGGACCCTTCCACATTCACTACATTTTATTAGCCCAGCAAGTGGATTACTAAGTGGCAAATCAAAGTTAGATTTATGCTGCTTTCTAGAATTTAATATATCTTGTACCTTCTCAAATTCGTGCAAAGGTATAATTGCTTCATGCAGTCCTTTATAATATTCAGCATCTTTATTTACTGGTCTAGATTTTTTTACATTACCTTTTGTATCTATATATTTCTTATATTTTCTTTCTCCATGTTTGAGATATCCAGCTACTACATTGCTTGTTAATATATTTTTTACTGAGCTGTAACTCCATACACGACCACTTCTAGTAGGATAGCCTCCTTGATTAAGCCTTTTCGCTATTATACTAGCTCCAGCATTATCTTCTAAAAACCATTTAAATATTAATCTGACTATATGTGCTTCTTCTTCGTTTATAACTAACCTAAAGCCATTTTCTCCTTCTAATTTCTCTTTATTATAGCCATAAGGAAGAATAGAACCTATGTATTTACCTTGTTTTACAGATTGTTCTCTACCTCGTTGCATACGTTTAGTAATAGTTTTATACTCTCTCCTAGACATGAACAGTCCGAAGTCAACCATTTCTTCATCAAACTCATTATTTGCAAGGTCATAAGTCTTACTTGGTGTAATTATTTTACATTCCGCAGCAGTAAAGGTACTAGATACAATTTCCTGGTCTATCTTACTACCTCTACATAACCTTGATAATTCAGTGCAAAAAACACCTTCATATAATCCCTCTGATACTTTTTCTAGTAGGTCCTGCATCTTTGGACGGATAGAAATACTATCTCCAGTTTCTATTTCTCGAAATACATTTTCTTCTTCTATCTGTATTTTTAACTTGTCAGCTAATTCCGTTAGCATATTGTAATGATTTTTTAGGACCTTTTCTAATGGAATATCCTTATCATCAGCCCTTGATTTTCTCAAATACATTGCATACATCTTATTTCCTCCTTAAAAAAGAGCAGCTGGTAAAACTGCCCTGATGTTTATCTATAATTTTAATATTTGTTCTTTTTTATTTTCATATTCTTCTTCAGTTATAGCACCCATATCTAGAAGTTTTTTGAATTTCATTAATTCATCTGCATCACTTGATGTGTTTTGACTTCTATAGTTATTTTTATTTTCTATATAGTTCTCTATATATCCTTTAATTTCTAATATTTGTTCATTATCTTTTTTAGCGAAAGAAATAGTATTTTCATCTTGTACCGCATTAAAAACTCCGCCTTTAGCCTCTTGGCTACCCATTAATATTATTTGTAGATATCCAGTAGTTAAACCAGGTTTTTTATATTGTACTCCTGTTACATTATCTAAACAGATTTTCTTTGTACCTGTAAATCCTTTATTTATCGAATTCATAATTCCTTTAGCAGTAATAGAAATAAATTTCCCTTCTAAGACAATTTCATATTTACCGTTTGATTTTAAATTGTAAACTTTTTTAGAAGTTATAACTTGTCTTTCATTAGATTTATCTTTTTTAGATTTAAATAATCCCATAATTATCCCCCTCTTTAGTTTTCATTTTTTCTTAAATTGTAGCATGTATTAACATATTTTACCTTTATTTGCAGAAATTTATATAAAATATTCCAAATACTTTTTGATTGGTGTATAATATAGTATAAGAAAAAATGTAGAACATTTGTTCTATGAAAATATTTTGTTTATAAGGGGGATAAAATGGAAAATAAAAAGAAAGCTTCAATGCTGGGTGAGAAATTTTTAAAAAGATTAGAAATTATCGCTATGCTTACAGAGAAAAAACAAAATATTAATCAGGAGAAACAAAAATAGAATTATTTAGTAAAAAAACAGGTGAATAAAAACGTAAAAAACTTAAAATAATAAAAAGGAACTAGAGATATAACTCTAAGTTCCTTTTTTTATATTTTTTATAAATTTAACCATATTCTCTAGATCATCACTGCTAATTCCATTAAATATCTTTGAAAATTTCAAGACATTTATAAATTCATCTTCAGTTAAATCTTTGGTAGATATTAAAAATTCTATAACTTTATTAAATTGTTCATCGGTAAGATTTTCAGTAAGTTTTTCAACTGCTTCTAACTTTTTTAATTCTTTTTTAAAAGGTCTTTCTTCAGAAGCACCTACTAAATAATCAGCAGATACATTAAAAAAATCAGCTAGTTTAAAAAGTGTCTCAACATCATATTTTCTAAAATCTTTCTCCCAACTATTTATTGTTTGTTTAGAAACTTTTAAGTAATCTGCTAATTCTTGCATAGTCATTTTTCTTTCTAATCTTAAATCTCTCAGTATTTCCCCTTGTGTTGGCATGGTTTTTCCTCCTCTAAGTATCATATACATATATTATTAATAATTATACGCAACGTATACCTATACCTTGCAATTATACCATTTTGTTTATTTTTTAGCTATTAAATATACTGCAAAATACAAAAAGAGTACAAAAATATAAGAAAATTTATAAAAAACATATTGACAGCATACTTTTTGAGTACTACAATTAAACTATAAAGAAAAGAGGTGACAACGAAATGATGGTAAAATCTTACAGAAGATTTCATAATATGACACAAAGTGATATGGCTAACGTTTTAGGAATATCTACAATGAGCTATTGTAGAAAAGAAAATGGAGAAAGAGAATTTAAACTATCTGAAGCTAAAACAATCGCTGACCTTTTTGGATGTACAATAGAGGAAATTTTTTTTACAAATAATGTCTACTCTAAGAGTATTAATTTAAGTCAGGTATTGTAAAATGTGTACACCTAAAGTAAAACAAAGTAAAGAAAGGAGATTGAAATATGGATTACATAAACGAAATGAACAAAACTGTAGAAAGAATAGTACAAACAGTATCATCAAGAGAAGTAGCTAAGATGATGGAAAAAGAACATTGGGAAGTACTTAGAATGATTGAAGGTAACAAAGATGTTGTAGGTATAATCCCAGTTTTAATAGACCACAGTTTTGTGGTGAATGAATATTTTATAGAAAGTGAATATAAAGCAAGTAACGGTAAATCTAATAAGTGTTATGAATGTACAAAAATGGGTTGCGAAATGTTAGCTAATAAACTTACTGGTGAAAAAGGAATATTATTTACAGCAAGATATGTTAATAAGTTCAATAAAATGGAACAGTACATAAAAGAACAACAACCAAAAGTTCCAACTACATATAAAGAAGCATTGCAACATTTACTAGTACAAGTCGAAGAAAATGAAAGACTGCAATTAGAAAATCAACAACAAACAAAAGTTATAGAAAAACAGTCCGAAGTTATAGGAGAAATGGCTCCAAAGGCAGAGTATTTTGATGCTTTAGTAGATAACAACTTACTTACAAATATAAGAGATACTGCTAAAGAATTAGGAATAAAAGAAAGAACTTTTACAGAGTGGTTAATTCAAAAGAATTTATGCTACAGAGATAAAAAAAGAAAAATTAAACCTTATGCAAATAAGATGAAGTACTTTGAATTAAAAGAATTTACAACTGCTTGGGGACATAGCGACACACAAACACTTATAACTCCTAGAGGTAAAGAAACCTTTAGATTACTTCTTATAAAAGATGGATTAATAAAAGATCATAACAAGCAATTAGAGTTAGGATTACCAGTTAACGAAGTTACAAAATCAGATTTTTATAATTAGGAGGATTAAATATGGAAGATAATAAAAAAATTGGATTTACTTATTTGGGAGACATAAGAATAGAGAGAGCAAATGTTAGAGTGATAGAAATAGGGGCTGGAAGTCTTAAATTTGCACTAGACGAAAGATATCCTTACTACATAAAGGTTTATATAGGAGATAGCTCTGATGAAGGATTTGAATACATAGACGACATATCAGGGATAGATCCAAAAATAAATGATGATGAATTTATGACAATAGTTCTTAATTATTGTGTGCAACATGTAGAGTTTATAACAAATAAAGCAATGGAGGAAAGGGTTCAAAATTACTATAAAAAGTTAGAAAAAGAAAACCAAAAGGTAAAACAAATTTTATCTCAGTATACAGATGAACAGTTATTAAACGAAGTTAGCGAAAGAGGACTTTTAGGAGGTAATTTAATATGAAAGAATTACAAGTAATTTATAATCAAGAAGTTTTGGGACAAGATTTTAAAATTTATGGAACAGAAGAAAATCCATTGTTTTTAGCTAAAGATGTAGCGAATTGGATAGAACATAGCAATCCTAGCAAAATGGTTAAAGATGCTGATTTAGACGATGCAGAAGTCGCAAGACATCAATTAAGCACTCTAACTAATAGTTATACTGCCTTATTTTTAACAGAAGATGGACTTTACGAGGTATTAATGCAAAGTAGAAAACCAATAGCAAAACAATTCAAAAAGAAAGTAAAAGAAATATTAAAACAAATTAGAAAAACTGGTGGCTACATACCACACGATGAAGACGAAGATGATGAAACAATAATGGCTAAAGCTTTAATAGTAGCGCAAAAGACAATAGACAATAAAAACAAATTACTGGAAGATGCTAAAAAAGAAATTGCAGAAAAAGACAGAGTGATAACTCAAATATCTATATCACAAAACACAAAATTAGTTAGAGAAACTGCTAAAGCAATCTCAAAATCAAATAGCAAGATACTTATAGGAGAAAGAAGATTATATGAAAGACTGAGAAGTTGGGGCTGGGTATGTAAAAACTCAACAGAAGCTACTCAATATGCAGTTGAAAGAGGTTATTTAGAAGTATCAGAAGGTACTAAGAAAACAGCAAGAGGAACATTCACATTTAGAACAACAAGAGTAACTGGTAAAGGTGAAATAAAAATCATTGAAAAACTTCTGAAAGAAAAAGATCTTGAAAAATTACTAGAAGAAAACGAAAAAAGTAAATAAGAAGTATTAATTTAGGGGGTAACTAAATATGGCGATATACACAGGAACAGAACATTTCTTCAAAAGAGAAGTAGAAGCAGTATCAGACATATTAAGAGCTAGAGGATTTAGGGAAGAATGGAGCATCATAACTCCATACCAAGCAGAAATAAAAATGTTTCACGTGTTACAAAACAAGTTTGCACTACTTAGAAAACAAGGCAATAACACAGTAGTTGATTATAGCAGATAGGAGGCACCATGATAGCAAAATACATAGCAGTAAGTATCATATTTAGCTTAGGCTTCGTATTTGGAGCTTGGTGGAGAAGCATCCACGAATAGGACAAATTTTAGGCAACATATTTTATTAGGGGGTGCAATATGAAAGAAAAAATATATCAAAATGGAGGGGTTAAGATAACTGTAAAAAGTCCATTAACACCTTCTAGAGAGAACTTAGAAAGAGTTTACGACATATGCAATAAGTTATTTAAAGACGAAGAAATATTTTATCAACTAGGGGAATGCAAAAGAAGAAATATGAAAGCCGTATAAAGGAGGGAAAACAAATGACAAATCAAGAGTTCAGAAAAGAAGCAAATAAGCTATTTGACAAAGTTGAATACATCAACGAAAATAGTGGTTTTATAAGTGCTTTTCTAGGATTACATCACCTAAAAGGAATAGACAAACCATTTTGCAGTCTAACTCTTAGAATAGACCAATACAAAACAAAAGACACATTTCTATACACATCAACAGGAAGTAGAGACACAGAATACACAATTTCAAAGATGCATCAAGTATTAGATGCAGTTATCGAAGGTGTAAAGGAGGTGGTTAGATGAAATGTACACCAGAAGTTCTAAACTACTTAGCAAATAAATATCCAAACATGACTGTAAAGCAACTTATAGAGTTAATGAACTCAAAATGTAACTGGAGATAAGGGGGAATAACAAATGAAGAGTAAAGAACAAATCTACAAAGATGTAAAAGAGCTTGTTGAAGCTCAAGACAAGAAAAACTACTTAGTATACTACAAAATATTCTTAGACAACTCAGAAAGAACTGACATACCAACAGAAGAAAAAGAAGCTATTATCAATCAAGCATACAAAACTTATAAACGACAATCAGAAAAATTATACGACATCTTAGATCATGCATACCTAGATTTTATCGCATAACAAAATAAGCTATCTAGAGGTGCCAAATCTAGATAGCTATAAATCAAACACTATATGTAATATAAGATACTTAAATTATACCATAAGAGGGGGATAATATGAAGTTAAAATTACAATCTGAGGGAGTAAAAAACTCAGATATAAAAACACTAGAACAAAGATTATTCCTAGTTAGACTATACAGAAATACTACTGACCCAGAAGGAAGATTAGGATTTATCGAAGGAGCTGAATTTGCTCTAAGAAATAGAAAATTTATGACATTAGATATATTCAAAGAACACTATAAAGACACATTAAAACAAATAGGAAATAGAAAACATGATAGTTACGAAAGCAGTTTATTATATGCTTTACGACTTAATATAGAAGAATTAGAAAAGGAAGGTGAATAACATGACTAAAGCAGTACAAAAAACAAATGCATTAGATTTAGCAAGTTTTACTCTTGAAGGAGGACAAGTTCTAAATGCTGAAACAGTTAAAAATTATATATGTCCAAGGGCTACACAACAAGAAATTTTAATGTTTTTAGAATTATGTAAAGCTCAAAAATTAAATCCATTTATAAGAGATGCATATCTTGTTAAATATGGAGATCAAGCAGCTAATATCATAGTCGGGAAAGATGTATTTATTAAAAAAGCTTATGCATCTGGAGTATTTAGATATATGAAAGCTGGAATTGTTGTAGTAGATAAAGACAGAAACATAATAGAACGAGAAGGAACAATTAAACTTCCAGATGAAACACTTGTTGGCGGTTGGTGTGAAGTATCTAGAAGTGATAGAGAATTTCCAATGCATCACACAGCTAGTTTAGAAGAATATATACAAAAAACAAAGAATGGTACACCTAATAAAATGTGGAGCGAAAAACCATGTACTATGATTCGAAAGGTAGCTCAAAGTCAATGTTTACGTGAATCTTTTCCAGACGAACTTCAAGGATTATACCAACAGGAAGAAATGGGATATGAAGGACGACTTTCTGAGAGAGAGATAAAACCAGGAATGGCATCAACACAACAAAAAAATCAAATAATGGCATTAGCAGCACAAAAAGGACTATTTGATTACGGAGATTTAAAAAATACCGTAGAACTTGAAAAATTCTGTGAAAGTAATGGATATAGCTTAAAAGAACTTAAATTCGAAGAAGTCGATGAATTAATAGATTTATTATCAAAATATGAACCAATTCAAGACAAAGTACAAGATGTAGATTATACAGAAGAACCTATAGAAGAAACAGAGGATAATGGACAAATAGAAGGACAGCAAGTAATGGATATGTAGCTAGGTTGGGGAGCAATAAAAAAAGAAAGGAGTTTATTCTCCTTTCTCCGAGCTAACTTTAACATAATCTTTTAAAATTTTAATTATTAGATTTGATAAAGTCCTATCTTCTTTAATTGCTATTTGCTCTAGTTTTTCTCTTAAATCATTTGGCATTCTAAATGTAAATTGTTTAGTTGTCATAACACACCACCTTTATTTTTTATTTACATTTTAACATATTTAAGTAAGATAAAGCAATATCATTATATTATTTTGCAAGACAAGTATTTACAATGTAAGACAAAAATAGTATAATATAACTATAAAGATACGAAATTTGACATTTTATAAAAGGAGGCGAGCAGAATGGATGAAGGTAAAAATGAAATTAGATATCGCAAGAATAACTTTCTGAGTGAAGGTTATGGGATATTACCTAAGTTAGTTATGAGAGATAAGAAATTGCCTATAGAAGCTAAGGCTATATATGCTTATCTAGTTGCATTTGCAGGCAATAAATATACTTGTTACCCAAGTAGGGATTTAATGTGTAAAGAGCTGAATATAGGTAAAAACAGATTTACAAAATATCTAGATCTGCTAAAGGAATCAGGATATATCAAGGTAACCAATACTCAAAACGGAAATTTAAAATCAAAAAATATATATGAAATCATAATGGATGAAAGAGATAGACAAGAAATTCTTCGATGTCTTCAATTTCGAGACACCGAAGCTCGAGACACCGAAATTCGAGACCTCGAAAACAAAGACACTAATAGTAACAGTATAAATAGTAACAGTATAAATACTACTGATACTGTTATTTCTTTAGATGTTATAGATAATATATGGAAATTATATCCTAATAAGAAAGATAAAGCTAAAGCATATAAGTACATTAAAAGAATACTTACAAAAGAAAAGATAAGTGTAGAAGAATTAGAAAGAGCAGTAAAAAGATATGCTAAAGAAAAAGAAAATACAGACAAGCAATATATAAAACATGGAAGCACATTTTTTAATGGAGCTTATATAGATTATTTAGATGAAAACTACCAACCAAGTGAATCAGTTAAACCAACTACAAAAATCGAATCATCATTAGACTTGCTAGACTTGATAAATGGACCTGGGGAATAGGAGGATTTATGAACAATTATTTATACAATTTAGAATATGAAAGAATAGTTCTCGGGATGGTATTGTTAGAACCTAACTTATTTGAAGTAATACAGGATTTATCAGAAGAAACTTTTTATTTCGAATATAACAGAGTTATTTATAAAGCAATGAAGCTACTGGATAAAGAAAAATCACCGATTGATCTAATAAGTTTAGTAAATAAGATAGAACAAATAGATAATACAGTTGAAATGATGTATATAACGAATTTAAACCAATATGCTACAACAGCAAGTAATATAGAGTTTTATATTGGTGAAATAAAAGAAATGAAACAAAAAAGAGACACGATAGAACTTGCTAAAAGCCTTATAGAAGGGATTCAAACAGGGAGAAATATAAATACTTGCATTAACACTTTTGAAACTGGCACAAAGGTAAATAAAGAAGTAGATGAAGATAATGCATTAAGTTCTATAATATCAAATATGTTTGACAAGCTAGGTGAAAAAATAGAACGTGTATTAACTGGAATAAAAATAGTGGACAAGTTAACAGAAGGTGGCCTAGCTAAAAAAGAATTACTTACTATAGGAGCTAAAAGTGGAGTTGGTAAAAGCGCTATGAGCTTAAGAATGGCTATTAATATGTTAAAACAGGGCAAAAAAGTCCTAATAGTTAGTAGAGAAATGAGTAAAGAGCAAGTAGCTGAGAGAATTTTACTAAGTTACGCGGGAATAACAAGACAAGAATATCGTAGTGGAGAGTTATCCTCAGGCAAAACCAAGAAAATAATAGAGACTATGGAAAGTTTGAATACAGATAAGTTGAGAATAGACGATAGTATAAGCACGATAGCACAAATTAAAAAGGCACTAAGAATGTATAAGCCAGACGTACTGATAGTAGATTATGTACAACTATTAACTCCAACAGATACAAAAGTCTCTAGAGAACGACAGGTAGCGGAATTGTCGAGGGAATTAAAGAATATAACATTAGATTTCAACATGATAGTAATACAACTAACACAGTTAGCGGATAAAGGTACTGGAAATTATAGACCGCATGGAGAAACTTATTGTAGAGAATCAAGGGCAATATACCAAGATAGCAATCAAGTGGTTTACATACATGAAGTTACAGAAGAGAAGGAATTAGAACAAGCATGGAAAAGAACAGGTTTTAATGAAGGCACTAGACTAGAAGAATTTATCGAAAGCATGAGAGATAAAAAAGAAAAAGGCTATACATTAGTTGAAGTCATTCTGGATAAGAATCGAGATGGAGATAAAGGGTCTAGATATTATCTGTTCTGCGGAAAGGAATTAATGTATTATCCTATAGGAAATAAATAGGGGGTGCGGAGATGGAACTGTATAAAAATTACAACGAAAAAACCATAAAACTTATAAAAGAGTTAGGATTTTATGGCAAAACACCAAAGGAAATAGAATTACTAATTGTTTTAGAACTAGAAAAATGCAAGAAAAATAGCACTTATGAGGAAATAAAAACCATTGCAGAAGTTCAAGGACGTTTATTGGAGCATATAAAAACTATAAAGTAACTACAGGGGCTTGTTAGTCCCTCAGAAGGGGGTAATCAAATGGCAAAAAGACTATCAGATATAGAAAAGAGAAAGATAAAGAGATTATACAATAAAGGATTAAGCATACTAAACATCTCTTATGAGTTAAATAGAAATAAAAATACTATAAAAAAATATGTAAAAGAAATGGGACTTGTTAGAGAAAATCCAGACCTAATTGGACAAGTATTTGGCAAACTTACAGTAATAGAATTAGATCAAGAATCAAGTGGTAGAAGAAAATGGATATGTAAGTGTAGCTGCGGAAATACAGTATCCGTCAGAGAATATAACTTGAAATCTGGAAACACAAAATCATGTGGATGCACTAGAAAAGAAAAATCATCAGTGAGAAATCTGAATGTAAAGCAAGTTAAAACTAGAGATAATCAAGGTGGAGTTTACTATTTTCAACCAGGAGAGATTATTTTAAAAGGCAATTACGAAAGCGAGAAAAAATGCAGCAAAGTAAAAGAATACAAATTAAGTCCTGAGGAGTTGCAAGTCTATTTGAAATCACTAGAAACAAAAAAGTAAAGAGAAGGGGTGAATAGTAATGGAAAAAAATATAATCGAAGTGAAAAATATAAAAACTGGAGAAGTATTAGAGTTTACAGGCCAAAATGCAGTAGCGAAGTATCTTACAGGTGTATATGGCAAGAAAATATACGCTGGAGCTGTAGCATCAGCTATAAGACAAAGCGTTCCGTATAAAAAGGAATGGGAAATAAATTTCATAAAAAATGCTAATAAAAAAATATGCGATTATTGTGGCAAAGAATATACAAGTAATAGAGCAAATCAAAGATTTTGCAGTGATACTTGTAGAGAAGAATATCGTGCATGGAAAAAAAGAGGACCAGCGATAAACAGTGAGGCGAAAATAACAAAAGACAAAGAAAAATTAGTACATAAATTAGTAACAATGTTAGCACCATATAGAACAGCAAAATAGGAGGGAATATGGATAGATATACATCAAATAAAAATGGAGAAGGATATGCAGATAACACAGCATATAAAGCTATAAGAAATGTAAGTATGACAGAAAAAAATAAAGTTAGATTTCTTATTCCAGGAGAACCAATAGCAAAAGAAAGACCTAGACTTGGAAAGAATGGAAAAGTATATACACCTAGAAAAACACATAACTTTGAAACAACATGTAGTTTAGCTTACGGAAACAGACCTAGATTAGAAGGCGAGAAATTAAGAGTTGAAATATTATTCAATTTCAAAGTACCGAAAAGCTATAGCAAGAAACAACGAAATAAGGCTCTAGATGACAAAATAGGACCAACTAAAAAGGATATTGATAATTGTATCAAGGCAGTACTAGACGGATTAAATGGAATAGCATGGAGAGACGATAGATATATTCATGAAGTGATAGCAAAGAAACAGTTTGCTGAGAAGTCTGAAATAATAGTAGAAATAACGGAGTTGTAAAATGGAATTTGAATGTGAAAATCTTACAACTTTAGGCTGTGAGAGAATGGATTCGGTAAAAGAGTTAATGCTGCTGGAACAAATAGAAAGCAACGAAGAACTTGATTTAAATAGAATTTGTAAAAATCAATGTTGTAAAGATTGTGACAATACAAATCAATGTTGCTATACATGCGGTCGAATTTATTGGAAGGATCCAGCAGAAGAATTTGAAAAAGAAGAAATAAAGCAAGTTGATTATGAACAACTGACATTCTTTTAGGAGGGAATTACACTGGAATTTAAACACATAATAAGGTTTTATGGGGAGCCTAAATTAAAGAAACCAAAAGAATTAAAGGGGATAAAATCAGAATTTTCGGTAGACTACATTGAGGGAAAATGTAAATGTCAAGTGTTTATTGAAGGGAATAATCTTTGGATAAAACATAGAGACTATTTTAGTCAACCTATAAAATATGAAAAAGAAGACTATGGAGCTCCACTTGGAGTATTAATTAAAAAATATTGCGATAGAAGTAAAAATAAAAAATTTGTATATGAGGATTCTTGGGGAGAACTGATAGCAAGAAATGAAGCTTGGATATGCTTGGTAGATTTCAGGATGGATGTTAAAAATAAGCACCCATTGGAGTTACTTCCTGAGATTCTAAGACAACAAGAGCAAGCATGTGGATTTGATGAATATGAACTTGTTTGTACAAATATGGAAAGAATGTATGAAAGAATCATATTAAAATTTTATGATCCAAACAAGATATATTAGGAGGATGATATGAACAAAGAAGAAATGGAAAGTGCTGCTGGAATCATATGCACTTTATTAAAAGGATTATTAGAAGAAACTGGATTATACATAGCTGTTGATAAAAAGACAAAAGAATTTGTTTTTATCGAAAGAGAAAGCTTTGATAGAGGAGATAGCAGAGGAAGAACAGCTAGAGTATCTATGGAACAAATAAATGTAAAGGAATAGAGAAAAAATGAATAAAAAAGAAAATACAATAAAATACTTCATGAAGGCATCAGAAAATGAGGAATTATTTACAACTATCGCAATGGAAGAATGTGCAGAATTAATTCAAGCAATAAGCAAAGCAAAACGAGGCAAATTGGATGCTGACAACATGGCAGAGGAAATAGCTGATGTACTAATAGGAATTGAATGGCTTAAAGAATTATATGATATTGATGCTTTAGAAGTACAAAAGTGGATAGCATATAAACAAAACAGAATCGCAAAAAAACTGGAAAATAGGGGGTAAGTATATGGCAGAGCAATACAGAAAATTAGGTGATAAAGATGAAATGTAAATACTTTAAAAAAGAAACTGGCGATAAATACTGCAGCAACTATTTAGGACCACAAATAGTAGGAGCATATGGAGAAGGAACGATTATAAAACATAACTGTAAAGATAAATGCAAGTATATTGATTGTAAGAAACTTGAAGAATTACAAGGATTAAAAAGGGGATGATTAATTGATATTAGCAAGATACAAAGAATTAGTCGAACTGGCTAAGAAATACATAGAAAAGGGATATAGCACATTGGAAGCAATTAAATTAGCTGAAAAGGAATTGGAGGGACTATATGAATAAAAGAATAAAGATAAAAAAGGGCATCTGGCATAAAGAATGTGATTGTAGATGTGATAACTTTATAAGAATTTTAAGAGGAAGTGCATTATTAGTTTTTAATTGCAAGAACTGCAATTTAAGACCAGAGAGGGTAAGAAATGTAATATTGACTATGTTAGATGAAGATGAAGAAATACAAGAGTATACATATAGAGAAGAAGCTATAAAGACAATGTATAAAGAGAGAGTAGTAAATCCGATTATTAATGCTATGAAAAATCATAATTATAGAAAAATAATATTACCAATATATGTACCAGGAGTAAAAATAAAAGATATAGATATTGAATTTATGAAAAGACAAATTGAAGCTAAAAAATTAGAGATAATCAAATTTGAGTTAT
>OLNU01001403.1_pt1 | contig 18029 bp, 17 predicted proteins | sample 1672241 | NCBI WGS metagenome assembly OLNU01 (sample SAMEA3136663, study PRJEB25190) | human gut metagenome | biome: human gut; feature: human-associated habitat; material: faeces | place: Austria | collected 2013 | reverse complement strand
ATGCGGTATTTCGAAGTTCGAAAGTACACAAATATACAGATTCTCGAATACTAAAAAACTGCAGGAGTGATCGGACTTCTCTACATCACTGTTCAAATCCTGTTCATGGGATGGCTTGTGCGGATGATGAGGAAGAAAATAGATTAACTTCCCCCAAAAACCTCTGCAAAAAGTACAGGGGCGACCAATCGTCGCCCCTGCAGAATACTTTACCTTTTTCATTCTATAATCTTATTCTTATCTATTTCTATTATACAGCATTCTTCTGAGCAAAACTGCTCCTCCGATACCTGGAATTATGAGCAGTACTCCCTACACTATCAGATTGGCACTGTCACCAGTTTTCACACTGCTTTCTGCGCCATTCTTACCAGCGCCATCCGGCTTGTCGGTATCCGGTGTGTCAACATTCGGCTTGCCTGTATCCGGCTTATCTCCTCCGTCGTCCGGCTGCTCAGGAGTACCTTCTTTTTTCGCAACCTGCCACATGTAGTTATCTTCAGCATTTGCTCAATCATTCACACGTTTCAGATAATATCCTTTTCCTAACGCACTCTCATTTCCCAGAATAAAGGTACTTTCAATAGGATTATCACCCTCTGCTTTTAACCCAACAACATAATTGTCTCCTAATTGCGGTTCCTTTAATTCCTGATAATTGTCTGGATCGACCATCGTAATTGTAGCAGCTTCACTTGCGACATTCTGAATATTAAGTGCGATATCTGCACCATTTTCAGTTCCGTCATAGTTTTTTGTAACAGCAGGAACTTTTATTACAGAATTTCCGCCTTTCCAGTTTCCCCATACATCTGTCGGACACATAAAGGTCATATCACTGCTATTTAAAGTTACATTACCCACAAAATTCCCATACGTTCCTTTTGCAGGGTTCAAAGATACAAATGTATCATTTTGACTATCGAAACAAGCGAAATCAGTAATAGCACTGTCGTATACATGATTATGACCAATCGAATAATCTTTTTCAAAGAGTATGTGACTATCCGCACTTGTCATTTTTTCATATACCCACAACTTACCTTTTGCATTCCATGTACCATTCTGCATATCTACATTTTCTTTCAGTTGTGTTTCCGCATCTCTGGTAGTCAGTCTGCTTCCTTCAGTAATAGATAAATTATCGCAATTTACAAATGGAACTTTATCAGATTGTTCATAGAATTTTGAATAATCCACCAACAGTTCTGCTGCTTCTATCATTCGGATATTACCCATAACTTTCATTTGTCCGACTTCGCATTGTTTACAACCCTTAAAAGTTACACTATCTGTATAACCTTTATTATTCCAATGTCTTGCGTCACCGATTATATCACGGACGCGTCCACCGGTTACAATAATTTCAGAATTACCATTTAAGGAAAGTCCTCTCTGCCAGTCTTCGTCTCCACCATCTATAATAATGGAATCAAAGTATCCGCTCCTCATTTCTACTAATACATCACCGTTAACCGTAGATGATACAGCACCATCTTCGTTATAGGAACCAATCGTTAAACTATGGTATTTATTTTTATTTACATTGTCGTAAACTTCATCATTTTCATAAATGACATGAACTGCGTACTCCTCATTATTTACATTTGAAACTTCAACAGCATTTGCGCCAGAACCAGCCCCGTCAACCGCTTGAGACATTCCTCCGGCTGCATATATTCCAGATACATACGCTCCTTTTCCCACATAAATAGAAACAGTTCCGCGGACAACATCTTTATAACCGCACCCATTTAAACTTCCTATACCAGCATTATAAGTAGCGTCTCCATTTTCAAAATCTTTTGGACTATAATTTGTATTTCCAAAGACTTTACCATTTTGCGTATTCTCTGCATGTCCACCACCATGGACAGACCCCTATGTTCTCTTATCATCTATAAGAATATGAGTATCGCCGGTTACATTACTGTCATGTCCGCCGCCATACACTCTACCAAAACGAACATTTCCTCTCAAAATCAAGTTAGTTCCACCTGTAACATCATTCCCCGGTGAACCTCCGCCATATAAAATTGAAAAGTCTTTTTCTGAACTTGTTGAATAAAAATTAGCCGTTGTTTCAAAACGATGACCATTCGCATAAATGTAATAATTCTTACCATTATAGATGCGAATATTATCCAATGTTAAATCTCCAACAATTTCTTTTGCCAGTTCAATAGAGTAATTCTGCCCTTCCTTACTTTTTAAGGTAATATGTTTTCCGGCAACACCCGCGAATTTCAAAGTGCGTGCTATATCCTTTTTTAACACAATCGTTACTTCTGTCTCTTGACTACTTTCTATCTGTCCTATTGCAGTCGTCAATTCCTCAGCAGTAGAAACTTCGTAAGTATTTCCATCTGCCTGTAACAGATTAGAGTTGTTTTCAACAGAAGTAATATTATCTTTTTCCTCTAATTCTGTTACTTCAACCGTTATTGTTTCTTCCTTCTCCGCGCCGTCCAGAAAATAATCTGCTTTAAATTCGTATTTCCCGTTTTCAGAAACAACATGCGTAATAACAGCTAAATCCTCTGTTTTCTCTGTGCCGTCCGGCAATGTTACTTTCTCTAACTGAATCGCTTCTGTCTCTGTAAATTTCAAAGAAATCGTTGCTTCTGTTTTCTCTTTATTCACTTTTTGCTCAATTTCATAAGCAAGAGAAGACTCCGCCTTTTCTTTGGCGAATACAGTCTGTGGTATCATTCCCAACACCGTAACTACCGCAAGAAGCCATACAGTCGCCCTCTTAATCAGGTTCATTTTCATTCCTCCTCCATTTTGAGTCTAATGTGTATTGAGATGTCGAGAAAGCGGTAAGAAAAGCAGACATTTTTTACCAGTAGTGATAAAATTATAAATTGAGATATTATGAGATACGGTAAGTGTTTTTACATTTAAAATGAATAGACTAAGATGGCTTATGTCATTTCACGAAGGTAGTCCACATAGAGAAAGGCAGTTTGTGTTGTGGCAATAAATGTCTACATTCTCTTCCAGAATTCATATTTTTCCCACACTTTCTCCCCCAGGTTCCTGTATTGTCCCGCCCGAAGTATATTGACCTATTAAAAAAGGCAGAAAATGGGATTGCCCGAAAATAGATAGTTCCAAACAGGAGCAGATTTAACTCCCATGAGTTAAATCTGCTCCTGAAACTTTTCCATAAATAAAGATCTTATTCCAGAATTTCTTTTACCTTCTCCACAGAGATTCCACATTCTTGTGCAATATTCTCTACCGGACATCCCTTTGCTGTCAGCTTGAAAACTTTTTTTGTAAGTTTGATTCCTGAATTTTCACCTTGTATAATACCCTCTCTGCGTCCTTCTTTGCGACCTTCTTTGCGACCTCGCAGGTCTGCTTCTTTTAATTCTTCTGCAAATAATTCATTCAATGCTTCGCACATATTCTTTTCCTCCTCCATCTGCTTTTGATTCGCTCGTACGATCAGATTCATCACCTCTGAGTAATATGCCTTATGTTTCACCTGTTCGTAACGCCTTACAACTTCCTGTATTTCTTCTCCGGTCTTCAGATTACATCTTAAATTCTGCAACCAATAATTTTCTTCTTTCGATAATTCCTTTACAATCACCAACTGTATCGGAAAACTGTCCCCAAATAGATAATAAATTCCTGCCTCCTGCTTTTTTACTTCGATTCCTTTAAATTGTCTCAAATGCTCCAATAACTTCTGTGGGTAATGATTACAAATAAATGTAATCGTTATTTCCTCCGGCGGAATCTCTTTTACCCGTTTCGTCTCTGATTGATAAAAACAGGTATAACCATATACTTTATAGAAATCATTAACGCTCAGATAATCCTCCGGTGATTTATACTCTATGATATTATGTTTGCGGAAAATTCGCCCGATATTCTTTCGGATCGGCTGTTCTCCCTTCTTCTTCACAACCAATACATCAATCTGCATTGGCTTTTTGCTGAGCATGTGCTCATCTTCAATGCAAAGCTCATCCAGTTCTTCTTCCAGCTCCACTCGTAAAACCGCACTAAAGCCCGGGTGCCATTGTAACCTTCCATCTGTCATATACTTCTCCTTTCAGTATAATACAACTCATTTTTCCTATGCAACTGTTTCCGGTGAATTTCAAGTATGAAACAGACTGTAAATCCAGTCTTTTTCTGAGGGTTTGCACCCGAGATTAAAATTCAGAACTTATCAGGAGACGAACGTCTCCTTGAATAAAGGTGAGTTTATCTTATAACGGACGAAAGAATAAGTCAATCAGATACCTGAAAAGCGCTTAAAAAAATCTTTCAGCACCGCTTTCCCGGTACTGAAAGATTTTCTCCATCTATATGATACTTTACGGTTCGAGGATTTTCCAGGCCTTTTCCATCTCTTCTTTTTTTCCACAAAGCGTCCCCTGTACCATCACAGGTTTTCCACCGCCTCTTCCTTCAAAGGCTTCATTCATCACTTTTCCGATCGGTCTTACATCCTCGGTTCTGCTGCCAATCACATAGCGGTATCCTTCATCATCTGTACCCGCAAATACACCGCAGATCTTGGCTCCTTTATCCAACAGAAGATTCATAAGTTCTCGCGGTTCATTTCCTGTAAGATCACAGGCAAACACCGCTGTTTTACCGCCCTCTTCCACCGAAATTTCCTGCGCCCGATATTGAAGAAGCTTCTGTTTTAAAGAATGATACTTTCCTTTTAGAGATTCCTGTTCTTCCTTCAAATGACGCACCGCTTCTGCTGTTTCCAATTCTTTTGCACAGAGAAGTGCGGAAATTTCTTTCACGTTTTCATCTTTTGCATCATAATCCCGAAGCGCCCTTCTTCCACAGAGCATGGTGATCCTCTCACCACCCTTATAGTTGATCATATTTACTAATTTGATCATCCCGATTTCTCCGGTATCTTTCACGTGAGGCGCACAACAAGCACACACGTCATATCCCGGAATTGTCACAATACGCACCTGTCCGTCAATCTCGATCTTACTTCGATATTCCATGTTCTTTAACTCTTCTTTGGACGGATAAGATACCTCGATCTTTAAATTCTGATAGACTGCCTCATTGCTAAGCCTTTCTATTTCCTTCAACTCGTCCTTCGTGATCGGACCGTCAAAATCCATAGTACAGTAATCGCCTCCCAGATGGAAGCCCACATTGTTATAGCCGAATTTCTCATGGACAAGACCGGAGACGATATGCTCGCCACTGTGCTGCTGCATCTTCTCAAACCGTTCTTCCCATTGAATCTGTCCCACAACTGTACTTCCCACTTCTACCTCTCTATCGCACCAGTGGTAGATCACTCCCTGTTTTTCATGGACATCCAAGACCTTTGCCTCACCAATTGTTCCCGCATCCGCATACTGTCCACCGCCTTCCGGGAAAAACACAGTCTGGTCCAACACGATCTCATAGTGATCCTTCTTCTCTTCACAGGCAAGAACTTTTCCTACACATTCTGTCCGATAACTGTCCTCGTAAAATAATTTTTCTGTCATTGCACTACATTCTTTCCGGCGCTTTAAAGCCAAGCATATCAATACACTCTTCCAGCACTTCTTTCGTAAGTGTCAGCAGTGCAAGATAGCTCTTCTTCTTTGTCTCATCCTCTTCAGAGAGAATCTTTGTCTCGTGATAGAAACGGTTAAAGGCATTAGACAGATCATAAATATACGCACAGATTTTATGAGGCGCAAGTTCTTCATAAGCATTCTCAATCACTTCGTTATATTTAGCAACTTCCAGCATCAATGCTTTCTCACTGTCACTTTTTGCTGCAGTCATTGTAAGTCCTGCAAGTTCTTTACCTTCTGCCTTATATTTATTTAAAATTGATTTGATACGCACAATTGTATACAAAATATACGGTCCTGTATTTCCTTCAAAGGAAGTAAAACGATCCACGTCAAAAATATAGTCTTTGGACGCCTGATTAGACAGGTCTCCGTATCGAATAGCGGAAAGACCTACAATCTTGGCAGTCTCTTTTGCTTCTTCCTCTTCTACAGTTCTATTATCTGTGATTTTCTTATACATCTCTTCCTCGATCTCAGCAATCAGATTCTCAAGACGCATCACACCGCCTTCTCTTGTCTTAAATGGTTTTCCGTCTTTTCCATTCATCGTACCAAATCCAAGGAATGAAAGCTTTGTATCTTCCGGCACAATTCCCGTCTTTTTAGCTGCGCGGAACACTTGAACAAAATGCAGTTCTTGACGCTTGTCTACCACATAGATCACATGATCCGGATGATAATCCTGCTCTCTCTGAATCAGTGTCGCAAGGTCTGTTGTACCATAAAGAGAAGCACCGTCTGATTTCTGGATCATACATGGCGGAATCTCTTTCGTGTCTGTCTCTTCCTGAACATCAATGACAAGCGCCCCCTGATCCTCATGTGCATATCCTTTTTCCTTTAATTCTTTGATCATATCCGGAATATAAGCCTGTGCGTCAGATTCACCCTTCCAAAGATCAAATTCCACATTCAGATTTTGATAGTTTTTCTTAAGATCCGCTACTGATACGCTCATAATGTGCTTCCATATTGCAGTATATCCCCTGTGTCCATTCTGCAAAAGATAAGTCGCATGCAATGCTTCTTCTCTATAAGCCTCGTCCTCTTTTGCCTTAGCACTGGCTGTCGGATAAATTTCTTCCAACTCTCCGATCGTAAATGGCGCTTCTACCGGATATTCTCCTTCAAAATCTTCTTGAAAATACGGAAGATTGGGCTGTCTCTTCTTAAGCTCCGTCACGATCAATCCCATCTGATATCCCCAGTCTCCTAAATGGATATCTCCAAGCACTTTGTGCCCCATCTTTCTCGCAATACGCTTCACGCTCTCTCCAATGACAGCAGAACGAAGATGTCCTACATGGAGCGGTTTTGCCACATTGGGTCCACCGTAATCCACAAGAATTGTTTTTGGTTCTTTCGCCTGTTCAATTCCATGATTATCACAAGTCTTCATGGCATTTAAATATTCTGCCACTGCATCTTTGTCTGCTTTTATATTAATAAATCCCGGATTTACCGCTTCGATTTCTGCAATATACGTCTTCTCTGTAAGATTAGCAATCACGTCATTTGCAATCATGATCGGCGCTTTCTTATATGCCTTTGCACCTGCCATCGCCCCATTACACTGGTACTCACACAGGTCCGGACGATTCGAAATCGTCACCCTTGCATAAGAACGGTCATATCCCGCCTTTTCAAATGCTGTCCCGATCTCCTGTTCAATCAAATCTATGATTTTCTTCATGCTGTTCCTCCTCAAAATCTATAAACCTTTGTATTTCAGCGTTATTTTTTATTTTAACACAAGTGAAAGTTGCTCACAAGGCTAAACTTCAATGATCACAGCTCCCAATTTATTAAGAAGTTTCCGGTCTTTTTCCGTGAATTTCTGATCTGTCACTACTCCGGTATAATCCCCCAGACAATTTACCTTTGCCATTGCCTGCTTCTCGAACTTCGAGTGATCTACTGCAAGATAAGCTTTTCTGCATTGTTTTGGTGTCTCTCGTTTTACTCTCATCTTCTCAATCGTCGGTGTCGTAACTTCAAAGGCATCATTGATAGACGCCGCTCCGAAAAATCCCAGATCAAATTTGAAATCTGACAGCATCTCTGCTGCATATCTGCCAAACATACTTCCCGTGGACTTCTGTACTCTTCCTCCACAGATAAACAGTTCCGGCTCTCCGTCTTCCAACAATCTTGCAATCTCAAGATCATTGGTAACAATGAGCGTATTCTTAATTCCTTTGATTCTTTTAGCAATCTCATATGTAGTTGTTCCAGCATCCAGAAAAATAATATCTCCTTCTGCTACAAACGAAGCACACATTCCGGCAATCTTTTCTTTCTCAGTCTTATTGCTTGTCTGTTTTTGTGCATAGTTTTCTTCCTGCTTTGCCACCGCTCCGCCATGACAGCGCTCCAGCTTTCCTTCTTCCTGAAGCTTCACCAGATCTCTTCGTATCGTCATTGCACTAACCTTTAATTCAGACGCCAGCTCTTCAACCTGAACGCTTCCTTTTCTCTCTGTCATTTCTATAATCTTAGACTGTCTTTCTGCCGCCAGCATATTTTCACCTCTATCAAAAAATATACAGTGGGAAAACTTCCCACTGTATATAATACTATCTTATTACATGAAGATATTCAATACCAGAACTTCTACAACACCCACTGCCCATGCAATCGTAGATGTCACAGACCATACTTTCAACTGATCTTTCGCCTCGCTTACTCCAAGAGTTCTGTTTACCACCCAGAAGTAGCTGTCGTTGAAGTATCCAAAGAACAGAGAACCTACACAACATGCAATCGCTCCAAGAAGCGGGCTTGCTCCTGATGCAATGATGATCGGTGCAGAAATACTTGCTGCTGTTGTCATTGCAACTGTTCCTGAACCCTGAATGAAACGCATTGCTGTAGAGATCAGTAACGGAAGAACAACGATCGGAATTGCTGTCTGTGCAAGACCTTCTGCCATAAAATTACCAAGACCGGAATCTTTAATAATCTGTCCAAGAGCTCCGCCTCCACCAGTAACCAGCATGATGATACCTGCAGACATCATACCTTTTTCCATTTCACTAAGACATGTGTGTCTGTCTAACTTTCTTCCAAGTGTAAAGATTGCTACTAAAAGACCGATACCAACTGCAACGATTGGCTGTCCAAGGAAGATCAGGATTTCCATGATTCCTGTTGTCGCGCCGACTGCTGTTGCAACTGTGTTGATCAGGATTAATACGATTGGAACTAATAATGGCATAAAGGATTCTAATGCTCCTGGCACACCACTCATATCCATTGCAAATGCTCCGTCGTAATCCGGCTCACGATATGGAGCTTCTACAACCTCTCCATCCTCATTCGGAATGCGATAATATTTCTTTGATAAGTACAGTCTTGAATATGCGATACAAGCAATTGTCATCGGAAGCGCAAGAACAATTGTCAAAAGAATAAAGCTTCCTACATCAATTCCAAAGATACCGCAGACTCCAAGCGGGCCCGGTGTTGGCGGTACTAAGGAATGTGTAATTACAAGTCCTGCTGCCAATGCTACTCCAAGTCCAATAAATGACTTCTTAGTCGCTCTGGAAATCGCCTTTGCAATCGGCGCAAGCACTACGAATCCAGAATCACAGAAAATCGGAATAGATACAAGGAATCCTGTCAGCGCCAGAGCTTCCTCTTCTCTCTTCTTACCAAACAGTTTCAAGAATGTATAAGCCATTCTCTTTGCTGCTCCGGTCACTTCAAAGATCTGTCCCATCATAACACCGAAACCGATGATAATACCGATACTTCCAAGTGTTCCACCAAACCCTGATGTAATCGAATTGACAATACCAAACGTCTTCTCAACGCCATCCACTTCAATCGTTGTGTTGAGTAACGGCATACCGCCAACAACTCCAACAATCACTGTACAGATGATCAATGCCAGAAATGCCTGTACCTTTGTTTTCAATACCAAGAATATCAGGACCGCAATACCAATTGCCAGACCAATTAACATTCTCTCTCCACTAAGCCCATTTACCATAGTAGACCTCCTCTTTTTCCTTTTTTACTATTTTGTAAAGTTTGGTGCATATTTTGCCGCCAGTAAAATAGCTTCGATCATGCTGACCGCACTTACGATTCCTTTTCCCGCAATGTCGAATGCCGTTCCGTGATCTACGGAAGTCCGTAAGATCGGCATTCCATTTGTAATCGCAATGGTCTTCTCAAAGTCCAGCGTTTTCGTTGCGATGTGTCCCTGATCATGATACAGCGATAATACACTATTATATCTGCCCTGCGCTGCCTGATGGAACACGGAATCTGCCCCGATCGGTCCTACAACTTTATATCCTTCTGCCTGAAGCTTCTCTATAGCCGGCATGATTTCATTGACTTCTTCCCATCCAAAAAGTCCATGCTCTCCACTGTGAGGATTCAATCCTGCAATCGCCATTGTTCCGTCTGTCACTCCCAGTTTTTCCAGAGCTTTCATACAACGCTTTACATAATCAATGATTCTGTCTTTCGTGATCATGTCCAGCATTTCTCTCAAAGACACATGTCTTGTCAGGAAGAACACGCGCATTCCGTTCGTCTCAAACATCGTCAACGGATCTTCTGTCCCCGTAAGCGCTCCGAAGATTTCTGTGTGTCCGATGTAGTTGATACCTCCCGCACGTAAGGATTCTTTGTTGATCGGTGTCGTTGCAACAGCATCCACTTTGCCTTTATTAGCAAGCTCAATACACTTTGCAATATATTCATATGCGGCTTTTCCGCACATTCCATTGACTTTGCCAAATTCAAATTTGGCCATGTCAACATTGCCAAGATCAATCAGATTCAGGATTCCCTTACGGTAATCTCCCTCCTCTGGCTCTGAGATCACGTGAACAGTTAAATCTTCACCGACAATCTTAATAGCATTTTCTATGATTGTCTTATCTCCGACAATCACACAATCCGCCGCCTCGAACACATCTCCTGATGCAACAGATTTCGCTACGATCTCCGGTCCAACTCCTGCCGGATCCCCAATAGGTACTGCAATTAATGGTTTTTTCATAACGTCTCATCCTTTCTTGATAAATATAGATTAAATGTATAATTTTTCTTTCAAATAAGTAACACAGCGGTTAATCGCGTCTCTTCCGCCTTGGCTACCGCCTTTTGTAATAATGTGCACGCCTTCAAACTGTCCCTTTAAGAACTGCCCGTACGCCGCCAGCGGAAGGACTTCGTCCATCAGGCTTAATCCGGCTGTCTCAAATTTCTGACATACTGCAACTGTTACGTCACCGCCACTTGTATAAAGTCCTTTAAATGTCGGTTCTGCCTTAAAAATTCGATAAGTAATCTCCGCAAAAGCACGGTTAATCTTTCCTGTCACCTCATCCAGGGAGCACTGATAACGTTCCATATAAGGCGCAAAATCAATTCGATTCTCCGGATAAATCCCATCTCCTGTAACCGTGGATATGACGTTTCTGTCACATTCATCCAAAATTTCCTTTGTCACACGGGCAATTTCCAGTTCTCTTCTTTCATCACTTTCCAGAAGTTCTCTTGTCTTAACAAATACGTTATGTGTTCTCTGGGATAACCACAACTCTTCCATCTGTACCGTTGTATTTGGATTTACACTGCCTACAACCGCCAAAATCTTATTCTTTTCTTTTTTTTGCGTCGGCACAATCTGCTTTCTTGACAAAGTTGCCGTAAAGACACCCGGATCTACTGCAACAACCTTTAACCCGCTTGTAATCACTGCGTCTGCGATCAAATCTAAATCTTCCTGCGTTACACAGTCCAAAGTGATAATTCTGCTTCCAGATTTCACACAATCATTCATGAGGTTTGCCAGATAATGTTTTCCATGCATTAAATCTTTCATATAAATAGAAGATACTTGATATTTGCTTTGTTCGCGGAATAACACTTCTACCTCTGACACTTTTACCGGTGTCTTGGGATCAATTGCAATATTCGTCTTATGAAGCGGAATTCCATCTACCAGCATATACCCGCCGATCACAATTCTCCCAGAAGACGGAAAACAAGGCGCCACAATGGCTACATAATCTTCTCCCAAACAGTCCAGCATAGCATCTGTCTCACTTCCCAGATTGCCTCTCAACGTACTGTCAATTCTCTTAGCGTATACTTTTACTTCATCATTTTTTAAAAGGTTACATACATTATGTACACGGTTATATGCAATCTGTGCATCTACTCCACGACTGTCCGTCGGATACAGAACACAATCACAATCAGATAATGTAGAAAGTTCAATCCTCTCGGCATTCATAACCGTATAAGCTTTGTAATTCATTTTTTTCAGAAGTACACCAGTGGCATTCGCCCCTGTCAGATCATCTGCTATCACAACACACTGCGGCATAATCTTTTGTCTCCTTTCGCACGTATGTTACGTTCATTTATGTTCGTATTGTACTCCTTTTGTTTATTTTTGTCAATATAATCTATTTTTTATCAATCTTTTTCCACTAATTGCACAATATAATGTTATTATTTGTTCATTAGGACTTCTACCGCCTCTTTCAATGTAGAAATTTCTCCTACATTTCCAGGGAAGATCACATATGGCGTCAGAGGGAACTTACTTTCCTCTCCTGTCTGCCATACCGGAATTCCCGGTTTAATCTGTCCAAGTACATTTGCCTTTTTCACTGCCAACGCTTTTGTTCCCACGTCACTGGATGTAATACCACCTTTTGCAATAACAAAACTTGGTGTAATGCTCAGTCTGCCAACCAGTGCCTGTACTGCATCAGAGATTTTTACAGACAAACGAAGTTCATCTTCCTTATCTCCTGTATCTGCTGTAATCAAAACACGTGTTGTATAACAACATACAGTTTTACCTGCTCTGATACATTCTTCCTCTTTGTCAAGACATCTCTGAACTTCAGCTTCAAATGCCGCATCATCTTTCACCAATGTTGCATCCAGTTCGATAAATTCAATGTCTTTTAGTTCTTTTAAACATTCAACCTGCTTCGTTGTCTTATCTGTGTGAGAACCTACTACAACGATTCCACCATTTGTCGTCTCTTTCACTACCATCTGTTCTCTTGTAAGAAGCGGTTGGTCTGTAACTGCTCCCATCACCTTTACGATTGCAGCGGCTGTACGGAACATAAATACTTTTCCTTTTGCCATCGCGCGATAGAGTGCGACACAAAATACCTTTACATCTGCATAATCAACTGCATTTACAATGATTTTATTGAAATCTTTTACTTCCATTAACTGTGCTTCGATCTTATCGATATCCATATTATGGATGTCTTCCAAAGAAATACAGGTTACATCTGATGCCTTATATTCCCCTTTTGTCTTCTCCTCAATATATTCCGGCATGGTATACGCTGTATAACCAAAAGTTTTATCTTTTGCAAACTCTGTTTCATTTGCCGGAACCAGTTCTTCGCCGTATTTTACATAGTGTACATTATCAATGGTAAATCTTCCGCCCTCTTTAAAGAACGGGCACATCACTTCTCCATCAATCGTCTTTCCTGTATTCTTCTCATAATCCGCTTTTAAAAGCTGCGTTTCTAACGGATAATGTCCACGCAGTGTACTGTCGCTTCTGCTGATAAAGATATATTCTTTTCCTGTCTCTCTTGCCACTTCATCTACGACTTCCGCGATCTCATGGTGTGCTTTTGTTGTCTGCTCTTCTGTAAATCCGCGGGAATTTGTCAACACATAAAACAGGTTGTTCTCCTCTTCAAACCCCTGACGGATACTGTCTTTGTCCCAGTTTGTGTACACGGAAATGTCATGAACCGTCTGAACTCCGGTCGGATCATCATCGAGCACAACAATCTTTTTATTATTTGCTTCAATTTCTTTTTTCAATAACCCGTCTATATATGCTTCATCAATTTTGTTAAAAGATGTTAATACCTCCGCATTGATTGCCATATCTATCTTCTCCTCTTTCTTGATTTTATTCTTAGTCAAATTTCTTTACTTCTACATCAGCCAGTTTTTCGAAATACTGTACGATTCCGCCATGATCATCGTTCATATGTCCGTGAATCTTTAATGCTTGAAGGATCTCATACAACTGCGCAGTATAAGGAATCGGAACATCAATCGCGTGCGCCGTATTCACTACATTTTTAATATCTTTGTGATTGATACGGATTGGTCCGCCCGGTTTGAAATTACGCTCTACAATCATCGGAATCTTCGCGTCAAGCACTGCACTTCCTGCAAGACCACCTCTGATTGCTTCATATACTTTCTGTGGATCTGCTCCTGCTTTCGCAGCCAGTACAAATGCTTCCGATACAACAGCAATTGTATTGTTAACAATAATCTGGTTTGCAAGTTTGGTTACGCTTCCACTTCCAGATTCACCAATCAACAGTGCCGAAGATCCAAGAACATCAAAGTATTCTTTTAATGCATTGAAATCTTTTTCGTCTCCTCCTGCCATAATTGCAAGTGTTCCTGCAATTGCTCCCGGCTCTCCTCCGGATACCGGTGCATCCACAAATCCAACCCCCTGTTCTTTTAATCTTGTATAGCACTCTTTTGATTCAACCGGTGTAACAGAGCTCATATCACATACAATGCTTCCCTCTTTCAATGTAGAAGCAACTCCGTTCTCATCAAATAAAATAGACTTTACAATATCTCCGCTTGGAACAATAACGAACACAACATCGCAGGTAGCTCCGATTTCTGCGTAACTTCCTTCGGTTGCTCCTGCTGCGACTACATCAGCAACCGCCTCTTTGTTTAAATCTGTTACAACAAGATCAACACCTGCTTTTACCATGTTTTTTGCCATTGGTCTTCCCATAATTCCAAGTCCGATAAATCCTACTTTCATACTTCTTACTTCCTTTCTTTTAAAATTGTTTGTTTCTGTTTTTTCTGAAATAATCCGTTCATTATTTCGTTTTCTAACTTCACTTTACTACACACCGGTATACCGGTCAATAGATTGTTTCTCTTTCTCCCTTTTCTACATAATTCACCCCTTATTTTTGTGCAAAATTAATATATCTATATCTTCCTATTCGTTATTTTCTTAACACAATGTACAATTTTTTCATTTCTTTTATCAACGTGATATTGACCGTTTTTCTCGTTTATTGTATGATATTCTTGTAAAAACACTTCATTTTTCTATTGCTTTTACAGGATTTTTGTTAAAAAAATATTTATCCGAACAATGTTAAGGAGTTTGCATATGATACCATTAAACGAACAGGCATACCGTCATTTACAACATATGATCCTCACCGATCAATTATCCTATCAGGAAATCTATTCCGAGACAAAACTTTCTAAAGAGCTTGGCATTTCCCGCACACCTTTTCGAGATGCCATCCATCGACTTGCGCAGGAGGGTTATATTGATATTATCCCCAGCAAGGGCTTCACACTCCACCAACTGACGAAACAGGATGTAAATGAAACATTTCAAATCCGTTCTGCTCTGGAATGTTACTGCACGCTCCAAATTACCCGTTCCTACGAAAGCCGAAATTCAAAAAAACTATTCCGTGAACTTGATTTTATTATGGAATGTCTAAAAGAAATTTTAGAGACCACAAAGTCCATTGAAGAATTCAGCGAATATGATTTTCAATTTCACACAAAAATCATTGAATATCTGCATAATGAACAATTCGCCTCTGTCTTTGCCACTTTTATGTACCGGATGAGAAGGCTTGCAGCGTTATCTCTATCCCACAAGGGGCGTATGGAAGATACTTACCAAGAACATATGAATATCTTAAATGCTATGAAACAAGGCGATACGGAACATATTTATGAAATTACTTTGAAACATATGGAAGTTCCAAGAGGAATTAATTTGGAAGACCTGTAAAACTTTTGTTGCCATGTCTTCTTTTCTATGTTACTATATATATTAGTAATTATTCCTATTTTTATTTTGATCGGAGGTATCTTATGAACAAACAAGCATTTCGAAACTTATCTTATGGTGTATATATTGTGTCCACAATGGATCAGGAGCGTCCTACCGGATGTACTGCCAACAGTGCCATGCAGGTAACTTCATCTCCTGCAACCATTGCAGTCAGCATCAATCATGACAATTATACCAATTCCTGTATAGACAAATCCGGTGTCTTTGCCATTTCCATCCTGTCTGAGGAATCAGATTCCACGCTGATCGGACGTTTTGGCTTCATGTCCGGCAGAGATATGGATAAATTCGATGGAATTAACTACTCTGTCAAAGAAGGGGTTCCGGTGATTGACGATGCCTGTGCATACATTGTCTGCAAGGTGGTTGACCGGATGGAGACTTCCTCACACACTGTCTTTTTAGGTGAGGTAATTGACGCTGACACTTTGAAATCAGCTCCGCCTATGACTTATGCTTATTACCACAATGTCATCAAAGGGAAAAGCCCTAAAAATGCACCAACCTATCTGCCAGAAGACTAGAAAGGAGTTTTCCATACTATGATTTTAGGTTCACACGTAGGAATGAGCGGCAAAGATATGCTTCTTGGCTCTGCAAAAGAAGCCGTATCCTACGGTGCAGATACATTTATGTTCTATACCGGCGCTCCGCAAAATACAAGAAGAAAAGACATCTCAGAACTGAACATTGACGCTGCATGGAACTATATGGAAACACACGGTATTCATGATATCGTTGTACATGCGCCTTATATCATCAATCTCGGGAATTCTGTAAAACCAGAGACATATGAACTGGCTGTTGAATTTCTTGCGAAAGAAATCGAACGCACCGAGGCGTGCAAGAGTCGTACTTTGATTCTTCATCCCGGCGCTCATGTAGGAGCCGGAACAGACACCGGAATAAAACAGGTCATTCAAGGACTCAACGAAGTGCTGACCAGAGACACGAATCTTTGTATTGCTCTTGAAACGATGGCTGGAAAAGGTTCCGAACTTGGGCGAAACTTTGAAGAGCTAGCGCGTATTTACGATGGTGTCACTTATAACGAGAGGCTTCGGGTATGCTTCGACACCTGCCATACTCATGACAGTGGTTACGATATCATCCATGATTTTGATGGCGTCATTGAAAATTTTGACCATCTTCTCGGGAAAGATCAGATTGCAGTCTTCCACATCAACGACAGCAAGAATATTTGCGGCGCCTCTAAAGACCGGCACGCTAATATCGGTTTTGGTGAGATTGGCTTTGATGCCCTCTCTTATATTGTCCACCATCCTGATTTTACAGATGTTCCAAAGATTTTAGAGACGCCGTATGTCCCATCTCTCGTCAAAGAGAAAAAATCTTATGCGCCGTATAAGCATGAAATTGAAATGCTTCGTGCAGGCAGCTTTCAGCCCCAAATACAGGAGACAATCCTTGCTGAAAATGAAGGGTAAGTCTCGTCGTTCACAAAATGAATATAGCCGTGAAAACATAAAAAGATTTTATCAGACGAACCTTCTCCCCGAAAGTTCGTCTGATTTTTTATAATGCCGGAAAACTTTTTCTTTCTTGACAATTTTCTCTTTTTGTATTATTGTATTATTATCTTAATACAATGCATTATTCGAAGTGAGGTGAATGATATGCCATGGGACTTAGATGAAAACCGCCCAATCTACTTACAGTTAATGGAGAAAATACAGCAAGATATCATATCGGGAGTCTATCAAGCAGGCGACAGACTTCCTTCCGTTCGCGAACTGGCGCTTGATGCAGCGGTCAACCCAAATACAATGCAAAAAGCTCTGTCGGAGTTAGAACGAAGCGGTCTTGTATACTCTCAGCGCACCAGTGGACGCTTTATTACGGAGGATAAAAATATGTTAAAACAATTAAAAACGGAACTTGCAGCCGGACATATCCGAGAATTTTTGATAACTATGAAACAACTTGGATTCCCACCGGAGGAAACACTTACCTTGATTAAAGAGACTATAAAGGAAGACGCATAACATGAACCCTATTTTAGAATGCAGAGGTCTTTCCAAACAATACACTTCTGGCTGTTATGCTTTAAACAACTTGAACCTTTCATTAGAGCGCGGGCAGATCATCGGTCTTCTCGGTCCAAACGGAAGTGGAAAGACTACTTTTATCAAACTAATCAACGATCTTCTTACCCCCACAAGCGGACAGATTTTAATCGACGGAAAACTGCCGGGTGTAGAGACAAAAACAATGGTCTCTTATCTTCCCGAGCGCACACATTTAGACCAAACAATGAAGATCAAAGATCTAATTAAATATTTCTCTGATTTCTATGAAGATTTTAGAACAGAACGGGCATTTACCATGCTGAAAGATCTTAATATCGACCAGAATGCCAGACTAAAGAACCTGTCAAAAGGAACGAAAGAAAAGGTGCAGCTCATACTTGTCATGAGCAGAGATGCAAAACTATATATTCTTGATGAGCCGATCGGCGGAGTCGATCCTGCTGCCAGAGACTATATCCTTCACACGATTTTAAATAATTATAATGAAGAAGCTACCAT
>OLNU01001398.1_pt1 | contig 18085 bp, 9 predicted proteins | sample 1672241 | NCBI WGS metagenome assembly OLNU01 (sample SAMEA3136663, study PRJEB25190) | human gut metagenome | biome: human gut; feature: human-associated habitat; material: faeces | place: Austria | collected 2013 | reverse complement strand
AATACTTTGTGTATGAATTAGTTGGCTGATTTTGTAATATTTAATGAATGTCCCTATATAGTTCTCTTTTTCCATATAATAAAGCCCTTCTCCACGGTCACCATTCTCTAAATCAGTTAACTCTACTTTAAATATTCGGTAGGGGAGAATATTTTTCTGGTGTCTGGGCATATCCACGGTCAGCAGATAGGCATTGCCGTATTCGGTAGCATCGAAGTACTCTTTTATCTCTTGTTTCATCAGAACAGGTACTTCTTCTCCATTTATCCAAACGATAGCTTTTAGTTTGTCAGCCGATGGTGCCAGCAAAACGCCTTTGGCTTGTTTGCTTAAACCTGTTTGCTCAATCTTGCTAAGATCCTGTGCATGTACAAGTGAGGATTTTTCTTCTTTTTGCCATTGCAGGGTGCGGGTCAGACTCATGGGTCGAACATATATCTGATAGGTGGGCATGCCTCCAGGGATGTGGAAAATCTTCAATCATGGGCAAATACATGGTCTTGTCCACATAATAATAATTTTCAGTCCGCATCCGCACAAAGTCCGAGATGCCGTAAGGGATTTGAGGCGCTTTTTTTGTTTCCATCTTTCTTCTTCTCTTTTTTATAGCTATACAAAGTTACACCATTTTTTTCTGATACCCGGCATGGAAAGGGCTGTTTTTTCCACTCTATTTCGAAAACGTTGGCAAAAGCACCGCGCAGCCTTCCTCTTTTCGAAGGCAAGGCCGCGCAAGATTTCGGGGTGCAAAGCATCTCTTCTTTGTATGCATGAAATTGTTGGAATCAGACTCACGTTGCCATATTATGAATCATATGCTTCTTCGTGCACTCCCTTCACGGCCCGTCCGCTTGGTTCGTTCATGTTCTTGAAGGCGGCGTCCCACGCAAGGGCTTCGGCTGTAGAACATGCCACACTGGGCACGCTTGGCACGCTGCGGGCTGCGCTTTCACTGGGAAAGTGCTCCTGGAAGATGCTGCGATAGTAATATTCTTCCTTGTTTTGCGGCGTATTGATAGGAAACCGTTCGGCTGCGTGCGCCATTTGCTCGTCACTGACGGCTTCGGCGGTAAGGGCTTTCAGTGTATCAATCCAACTATAGCCCACGCCGTCGCTGAACTGCTCTTTCTGTCGCCATGCTACACTGTCGGGCAACATGTCTGCAAAGGCTTTGCGGACTATTTTCTTTTCGATGGTGCTTCCGGGGCACATCTTTGCCTCGGGATTGAGGCGCATGGCTATGTCCAGAAAATCTTTGTCCAGGAAAGGCACTCGGCCTTCCACTCCCCATGCTGCGAGGGATTTATTGGCACGGAGGCAGTCATAGAGGTGGAGTTTGCCTAGTTTACGCACGGTTTCTTCATGAAAGGCTTGGGCTGTAGGGGCTTTGTGGAAATAGAGATAGCCGCCGAACACTTCATCAGCCCCTTCGCCACTCAGCACCATTTTGATTCCCATGCTTTTAATGACGCGTGCCAGCAAATACATCGGGGTAGAGGCGCGAACGGTGGTGACATCGTAAGTCTCGATGTAGTAAATGACGTCGCGGATAGCGTCCAATCCTTCTTGGATGGTATAGTGGATTTCATGATGCACGGTTCCGATAAAGCGGGCCACTTCGCGGGCTTTTATCAGGTCGGGCGCACCTTCCAGACCGATGGCAAAGGAATGGAGCTGAGGCCACCAGGCATCTTTTTTATTGTCGGTTTCTACCCGTTTGCCTGCATATTTCTTGGCAATGGCAGAGATGACGGAACTGTCCAGACCGCCGGAAAGAAGTACGCCGTAGGGCACATCACTCATCAGTTGGCGTTTAACGGCCTCTTCCAGTCCGTCGTGTATGTCCAGGGAATAGGCATTGTTGTTTTTCACGGCTTCGTATTCAAACCAGTCGCGGACGTACCAGCGGGTCATCTTGCCTTCTTTTCCCCAATAGTAATGGCCGGGAAGGAAGGGTTCGTATTCATCACAGAACCCTTCGAGGGCTTTCAACTCGCTGGCGCAGTATATTTTGCCGTCCTTATCCTTACCTATATATAAAGGTATGACTCCGATGGGGTCGCGGGCAATGAGGAAATCGTCTTTCTCCTCATCATAAAGGGCGAAGGCGAAGATGCCGTTCAGCTCTTCGAGGAAGTGAATACCTTTGTCACGGTAAAGGGCAAGGATGACTTCGCAATCGCTTCCGGTATGGAAATCATATTTTTCGGCGTACTTTGCACGAACATCCCGATGGTTGTAGATTTCTCCGTTCACGGCGAGGATTTGTTTCCGGTCGGGACTATATAGGGGTTGCCCTCCGCTTTGAGGGTCTACGATGGAGAGGCGTTCATGGGCCAGGATGGCAGAGCCGCCTACGTAGATGCCGTTCCAGTCCGGCCCGCGGTGGCGGAGCTTTTGTGACATTTTCAATGCCTTCTGTCGCAACTCTTGCGTTTGTTGCTTTATCTTGAATATTCCTACGATTCCACACATAATTGTATTTGTTGATTTATTTATTGAGATAACTGTCTATGTCCGTTGCCGCTTTCCGTCCGCTGGCAATGGCGCGTACCACCAGGCTGGCTCCGCTTGCTGCATCGCCGGCTACGAATACGTTTTCGGCGAATTGGGGATGTTCGGGCTTTAGGAATCCCATTGCCAGAAGAACCAGGTCGGCTTCAATCACTTCCACCTTTCCGGTGGGTTTCATGGCAGGGCGGCCGCTGTCGGGACCGGGAGTCCATTCCACCTGTTCCACTTCCACACCGCAAACCTTACCGTTTTTGCCTAAAAACTTACGGGTGGCGAGAGACCATAGGCGGCTGCACCCTTCTTCGTGAGAAGAGGTGGTTTTCAGTACGACGGGGAATTGGGGCCATGGAGTGGCAGGATTCTGTCCTACGGGCGGCTGGGGCATGATTTCTATTTGGGTGACGCTTAGGGCACCTTGCCGGTTGCTGGTCCCTATGCAGTCGCTGCCGGTATCCCCTCCGCCGATGACCAGTACTTTTTTCCCTTTGGCAGTAACCAGTTGTTCTTTCGGGAACGTCATGCCGGCAAGGATACGGTTTTGTTGCGCCAGCATGTCCAGTGCCGGGTGGATGCCTTTCAGTTCGCGTCCGGGGACAGGGAGGTCACGGGCGGTCGGAGCTCCGGTGCAGATGCAGTAGGCGTCAAAACCTTCGGGGAGTTGCCGCACATCCACATCGTTGTTCATTTTGAAGTGGATGCCTTCTTCTTCCATCACCCGGATACGGCGGTCGATGATGGGCTTGTGCAGCTTGAAGTTGGGGATGCCGTAACGCAGCAGGCCGCCGGGCGCCTCATTCTTGTCGAAGACGGTCACTGTGTACCCTTTTCCGTTGAGCTGGTTGGCGGCGGCCAGTCCGGCGGGCCCGGCGCCGATAATGGCTACTTTCCGTCCGTTGCGTTCAATGTTCCGGGGCTTGATGTAACCTTCGCGGAAGGCTGCTTCGGCAATGGCCGCTTCGTTCTCGCGGATGGTGACGGGAGAGTCCATGCTCAGTTTCAGCACGCAACTCTTTTCGCAGAGGGCGGGGCAGATGCGGCCGGTGAACTCAGGAAAATCGTTGGTTTCGTTCAATATCTTGTAGGCTTCTTCCCATTTGCCTTTGTAGATGGCATCTTGAAATTCGGGCTGCTTGTTGCCCAGCGGACAAGCCCAGTGGCAGAAGGGAACGCCGCAGTCCATGCAGCGTGAGGCTTGAAGTTTCCGGTCACGGCTGTTCAGAGTCTGTTCTACCTCGCTATAATCTGATATCCGGTCGTGGATGGGACGGTAGCCCGCTTCCTGACGCGGTATAGTTAAAAATGCTTTTGGATTTCCCATATCTTTGTTGTATTTCTTTTGTCGTTAATAATCTCTTTGTACATCAGCTATTTTTTGTTGCAGCTTACGCATTTGTTCTTCTTGCAATACTCGTTTATATTCGATAGGTACTACCTGAATAAATTCATCCACATAGCGATTCCAGTCATCCAACATCGTTCTTGCCAGTTTGGAGCCGGTATAGAGGTAATGCTGACGGATCAGTTCATGCAGTTCCTTCCGGTAAGATGCCTCCTCGATAAGCGAGAGCTCCACCATCTCCATGTTGCAGAAATAATCGAAGTTGTGGTTCTTGTCCCACACGTAAGCCACGCCGCCACTCATCCCGGCAGCGAAATTCCGTCCGGTTTCCCCCAGTACCACGACCCGTCCTCCGGTCATGTATTCGCAACAGTGGTCGCCTACACCCTCTACCACGGCCGTCACACCGGAATTGCGGACAGCGAAGCGTTCGCCCACCCGTCCGTTGATATACACCTCGCCGTCAGTAGCGCCATACAACAGGGTGTTTCCGGCGATGGTATTCTTTTCCGCATCGAAATTGCTGCGCACGGGGGGCAGTACAGCAATGCGTCCGCCGCTCAGTCCTTTTCCCAGGTAGTCATTCGCTTCGCCTTCCAGCTTGAAACTGATGCCGTGGGTCAGGAACGCACCGAAACTTTGGCCTGCCGAACCTTTGAATTTGATGTGGATGGTCTGTTCCGGAAGTCCTGCCTGCCCGTATTTCTTGGCAACCGCTCCTGCCAGCATGGCGCCTACCGAACGGTCCGTATTGGCGATGGTGTATTCCAGGGAAATTTCTTTTCCGTTTTCTATGGCATCCCTGGCGGCGGCCAGTATGGTTACATCCTTTACATGGGCGATGTCGTGCTTCTGTTCCATGACATGGTGTATGGCAGCTCCGTTGTCCACCCGGTGTAGCAGTCTGCTGAAATCCAACAGCGAGGATTTCTTCTCACTTGGCGCTTGCTGTATTTCAATCAGGTCTGTCCGTCCGATGATATCCTCCAACCGGGTGAATCCCATTTCGGCCAGATATTCGCGTACTTCCTGTGCCAGGAAAGTAAAATAATTCACTACATATTCATAGTGTCCGCGGAAATGTTTGCGGAGTTCGGGGTCTTGGGTGGCCACGCCTACGGGACAGGTGTTGGTGTGGCACTTGCGCATCATGACGCATCCCAGTACAATCAATGCGGTGGTACCGAAACCGAATTCTTCCGCACCCAGCAAGGCCATGTTGATAATATCCCGTCCGGTTTTCAACTGTCCGTCCACTTGCAGTTTCACTTGTCCGCGGAGTCCGTTCAACACCAAGGTCTGTTGCGTCTCGCTCAGTCCTATTTCGGGCGAGATACCTGCATACCGCATACTCGATGCAGGCGACGCGCCGGTTCCTCCTTCCGCTCCCGAGATGACAATCAGGTCGGCCTTCGCTTTGGCTACTCCGGCGGCAATGGTTCCCACGCCGCTTTCGGCTACCAGTTTCACGCTGATTCGTGCCTGTGGATTTACGTTTTTCAGGTCGAAAATCAACTGGGCCAAATCTTCGATGGAATAAATGTCATGATGGGGTGGAGGGGAAATGAGCGAGATGCCCGGAATGGAGTGGCGGGTTTTGGCAATCACCTCGTCTACCTTGAATCCCGGCAGTTGTCCTCCTTCTCCCGGCTTGGCGCCTTGGGCCACCTTTATCTGGATCTCTTCGGCATGGACCAGGTATTCGGCGGTGACTCCGAAGCGTCCCGATGCTATCTGCTTGGTCTTGCTGCAAAGTGAGATACCCTGGTAAGTGCCGGTAATGCGGTCGCTGTCCTCACCTCCTTCACCCGTATTGCTGCGTGCGCCCAGTTTGTTCATGGCCAGTGCCAGCGCCTCATGTGCCTCCTTGCTGATAGCGCCGAAGGACATGGCTCCTGTCACGAAATGTTTCACGATGTTTTCTACCGGCTCCACCTTTTCAATATCAATGGGGTTTCGTTTGTGTCCGAAGAAGTCGCGCAGGAAGAGGGGGGAATCTTTTCCATCTACCATGGAGGTGAATTCCTTGAACTTCTTGTAGCTGCCCAGCCGGGTGGCCAGTTGCAGGGTGGAGATGGTTTCCGGATTCCAGGCGTGCCGTTCTCCGTCTTTGCGGAAAGAGAAAAGTCCGTTGTGCGGTAAAATGTCGCTCACTTCTTTTGCAGCGAATCCGGCATCGTGCAGGGCGATGGCGTCTCTGGCGACTTCTTCCAGACGGATGCCTCCGATGCTGGATGTCTGTGTGCCGAAATAGCTTCTCAGCAATTCCTCGCTGACCCCTACGGCTTCAAAAATCTTTGCGCCCCGATAGGAACGGATGGTAGAAATGCCCATCTTGCTCATGATCTTGAACAAGCCCTTGCGGATGGCCTTGATATAATTCTTCTCGGCCGTTTCGTAATTCATCTGCACATCGCCTTTCCTCACCAGTTCATCCAGTACGGCGAAGGCCATGTAGGGATTGATGGCACTGGCGCCATATCCCAGCAACAGGGCGGCGTGCATCACCTCGCGAATCTCGCCGCTTTCTACAATCAATGCGGTTTGCACGCGTTTCTGAACGGAGATGAGGTGATGATGGACAGCGCTAACCGCCAGCAGTGACGGGATGGCGGCATGGGTGTCGTCCACAAAACGGTCGCTCAGAATGATATAGTTCACTCCGTCGGTAACGGATTGCTCGGCTTGTTTGCACAGGTCGTTCAGGGCCTCTTGCAATCCGGCTTTTCCCTTGCTCACCTCGAATACGATAGGGAGTTTCACGGTATTGAATCCTTTATACCGGATGTTGCAGAGGATGTCCAGTTGGGTGTTGTTCAGCACGGGATGAGGCAGGCGTACCATTTTGCAATGGCTTTCGCTGGGCACCAGGATATTCATTCCCACGGCGCCGATGTACTCGGTGAGCGACATGACTAACTCTTCACGGATAGGGTCGATGGCGGGATTGGTCACTTGGGCAAACTGTTGGCGGAAATAGTTGAACAGTAACTGCGGCCTGTCCGAAAGGACGGCCAGCGGCGTGTCGTTACCCATAGAGGCGATGGGTTCGGCTCCTGTGTTGCACATCGGCATGAGGGTGCGTTCTATATCCTCGCGCGAGAAGCCGAAGGTACGCAGCATACGGTCATAGCCGTCTATCCGGTTGTCTATCTTGCGTCCGCTTTTCAAGGTATCGAGCTCGATGCGGTTGGCAGACAGCCAGGCGCGATAGGGGCGTGCCGATGCCAGTTGTTCTTTTAGTTCACCGTCATAATATATTTTACCCTGTTCGGTATCAATCATCAGTATTTTTCCCGGTTGCAGACGCCCTTTCTCTTTAATCTCTCCCGGTTCGAAATCCATCACGCCTACTTCACTGGCCACTACCATCATGTCATTATTGGTAATGAGGTAACGGGCAGGGCGCAGACCGTTGCGGTCCAACATTCCTCCGGCAAACCGTCCGTCACTGAACAGCAGTGCGGCAGGCCCGTCCCAAGGTTCCATCAGGATGGAGTGATATTCGTAAAACGCTTTCAAATCTTCACTGATGGGGTTTTTGTCGTTGAACGATTCGGGTACCAGCATCGCCATGGCATGGGGCAGGCTCAGTCCCGACATCACAAAAAATTCCAGCACATTGTCCAGTGAGGCACTGTCGCTCATGCCCGGCTGGATAATGGGACGGATGTCTTTGACATCCCCCAATGCCGGAGAGGAAAGGACACTTTCGCGCGCCTCCATCCAACCCCGGTTACCGCGGATGGTATTGATTTCGCCGTTGTGCGCTAACAAACGGAACGGTTGGGCGAGGCTCCATGTAGGAAATGTGTTGGTGCTGAAACGGGAGTGTACCAATGCCAATCCACTGGTAAAATAGGGTTGCGTCAGGTCCGGGAAGTACTCGCGCACTTGCATGGACGAGAGCATACCTTTATATATAATGTTTTTTGCCGATAGCGAAACGATGTAGAAGTCCGTGTGCCGCACGCGCTTTTCTATCTTCTTGCGGATGATGTAGAGGGTGCGTTCCAGGCTGTCCGCATCTGTCACTCCGGTGATAAATACCTGTTTGATGTCCGGTTCGGTGGCCCGTGCGTCCTTGCCCAGGCAGGCGGGGTTGGTGGGCACATTGCGCAGGTGCATCAAGGTAAGTCCTTCGCGTTCTATTTCTTCAATCATAATGCTCAGGATGCCGGCTTGCTCTTTTTCGTCTTTGGGCAGAAATACGAGTCCGGTTCCGTATTTTCCTTTTTCGGGTACGGGTATGCCTTGCAGGAGGATGAATTCGTGGGGAATCTGTAGCATGATTCCGGCTCCGTCACCGGTTTTGTTATCGGCTCCTTCTGCGCCTCGGTGGCGCATGTTTTCCAATACCTTTAATGCGGAGTCTACCAGTTCATGCGACTTGTTGCCATGAATGTTGACTACCATGCCTACGCCGCAAGCGTCATGTTCGTTGGTTGCGTCATAAAGACCTGTTTGCTCTATTTTTACCATTATTGCTATCTTTAGTTTATAATAATGCTGGTTTGTATTTCATATTGTTCTGCAAAAGTAGGTAATTTATTTCTTTTTGATGAAGAGTTGGTGCTTTCTTTTGATAAAAAGATGCAGTCTTGCGTCTCTGTATTACAGTTTGTTGTATATATGACGTGTATATTTAATATTTGAAAGCTAGATTGTGAAAAATACTTTTAAATTGTAAGTTTGGGCATTTCTTTTATTCATATAGATTGTATTTATGACGGCATATCCCCTTTATAGTCAATCGACCGAATATAATAATGGGAATATTACATTCCCCAATCATATAACGACCTATTGACTTACAATTCAAAACTATCTACCCTTGTTTTGATGCAATTTGAAAGAAAAAATAAATGCTTCTGTTTCTATTTGTTATTAGAATGAAAATAAATAAGAAAATAGAAACAATTATATCAGATAGAATATCAAAAAGATATATATTTGCACAGAATTAAAAGCAAAAGGAAACCACAATAAATAAGTATTAATCAAAATGGCAACAACTATCAAGTTCACCAAGATGCAAGGAACCGGCAATGATTATATCTATGTAAATACCTTGTCTTCTCCGCTGCAAGATCCGATAAAAGCCGCCAGAAAATGGAGCGCTTATCATACCGGTATCGGTGCGGACGGTCTGGTACTGATTGGAGCATCCGAAAAAGCGGATTTCAGTATGCGTATATTCAATGCAGACGGCTCCGAAGCCATGATGTGTGGAAACGCCTCGCGCTGCATAGGCAAATATGTATACGAGAAAGGACTGACGGATAAGGAGGTGATCACACTGGAAACCCTTTCGGGAATCAAAATCCTGAAACTTCATACAGGCAACGGGGTGGTGAAGGATGTAACCGTAGATATGGGTACGCCTCTGCTATCGAATCCCGGACAGATAGCTACGAAAACCGGCGGAATGCTGGCAGAAACCATCCCGGCCGATGGAAAAGAATACAAAGGAACATTCGTCTGCATGGGAAATCCGCATGTTGTCATTTTCGTAGATGATATAAAAGAGGTGGATTTGCCCGCGGTTGGCCCGAAACTGGAAAATCATCCGCTTTTTCCTGAGCGGACCAATGTGGAATTTGTAGAAATATTGCCGGATCAATCCCTACGGATGAGAGTGTGGGAAAGAGGTTCGGGCATCACAATGGCTTGCGGAACAGGGGCCTGCGCCACCGCCGTGGCGGCCGTACTGAACCATAAAGCCGGACGAAAATCGTGGGTAAGGATGGACGGAGGCGATCTCCACATCCATTGGAACGAGAAAGACGGACATGTATACATGACCGGTCCGGCCGGAAAGGTTTTCGAAGGCGAAATAGAGATGTGATACTGATTTTGAAAAACTTAAAACAACGATAAAAACAATAACAGCGATGGCACTAGTAAACGAACATTTTTTAAAACTACCAAACAATTACTTGTTTTCGGACATTGCCAAAAAGGTAAATGCATTCAAAGTCTCTCATCCCAAAACGGACCTTATCCGTCTGGGTATCGGAGATGTAACCCGCCCGCTGCCTCAAACTTCCATCGAAGCCATGCATAAGGCAGTAGACGAGCTGGCAAACAAAGAGACATTCCACGGTTACGGTCCCGAACAAGGTTATGATTTCCTGATAGATGCCGTCATCAGGAACGATTACGCTCCGCGCGGCGTCCATCTGGAACCCGGCGAAGTCTTTATCAGTGACGGCGCCAAGAGCGATACGGGAAATATCGGAGACATCCTTCGCCACGACAACAGCATCGGCGTGACAGACCCCATCTACCCCGTATACATCGACTCGAACGTAATGTGCGGCCGTGCCGGGATACTGGAAGACGGGCGATGGAGCAACGTGGTATACTTGCCTTGCCTGAGCGAGAATAATTTCGTGCCCGAAATCCCCGACCGCAGGATAGATATCCTATACCTCTGCTATCCCAATAACCCTACGGGGACGGTCATTAGCAAGGCCGAACTGAAAAAATGGGTGAACTATGCATTGGAAAATGATACCCTCATCCTTTACGATGCTGCCTACGAGGCCTACATACAAGACCCGGACATTCCTCATTCCATTTATGAGATAAAAGGAGCGAAAAAAGTAGCGATAGAATTTCGCAGTTTCTCGAAGACAGCCGGATTCACCGGGGTGCGTTGCGGATACACCGTCGTACCGAAAGAACTCACAGCCGCCACGCTGGAAGGAGAGCGCATTCCGCTGAACCGGATGTGGAACCGCCGCCAGTGCACCAAGTTCAACGGGACATCCTATATCACCCAGCGTGGTGCCGAAGCGATCTATACCCCCGAGGGCAAAAAGCAAGTGAAAGCCATCATACAGTATTATATGGCTAACGCCCGCATCATGAAAGAAGCGTTGGAAAGTACAGGACTCAAAGTTTTCGGCGGAGAGAACGCCCCCTACCTGTGGGTGAAGGCGCCGGGCGAGGTAAGCTCGTGGAAATTCTTTGAACAGATGCTGTATGAAGCCAATGTAGTGGGCACGCCGGGAGTAGGCTTCGGCCCCAGTGGTGAAGGGTATATCCGCTTGACCGCTTTCGGAGAGCGGGCGGATTGCGAAGAAGCCATGAAACGGATCAGGAAATGGTTGCTCTGAGCTGTACACGGCAACACCTTGAAGCACTGTGTGCTTGCACCGGACTTACATCAATCAAGCCAATAGGTATATAAAATATGACATACTCACTATTATTAATTAAAAGGTAAAAAGCTATGAAGATGAATTTTAAGGAAACGGCATTGCTATTAGGCATGTCCATGGCAGTGCCGGCAACGAGCATCGCTCAAGACAAGGTGGAAGCCAGTGTAGGAGCTGACTTGGTAAGCGGCTATATTTGGCGCGGACAGGATTTGGGAGGCGTAAGCATACAGCCGTCATTGTCCGTTGCCTACAAAGGATTTTCGCTCGGTGCATGGGGATCCGCAGGCATTGAGTCCGCTGATACGAAAGAACTGGACCTGACGCTGGGCTACAGTACCGGCGGTTTCAGCATTTCGGTGACAGACTACTGGTTCAATGGCGGTCCCGGCTATTTCCACTATGGCACGCACCATACCAGCCATGTATTCGAAGCGCAGATAGGCTACGATTTCGGTCCGTTGGCAGTGAACTGGTACACCAACTTTGCAGGCGACGATGGGGTGAACAAGGACGGCGACCGGGCTTACTCCTCTTACATATCACTCGCCGCCCCCTTCAAATTGGCAGGTCTGGACTGGACGGCAGAAATAGGAGCCACGCCATGGGCCAATGACTTCTATAACGTGTCCGCAGATCCGGAATGCAGTGGTTCGGACGGGTTCGCCGTATGCGACATCAGCCTTGGGGCATCCAAGGAAATCAAGATTACAGACTCATTCTCAGTCCCCGCCTTCGCCAAGGTGACGGTGAATCCGCGCACCGAAGGGGCCTATTTCGTATTCGGACTGGGTTTCTGACAGGAAGTGCTGAAAATGCAGGTACGACAACAAATTCAGACATAACGACAAAATAGAGAGGTATCAGTTTTTAAAAAGGTAAAAAGATTGGAACATATAAATTACAAGTACAACAATGAAGAAAATTGAGGCTATTATCCGTAAGACCAAGTTCGAGGACGTAAAGGACGCGTTGCTCGAAGCCGACATCGAATGGTTTTCCTACTACGATGTAAGAGGCATTGGCAAAGCACGCCAGGGACGTATCTACCGTGGCGTGGTGTATGATACCAGTTCGATTGAAAGAATCCTGGTTTCCATCGTGGTGCGCGAAAAGAATGTGGAGAAAACAGTGCAAGCCATCATCAAGGCGGCGCACACCGGCGAGATAGGCGACGGACGTATTTTCGTCATCCCCATTGAAGACGCCGTCCGCATACGCACGGGCGAGCGGGGTGACATAGCCCTGTATAATGCAGAACAGGAAAAATAAGCGCAAGCTACTTCCCTTTACCGGCAAAAGTAAAGTCGGGAATAAAACAATACTACAACGTAAACGAGAAAAATTATGGATACTATACTCTTATTTATGCTCCCCGCCGGCCTTTGGGCGCAAGATGCAGGCGTGGCAGCCACCACCGCGGCGCCCGATGCAACCGCCGGGGCCCTGGGCGAACTTGCTACCGGACTCAACACTGTATGGATGCTACTTGCTGCCATGCTGGTATTCTTCATGCAACCGGGATTCGCCTTGGTAGAAGCCGGGTTCATCCGTACCAAGAACACGGCCAACGTGCTGATGAAAAATCTGGTAGACTTCATGTTCGGCTCCATCCTGTTCTGGTTCATCGGCTTCGGGCTGATGTTCGGCATAGGCGGTTTTGTGGGCGCCCCCCATTTTTTCAACTTGGAGGCGATGGACAAAATCATCGACAACGGATTGCCCATCGAAGGCTTCCTGATTTTCCAGACTGTATTCTGCGCCACGGCGGCCACCATCGTGTCCGGAGCCATGGCGGAACGTACTAAGTTCTCCATGTATCTGGTCTATACTGTCTTTATCAGCGTACTCATTTATCCGGTTTCCGGCCACTGGACCTGGGGCGGAGGATGGCTGATGAACGGAGACGAAGGCTCCTTTATGATGAGGACGTTCGGCGCTACTTTCCATGACTTTGCCGGCTCTACGGTGGTTCACTCCGTAGGCGGATGGATTGCCCTGGTGGGCGCCGCCATTCTGGGACCGCGTATTGGCAAATACGGGAAAGACGGCAAATCAAGGGCCATCCCCGGTCATAGTTTGACGCTTGCCTGCCTGGGCGTGTTTATCCTTTGGTTCGGCTGGTTCGGGTTCAACCCCGGTTCGCAGTTGGCAGCGGCAACAAGTGGAGACCAGACAGCCATTTCGCATGTGTTCCTCACCACCAACCTGGCAGCTTGTGCAGGAGGTTTCTTCGCACTGGTGGCGAGTTGGATGAAGTATGGCAAACCTTCCTTGTCCCTCACACTGAACGGTGTGCTGGCAGGACTGGTGGGCATCACGGCGGGATGTGACCTGGTATCGCCTTTCGGGTCTGTACTTATCGGTGCCATTTGCGGCGTGGTAATGATATTTGCAGTCGACTTTATCGACCATGTGCTAAAGATTGACGACCCCGTAGGCGCATCGTCCGTACACGGCGTTTGCGGTTGCCTGGGAACGATTCTTACAGGACTCTTCGCTACAGAAAAGGGACTGTTCTATGGCGGCGGCAGCAGCTTCCTGCTGGCACAGCTCTTCGGCGCGGCCGTGGTAGGAGCGTGGGCGGCAGGCATGGGCTTCATTGTCTTTAAAGTGCTGGACAAGATACATGGCTTGCGTGTTCCGAAACGCATTGAAGAGGAAGGACTCGATATCTACGAGCATGGCGAGTCAGCATACAATTAATCACAAAAGTTTTTTCCATTCACTCTACTAATCAACAACTAAACAAATTTAGGTATTATGTCAAAATTAAGATTCAGAGTAGTCGAAACGGCTTTCAAGAAGAAAGCAGCAACGGTGGAGACACCAGCCGAAAGGCCCAGTGAATATTTCGCCAAATACGTTTTCAACCGCGAGAAAATGTTCAAGTATCTGCCCGGCGCCGTTTATGCCAAACTGACGGACGCCATGGACAACGGTGCCCCCCTGGAGCGTGCCATAGCCGACGAAGTGGCGGCAGGCATGAAACGCTGGGCAATCGAGCTAGGTGTAACCCACTACACCCACTGGTTCCAGCCCCTGACGGAAGGCACAGCCGAAAAGCACGATGCCTTTGTGGAACACAACGGCAAGGGTGGAATGATGGAAGAATTCTCCGGCAAACTCCTCGTACAGCAGGAGCCCGATGCTTCCAGCTTCCCCAACGGCGGCATCCGAAACACCTTCGAGGCACGCGGCTACAGTGCATGGGATCCCTCATCGCCTGTCTTCGTGGTGGACGACACCCTGTGCATCCCTACCGTCTTCATTGCTTACACCGGCGAGTCACTGGACTACAAAACGCCACTGTTGAAAGCCTTGAGTGCTGTGGGCAAAGCCGCCGTGGACGTGTGCCGTTACTTCAACCCGGAAGTGAAGAAAGTGGTGGCCTACTTGGGCTGGGAACAGGAATACTTCTTGGTAGACGAAGGACTGTATGCCGCCCGTCCCGACCTGCTGCTGACCGGGCGCACCCTGATGGGACACGAAGCCAGCAAGAACCAGCAATTGGAAGACCATTACTTCGGAGCCATCCCCACCCGTGTGGCTGCCTTTATGAAAGACCTTGAAATACAGGCGCTGGAACTGGGCATACCCGTCAAGACCCGCCATAACGAAGTGGCTCCCAACCAATTTGAGCTGGCTCCCATTTTCGAAGAATGCAACCTGGCGGTAGATCATAACATGCTTCTCATGTCGCTCATGCGCAAGGTGGCGCGGAGCCACGGCTTCCGCCTGTTGCTGCACGAAAAACCCTTCAAAGGCGTCAACGGCTCGGGGAAGCATAACAACTGGTCACTGGGTACAGACACCGGCGTTCTGCTGATGGCTCCGGGCAAGACCGCCGAAGACAATCTGCGCTTCATCACCTTCATTGTCAACACCCTGATGGCGGTATACCACCACAACGGTTTGCTGAAAGCCTCTATCATGAGTGCCACCAACGCCCATCGCCTGGGAGCCAACGAAGCGCCGCCCGCCATCATTTCTTCTTTCCTGGGCAAACAGCTCACGCAAGTGCTGGACCATATAGAAGAAAGCGGCAACGATGACCTTGTCTCACTGGCAGGCAAACAGGGAATGAAGCTGGACATCCCGCAAATTCCCGAACTGCTGATTGACAATACCGACCGCAACCGCACCTCGCCGTTCGCCTTCACCGGCAATCGCTTCGAATTCCGCGCCGTAGGCTCGGAGGCAAACTGTGCCAGTGCCATGATTGCGCTCAACGCGGCCGTTGCCGAACAACTTGCCCGGTTCAAGCAGGACGTGGACGCGCTCATCGAAAAGGGTGAACCGAAAATCTCCGCCATCATCGAAATTATCCGCCGCTACATCAAGGAGTGCAAGCCTGTCCGTTTTGACGGCAACGGCTACTCGGACGAATGGAAGGCGGAGGCCGCCCACCGGGGTCTGGACTGCGAAACGAGCTGCCCGCTCATTTTCGACAACTACTTGAAGCCCGCGAGCATCGCCATGTTCGAATCCACCGGCGTGATGACCCGCAAGGAGCTGGAGGCGCGCAATGAAGTGAAATGGGAAACTTACACAAAGAAAATCCAGATCGAGGCGCGCGTGCTGGGCGACCTGGCGATGAACCACATCATCCCCGTAGCCACCGAATACCAAAGCAAGCTGATAGACAATGTGTATAAAATGAAAGAGCTCTTCCCGGCGGAAAAAGCATCCCAACTGTCGGCCGAGAACATGAAACTCATCGAAGAGATTGCCCGGCGAACCATTTTCATCACCGAGCATGTAAATGCCATGGTGGAGGCGCGAAAAGTGGCGAACAAAATAGAGAGCGAACGCGAAAAGGCCATTGCCTATCACGATACCATCGCCCCGATGCTGGAAGAGATACGTTATCATATCGACAAGCTGGAGCTTATCGTAGACAACCAGATGTGGACATTACCTAAATATCGTGAATTGCTTTTTATTAGATAATCACTGCATGAAGATTATCTATTTCTTTTGTTGGTTGTTTTAAGTTTGCGAAGAGGAGCGTCGGGATGACGGTCCTCTTTTTTATTTGTTTTATTCCTCCCAAATCTGCCTGAATTTCGCAATTTCTTTCTATCTTTGTCTCACTAAACAATGAGAAACAACTAAAAGATGAAACGACTAATCCGTGCCTATATTATCATAATAATCTGTTTGCTGGCCGGAAGCGCTACTGCATCCGTATCTCCCCAGCATTTTACAAAAGACGAAATACTTTTCATCAGCTCTTATAATTCAGATACAAAATACACTTATTCCAGTATCAGCCAATTTGTAGACGAGTATATAAAGCTAGGAGGAAAATATTCTCCCGTAGTGGAATCCATGAACTGCACGACATTGGAAAACCAAGCAGAATGGATAGACAATATGGACCTCATTCTGGAGAAACATCCCCATGTAAAGCTTATCATCCTTCTAGGTTCGGAAGCATGGATAAGTTACTTTTCGCAGACAGACGAGAAATACAAGGAATTGCCCGTCTACTGCCTGATGACGCAACGATACGGCGCTACCCTGAACACTCCCCGGATTACTACCGTATACCAAGAAAACACAGACGCCAAAAGCCAAGTGGACATGTTGCAATTCATGAAAGGATTCAATGTCAAGCTATGCTATTATTATGAATACGGCGTAAAAGAAGATATTGAGTTCATCCGCAACTTATTCCCTCAAACGGAGAACATCGCCATCATCAGCGACAATTCCTATGCCGGCCTCAGCCAAATGAAATATGTAGAGAATGAAATAGCCGAACACTTTCCCGACTTGCAAATCATCCATATAGACGGACGAACAATGGATATGGCGCAAGCCAGACAAGCCATGAAGAACCTGCCGGAACGAACGGCGGCCATGCTCTGCGTCTGGCGATATGACAGTAAAAAGGTCACTCACATAAGTAATGCCGAATATGTATTCAAATTGGCGAACAACCTCCCCGTATTCAGTCTGACGGGAAGCGGCATCGGCTATTGGGCCATCGGAGGCAACATTCCCCGATACGATGCCGTCAACTCAAAAATCCATCTGGCTCAGAAAGCCTACGACCTACTGGACAAGAAGATAGACGCCAAACCCGACTTCTTTTGTTATCCCAATGAATTCAAAATAGACATGAACATGATAAAGGCATTCAGGCTGGAAAACAAGCAACTCCCCTCTGATGCCTTATACATCAACGAATCCAATACGTTGGCAACCTTCATTGAGCAATATAAAGGATATATCATATTGGCAGGCGTGCTTCTTGTCGTGTTGGTGGCAGGATTCATCGTTGCCATTTCTTATTCCGTCAGACTGAACCTCTTGAAAAGGAACCTTGAAAAATCGGAGGCGCAACTGCGGGAAGAGAAGAAAGTATTGGAACTGTCCGAACACAACTTACTAATTGCCAAGAACAAGGCAGAAGAAGCCAACCGAATCAAGAGCCAGTTCGTATCCAACATGAGCCACGAAATCCGCACTCCTCTCAATGCCATTGTCGGCTCCTCCAATCTACTGGCGTCACAGGTAGAAAGCAATCTGGAACTAAAAGAATATGTAGATATCATTTATCATAACTCGGATTTGCTGCTAAAGCTGATTAATGACGTATTGGACATATCGAGCATCGAAAGCGACAGCCTGAATTTCCACTTTGAACCTTGTCAGCTCCTGCCCTATTGCCAAACCATTGTGGACAGTTTCAGTACCCAAGTTCCTCAAGGGATAGAACTCCGTGTAGATGTCCCGCAAAAAGACATCAGCATCACGACGGATACTTATCGCTTGCAACAGGCTATCATCAATCTGATAAACAATGCCATCAAGTTTACCAAGAAAGGCTATATAGAATTATCCATCCGGCCCGACCAGGACGACGAAACGGTCGTCTTCTCAATTACCGACACGGGATGCGGCATTCCCCCCGAAGAACACGAAAACGTGTTCAAGCGTTTCGTGAAACTCAATGAATATGTGCAAGGCACAGGATTGGGGCTCTCCATCACCCGGCTGATTATCACGAAGCTGGGAGGCAAGATATGGATAGACGGCAACTATCAGAAGGGAG
>OLNU01001347.1_pt1 | contig 18536 bp, 15 predicted proteins | sample 1672241 | NCBI WGS metagenome assembly OLNU01 (sample SAMEA3136663, study PRJEB25190) | human gut metagenome | biome: human gut; feature: human-associated habitat; material: faeces | place: Austria | collected 2013 | reverse complement strand
GACTTCCCAACCGCTTGATTAAGAAGTCTTTTAGAGCATACAACACCCGCCGCCATCTTAAATTTGCGGTACTGCTTGACGGCGAAGTGGTCCGGCTCCCGTTCCTCCAACTGAGAAAAAAGCAGGTCCACCGGGCTTTGATAGGTTTCGTCGTCCTCTCTGGCCTCACTGGCATTGATAAGGTCCAAAAGTGTGATGAAGTTCTTTTCTTCCTCCGTGGCCTCGTACCAGATGTAGCCGATCAGTGCGGAATAATAGAGGCGTTCCGCTTTGACCCAGAAATCTTCCGAAGATTTTTCTCCTTCGCCCTTCGTGTTCATAATCAGGGCGTTCACCAGCTTTAAGATATCTTTCTCTGATCGGATATAAGCCAGCGGATTGTATTTCATGGATTTTCGGAAGTTTATCAGGTTGAGGCATTTGATACGGTATTTCTTCCGTTCCAGGAAAGCGCCGATCTCCGGCAGCAAGGTTCCTTTCGGATCAGTGCAGACATAGGACGAATGAGCTTGCAGCAGCGACGGCTTACAGAAGAACCGCGTCTTGCCGCTGCCGGAACCGCCGATCACCAGAATGTTTTTATTTCTGGCATACTTCGGCTGCTTTGGACGGCTCGCCATTGTGATCCGTTCCGTCTGCGTCATTGGGATGTTTTGGAAAAAGTCCTTGTCCATGTAGGGAGCAATATCCGCCGCCGTACCCCAGCGGGCAGAACCATACTCGATCCCGTGGCGATACTTCTTAGCGTTCTTGCCTTTCAGGTAGACCGCCATGCGAAGGACCACCGCACCGGCTATACCGATCAGAAGGTCCGTTGGCTGGAAACTGAGCCACGGGGAGGAAAGCGCTGCCGTGAAGCCGTCCCCGATGGAGAGCAGCTTGCCGGAGAGGTCAGCACCGGGCGCAAGCCGGAAAGCCTGTGCCAGCTTATCGAAGGGATACACGAACAGAAGATACGGAAGATTCAGCAAAAACATTTTTTTCATATTCATCTCTGCACGCTCCGATCTTTGACCTTTACTTTCTCCCGGTCAATGGTGCGGTGTTCCGTTTTCTCCGCCGCCTGTTCCTTCGCCTGGGTCAGCCGCTCCCGGATGGAGGGCCTTTCCTCACGGCTCATTTTGCGGCTGGCAAACTCCTGAAATGCCGCTGTGATGGCATCCGCGTCCCGGCTTTTGAAAAAGACCAGGTAACGGGGCTGCTCTGCGGAGGTGTCTTTCTTCAAGGCAAAATCCACATGGTATTTCTTCGCCACACGGGAGAAAGCCTTGATATTCTTGTCACTGATCTCGATATTGGCAAGACCGGCGTTCTGGCTGGCAAGCTGTTTAAGGCTCTGCCTGCCGCGGTAGATTTTGGGCTTCTGGCTTTTCTGGATTTCCTCCAGGAACTTTTTGACGGCCTTTTCAAAGACCTGCTCACTTAGCTTGGCTCCGTCAACAATGAGCGTCACGGCGCCCCGCGTTACTTCCTCCTGCATTTAGCCTCGCCCCCTTTGCCCATCCCCGTACATATCGTGCTGCACCAGGGAAGAATAGTAGCTGTTGATGGTGGTCGGGGCGTTATACAGCGCCGCCAGAAGGTATTTCTTGATATTGCGGACATAGGTGGTGTTATCCTTCATGCAGTCCATAACATACTGAACATGGGAACTGTCCAGCTTCATAAACCGGGACTTTACCACCTCCGCCGGATAATCGTCTCCGGCAATGCGGATGACTTTGCGGGCAGAACACACGGTATCCACGATCAGGTCAACGATCTCGTCAAGCTGCTCACGGTCGATATGGCTGTCCTGCACCAGATAGCTGTACTCGATGTTATCCAAAATCACTTCACGATAACATTCTCTGGCTCCCATCCGATCCGTTCCCATCCTTGCCCCTGTGGGGGTAGGGGGATTTGATTGGATAGGATTTGATATCTCCGTACTTGATAAATCAGTCTTTGTTTGATTAGTATTTAATTGTGCGGGGTATCCCGTACACGGGTCCGCCGTATCCGGGATACCCATATCCGGGTTTTCCGTATATGGCTTTGCCGTACCCGGTAAAGGCGTACCTGGGCTTGACGGCGGCTCGCACTGAGGCATTTCGTAAATGACATACTCGGTATCCGTGATCTTGCCTTTTTCATCCCGAAGCTGGGTGCGCCGGATATACCCGTGGGTCTCCAGCTCCTTCAATGCCGCACCAATGCTGTCCACACCTTCCCGGCAGATCGCCGCAAGACCTCTGGTGGTGTAATTCCACTCGTCAGGGAGCGATAGCATCATGGACAGCAGCCCCTTGGATTTCAGGGTCAGCGTCCGATCTTTCAAGTGATGGTTTGACATGACCGTATAATCACGGGTCTTTTCAATACGAAAAACAGCCATCTTCGCACCTCCTTCCTGTGAAAATAAAAAGTGTTGATTTTGAGCGGTTTACCCGTCTGTATGCCTCTGTTTTCTCCCGCATGGGAAAACATCCACGCCCTGTTCAGAACGCAAGCCCCGGAGGAAGAAACAGAAGATTTTCCGCTGATTTTGATACATTTTGGGGCGGCTACCTCTCACGGTCTTTATGGTCATAGTGGAGATCGCCGGAAAGCACCTTCGCATGGTTACGGATTTTGATATGTCCCTTTTCCTGATTTTCCAAAGCCTTGCTGTATCCGGTGTCGGTCAGGAACAGGCGCATTTTCTCACCCTTCCAGCCAACAGGCGAGTCATGGGTAAGAACATCAAAGACGATCATGTGTCTGGTTGCCGGGTCGAAACGCTCCAAAGCCATAATGTCATGGCCGGATAACTTCTGCGCCCCGGATTGCTGTCTGGCCTCTGCCAGCATTTCCCCGATGGTGCGGGCTTTCTCCGGCAGACGGTATTCGGACTGCACCTTGCGGATCAAATCCATGCACTCCTGATCCGACAGGGGGCGGAGCTTGTCCAGAAGGCCTTCCGCCGTTTCTTTCGTTGCCGGGTTCGGCGCATAGCGCCATGTCATATAAATCTCATTCAGGGCGGCGTTCTGATTGGTACTTTCAATCTGAAACACCATCCTCATTTCTGCTTCTGTCAGTTTCATTGCCAGCCTCCTTCTAAAATGGGTATAAAAAAACGCCATAGGTTTTCAATGCCTATGGCTTGTGGGTATAGGAAAGGGGCGCTGATACTTGCATATCAACGCCCTTTGAGCCTATCAGTATTTGATTGTCTTGACTTCGCACCGTGTTTGCACCATGAAAAACATTGATTTTACTGACTTTTTCAATGTTTTCTTATCTGGTGCTACCATTTGGTGTGCCTTTTTGTATGCGTTGGTTTACGTTTTGCTTATTTCTCAGATGATAATACCCTCGCAATGGTCGATTTCGTGCTGGATAATCTGTGCGGTCCAGCCAGTGAAGGTTTTCAGTCTCGTCTGGAACTTTTCGTTCTGGTACTGCACCTTGATGGATTGCCAGCGACGCGTTTTGCGCGTGCCGGTCAGCGACAGGCAGCCCTCCTCGGCCTCATAGCCGCCGGACTGCTTGACAATTTGCGGGTTGAACATCACCATGTACGTTCCCTCGTTATCGAACGCGATGATGCGCTTGTTCACGCCGATCATGTTCGCCGCCATGCCGACACAGCCGTCCTTGTGCGCTTCGAGCGTTTCCAGCAGGTCGGTTGCGGTTTGGATATCGTCCGGCGTGGCCTGCTCGGCCTTCTGCGCTAAAAATTTCTCGTCTTTGCAGATTTCCTGAATCATATTGTGCTCCTTATTTATGTTTGCGTTCCCAGTCGGCCATAACGGCCAGCTGCTCCGGTGTGTGGAACCAGTGCTCGCCTTGCGGCACGATGATCAGCTCCGCACCGGATTGTGCCGTGTAAGTGCGGATAGTCGCCAAGTCGGTCATGCTGTCATTTTCGCCGTAGAGAATGTACTGCGGGCAGTACCAGTCCTTTGCCGGATGCGCACGCACCCAGCAAAGGTAGTCCCACGAGAGCATATCCCCTTCCCTTGCGGGATACATGCCGCGCTCGCGCAGGATTTGCTCGGTAATACCTGCCGCGCATATTCTGTCGCAGATCAAGCGCTCCATATCCACGATGGGCGACACGAACAACGCTTTTTCCGGTGCGGCAAACGCCAGCCGCGCAAAATACGCCCCGATGCTGGTCGCGCGCACGTTTGTCGCGCGCCAGTGTGCTCTTGCGTAAGCCATCACGCGGGTGAGTTCAGGGGCGGCTGTCCATGGTGCAAATTCCTCATCCCGGTTTTGGCGTGTGCCGTGATTCGGCAGGTCGATGGACAAAACCTGTGCGTCCGGAGACACGATTTCGGCAAACGGCAGGGCTTCTTCCTTACAGCCGAATTGTCCGTGAACGAACAGCCACAGCGTGTCCGACGGCTCGCCGTACAGCACCGCCGGTGTGTTTTCGATGAAGAGTTGTTCGGTTTTCATGCGTTACCCTTGTCTGCCAGCCAGTTCAGCGCGCACCATGTGTGCAGTGCTGCGCCGCGCGGCAGGATATCCTCGTTGAACACGACCCTTTCGTTGTGCATCGGCTCACCGAACGCAGGATTTTCCTGCTTGGTGCCTGCACCGATGAGCAGGTATGCGCACGGTAAATCGTAGGTGTAGGACGCGAAATCCTCCGAGCCCATGCCGCCCTCGTCCAGCCGATAGACCAGCTTTTCACCGAACAGCGCCCCGGCAAGGTCTGCCATACGATTGGTCAGCGCAGCATCATTCCTGAGCGGCGGCGCGGACACGATCTCTTCCGTGACAGCTGTGCCGCGGAACGCCTGTGCGGTGCACCGGGCGATTTCCCCGATGCGGGTGAAGATCTGCGCGGACAGGTCGCGGTCAAAGCTGCGGATGGTGCCCTCGAGCACCGCGGTCTGCGGGATGATATTGGGCGCCTCACCGCCGGTCATGCGGCCGATGGTCACGACAGCAGGCGTTTTTGCGCCGATCTCGCGGCTGATGATCTCCTGCAGCGACAGGTAAATGTGGCTTGCGATATTGAGCGGGTCCACGCCCTTTTCCGGCATTGCGCCGTGGCATCCAACGCCGTTTACCGTAATGCGGAACAGCGTACAGCCCGCCATAAACGTGCCGCGTCCGCACAGAACCAGTCCGGACGGCGTGCCCGAATTGACGTGCAGCGCAAAGCCTGCCTGCGGTGCCGGGTCTTTCAGCACGCCCGCCGAGAGCATGGCCTTCGCGCCGGTAAAGCCCTCCTCGTCCGGCTGAAACACCAGCTTGACCGTGCCGTTCAGCTCACCTTGGTACTCGCGCAGCAGCTTTGCCGCACCGAGCAGCATCGCCGCGTGCATGTCGTGGCCGCAGGCGTGCATGCAGCCGTTCGCGGATGCAAAATCCAGTCCGGTCTGCTCGGTCACACGCAGCGCGTCCATGTCGGCGCGCAGGAGCAGACAGCGGCCGGTCTCGGTGCCGGTTATCTCCGCGACGACGCCGCCTGCCAGCTCGCGCGGCTGATAGCCCATCTCAAGCAGGCGTTTTTTGACGCAGGCTACGGTGTTCGGCAGGTCGGTGCCGACCTCGGGTGCAGCGTGCAGCGTCCGCCGGTCGCGGACAATATCCTCTCGGATGCGCTCTGCCGACGCAAGCACCTGCTCCGCCGTTATGGTTAAGGTTTGTGACATGGTTTTACCTCCCTTGTCGGTGTTTCTGTATTGCCTTAAGTATACCATAAATTGCAGAAAAAAACCGCTCTGTTTTTATTTGGCGCAGCCATTTCCCGTATTTGCCTTGACGAAACGCGCTGTAAATTGTATCATATAGGTATATCATTGTGTCCACATGGCAACTTGGCGGCAGCGTGACAGGCTGAGGGGAAATCCGCCGATGTCATCCAGATGCAACGCAAACAAAGGGAGTATGTAGGTATGAAAAAAATTCTAAACAGCCTGCCGTTCAAGCTGCTGCTTGGCGTTGCGGTGGGCATCGTGCTCGGTCTGGTGGCGAACGAGGCCGTGATGAACGTGGTCGTGACGATCAAGCAGGTGCTCGGTCAGATCATCACGTTCTGTGTGCCGCTGATCGTTATCGGCTTTATTGCGCCGTCCATCACCAAGCTGGGCCACAACGCATCCAGAATGCTGGGCATTGCGCTCATTATCGCGTATGTGTCGTCGGTCGGCGCAGCGCTGATGAGCACGGCAGCCGGTTACGCACTCATTCCGCACCTGTCGATCGTATCGCAGGTTGACGGCCTGCGCGAGCTGCCCGAGGTAATGTTCCAGCTGGAGATCCCGGCGATCATGAACGTGATGAGCGCACTGGCGCTGTCGCTGATGGTCGGTCTGGCCATCACCTGGACCAAATCCAAAATGATGGAGTCCCTGCTTGACGAGGTGCAGAACATTGTCCTCGCCATCGTCACCAAGATCATCATCCCGATTCTGCCGTTCTTTATCGCGTCCACCTTCTGCGGTCTGGCGTATGAGGGCACGATCACCAAGCAGTTTCCGGTGTTCATCAAGGTCATCATCATCGTTATGATCGGTCATTATATCTGGATGGCGCTGCTCTATGGAGTTGCGGGCGCGTACTCGGGCAAGAACCCGATCGAAGTAGTGAAGCACTACGGTCCGGCGTACATCACCGCAGTCGGCACGATGTCCTCCGCTGCGACACTGGCAGTTGCTCTGCGCTGCGCAAAGAAATCATCTGTACTGCGTAAAGACATGGTCGATTTCGGTATCCCGCTGTTCGCCAACATCCATCTGTGCGGCTCGGTGCTGACCGAGGTTTTCTTCGTCATGACAATCTCGCAGATTCTGTACGGCAAGATTCCGTCTGTCGGAACCATGATCCTGTTCTGCGTGCTGCTCGGCATTTTTGCCATCGGCGCACCCGGCGTGCCGGGCGGTACGGTTATGGCTTCGCTCGGTCTGATCACCGGCATCCTGCTGTTTGACGGCACCGGCACCGCGCTTATGCTGACCATCTTTGCCCTGCAGGACAGCTTCGGCACCGCCTGCAACGTCACCGGTGACGGCGCGCTGACGCTTATTCTGACCGGCTACGCGAATAAGCATCATATCGCGGAGGAAAAGCGTGAGGTTGAGGCAGCGGAAGTTCAGTAATCAAATGAGAAAAGGAGTCCGCTTCTGCGGGCTTCTTTTTGTTCCGAGAGAAATCCGGTGTTCGGATGAGGAAAGCGTATTATGTCGCGTGCGGCTTAGTGTATGAGCTAATGTTTCTGGCAGTACCGGCGCACGGAGGGCATGTTTGCAGCGATTGTGGTCGCTGTGCCGACCGGTTTTCTGCTCTCGCGTCGCGTGACACGCACGCCTGCGTTTCGTCCGGTCAAAGATTCGCTGCTGTGGCTGGGTACGGTTCTGGCAGCGCATTTGCTCGCGGATTGGCTGAGTCTGCCGCTGTACATCGCGCGCCTGTGCGATGTGGAGATTCAGGAATCCGGGGCGCTCTCTGCTGCTGACGGATTGCTCGTCTTGATGGTAATGGCCGTGTTTGCGATGGGTTCTCTCAGCGTGTATGCGGTTTCGCTGGGGGTTGACGGTGCGGCGGCGCTCAAAACAAGCGGCATAACGCAAATTTGCTGCAGAAATTTTCACAAAACACTTGACTTTTCCCTCCGGATTTGGTATCCTATTTAGGCAAGGTTTGATAGACCGTTGCAAATCCGGGTGTAGCGCAGCTGGTAGCGTGCTTGACTGGGGGTCAAGAGGCCGCAGGTTCAAGTCCTGTCACTCGGACCATGCAAAGCCGTTCTTTCGTTGGAAAGAGCGGCTTTTTTGTAACTTATTCGGCTTTTTCGAAATACCGCAAACTGCATTAAAATCCAAGCTGAAACAAAACGGATGCCTCTCCAGGTACAGAGAAGCATCCGTTTTTGCAATTTCAATTATTTAACAGAAAACTATAACCGCAGCACACAGCAAATCACGAAGCGACGATCACACGGATTTTTCCGCCGTTTTCCGCTGTTTTATTGGCGTATACGCGGAAGCTCGTGTAGTTGGATTTCGCCGTCTGCAGCGAAACAAACCGGTTCTGCTCCGAGACGTAAACGCCGATGTTCTCTGCCAGCTCGTAATAGCCGTCCTTGGTGCGGACACCGGAGGAACCGTCAAATGCCGACGGCTTTACCGTGTCAATCAATGTCAGCTTGAGCGTATCCAGCGAGGTATTGACGATGCTTTCATCGGTTGAGTACCCTCTGGGGACTGCAATCGGTACACCGCCCAGGCCGCGCGGCAGCGTGAGTACACGGAATGTGCTTTCCTCCTGTTTGGCTCCGTCCCAATGGCGGAGCACAACATATTCCGGAGAATTGCCATCTTCCTCATCCGTCTTATCCCGCTTGCCATAGCCAATACCATAAATCCAGCTTTCTCCGGTCACATCGCCCAGAACAATATTCGTAACCGTACCTGCATTATCCTGCACGGTATACTTAATCTGCGAAGCCGGAACCGAGGTCAAGTCAATATCGCTGACGTTAATTGCATTCAGCGGTGCGCCGGAGAGCACCTCCTCATACACGCGCACCTTGGAGGAAACAGCGTTACTGCCCAGTTTGCCCTCCGCAACAGACCAGTTTCCGGCGGTCTTTCCGGAGAGCGTGCGGCGAATCAGGTCTGCCCCCTCACCGGACTGGCTGACCGTAACAAGACGCCCCATCACATCGGTTTTTACGTCCTTGGCGATTGAAATATCCCGCAGTGTCAGACCGTTTGTCAGCGTGACCGTGGCCTTTTCCGCGTCAATCTTGGTTACAATGCCCTGCATCTCCGCGCTGACATCCTTTTTCGGGTACGCAGCCGCAACATTGCCGTCCGCGTCAAACAGCAGCGTGATGTAATCGTTCAGCTTCATATCCTTGAACGTTGCCGCCGCCTCGGAGGAAACCTCAAAGTCCTTTCCCAGAATCTTCACCTGAGAGGGATGGCTGTACGTTGTCGAGTCGGTCTGATATTTTCCGCTCAGCCTGGTATCCGAAACGATCGCCTGACGGTTTGCGGCATCGAGCGTCACAACATCGTACTTTTTCAGCTTGCTCGCGTCGATCTTCGCACCGTTTTTGATGATCGTATACTCCGCCGGAATCCGGCGCGAGGTCGCCAGACCGTAAACAAACGAGTGCGCGGCACCTGCTGTCGTTTTCGGCAGGACTGCCATCAGCTGCAGCACGCCGTACTCGTTGTAGTACAGGGTCAGCGTGTCGCCGGACTGCAGGTTCGCCCATGCATTTTCGTACTCATTCATGACATGGTCGCGGCTGATATACAACTTAGTCTTGCGGTCCGGACGCAGTGTTCCGTTCGTGGTAACGATACGATCTGCCTCCGCATTGACAACCTCATAAGTTTCAGTCTTGTTGCCGTTCGGAATCACACCGACCGCAACCTTGCTGCTGCCCTTGCCGATAACGATCGTGCCGTACACGCCGATCATGCTGCTGTCCAGCGTACCGGCGGTCTTACGGGGAGATTCCGCATCCACAACACCGTCCTCATAGAACAATGCCGCATCTGCAGCAAGGCCGCTGTGTGTTTTTCCGGTCTCAAGCAGAATGCAGTCCTTGACCGTCGAGGACGCGACCTTGTCAAGCAGTGTGCTGCCCTCTTCTCCCTTTTTATCCGTATTCAGAGCGTTCAGCAGAAGCACCGCCGCGTCTCCGCGCTTGACTGCGGCACGCGCATCCGTAATCGTGACGCCGTCCGTCAGACCGATGGCCTGTGCCTGCGCGATATAGTCTGCAGGCCAGAACGGACCGACATCCTCCTCTTTATAGCCCAGCATACGCAGCAGCATGGTGCAGACCTCGCCGTAGCTGACAATCTTATCCGGGCCGAAGCTGCCGTCCGCATAGCCGCGGATGATGGACTTTTCCTTCAGCTCCGGATGGCGTACTGCCGCGTTGATATACGGCGCTGCCCAGTGCGAATGCTTAACATCCGGAAAAATCGTGTAGCTGGCATACGGACTCACATCCGTCACACCCATGGCGGTAACCGCCAGCTTGCAGAACTGCGCCCGCGTCAGCGCCTTACCCGGCGCGAAGCTGCTGCCGCCTACGCCCTGCATGATACCCAGTGCATCCAGAACGGCGGCCGTCTGCGATACCCTGCTGTCTGAAATATCGGTAAACACCGCCGAAGCCGGTGCAACCATGATCAAGCCTGCCAGACACAGGCTGACAAATCTTTTTTTCATTTTCCTACCTGTCCTTTCCTTTTACTGCGTCCGCAGCGCATCTACCGGCTGCAGGTTCGAGGCTTTATTGGCGGGATACAGTCCGAAGATGATACCCAGCAGCGCAGAAAACAGAAATGCGCCGATGACCAGTCCCGCAGAGGGCAGTACGGTGAACTGCTCCACGGTCGGCATATAGCTGTTCTGCGTTTTCGCGAGCAGCAGATTGCCCAGCACCGCCGAAAGAAAGCAGCCGAGCACAATGCCGATCACACCGCCGCAGCACGAGACCACCGAGGCTTCTACCAGAAACTGCCCGATAATATCCCGCTTGCGGGCGCCGATTGCCATACGGATACCGATCTCGCGGGTACGCTCGGTAACAGACACCAGCATGATATTCATAATGCCGATACCGCCGACGAGCAGCGAGATTCCGGCGACACCGCCGCCGAGCAGCGCAAGCATGTTGTTGGAGGACTCGCTCTGCTCCTGCCACTGGCTGTCCGACGAAGCAGAAAAGTATCCGTTTCCCGCCTCGCAGCGGCCCTGCATAAAGCCCGGCAGAAGCTCGTCTGTCAGCTCGGCAATCACGTCCTTTTCCGCCGCCTTCACGATATACTGGCGGTCTGCCATGCCGTATACACTCATCATCGTGCTCTGCAGCGTGTACGGCATCACAATCATCTGATCGTCTGTATTCAGCTTGCCGTCATACTTGCCGGCATACACGCCGATGACCTCAAAGCCCTTGCCGCCGATCTGCAGCTTCTGCCCGATCGGACTCATCGCCCCGAAGAAATACTTGCGCAGTGTTTCTCCGATCACGCAGACGCGGGCGCGCGTGCGGCAGTCCGCAGCGGAAATATCCCGTCCGGCGGAAATCGCATGACTTGTCACCTCGCCGTAATGCTCGTTGCCGAAGTACATATAGGTGTAGCCGCTGTTGCTGTCGTTGTTATCCAGCCTTTTGGCCCGGTACTGGATGCCGCTGTTCTGCCAGTCGTAATACTGGCTCTGCGGCGACCATGCAGCGATTTTGTCGGACAGATCATTCGTCATATAGTCCTCAAACTCCTGCCAGTCGCGGTTTTTCGCACCGTATCCGTAAATGTCGATGCGGTTGACGCCCATCGCCTCATACTGCAGGCGCTGCAGCTTGCTCGTGCCCTGAATCGACGCCACGATAGCGATAACCGATGCCACACCGATGATGATGCCGAGCATGGTCAGAATCGAGCGAACCTTGTTGTTCAGGATGGACTTGAACGCCATACGAACCGTCTGCATCCAATTCATACGGCCCCTCCTTTCATGTCCGAAATGATCCTGCCGTCCTGTATCGTCACGATGCGTTTTGCCATCTGTGCAAGATGGTTGTCATGCGTGATGAGGATGATGGAGGTTCCCTGCTCATTGAGTGCAGTCAGCTTGCGCATAATATCCAGACCGGAGGCAGAATCCAGGTTGCCGGTCGGCTCGTCCGCCATGATGATCGGCGGCTTTGCCGCCACTGCCCGCGCGATCGCAACACGCTGCTGCTGTCCGCCGGACATCTCACCCGGACGGTGATCCATGCGCTTTTCCAGTCCGACCGAGACTAACGCCTCCTGCGCCAGACGGCGGCGCTCCTCCCGCGGCATACCGCGGTAGATGAGCGGCAGCTCGACATTTTCAAGCGCCGTCAGCGCCGGAATCAGATTAAAGCCCTGAAAGATAAACCCGATCTCCCGGTTGCGGATACCGGACAGCACAGACGGCTTCATATCGCTGACCGGCTGCCCGTTCAGATGATAGGAGCCGTAGGTCGGAATATCCAGACAGCCGAGAATGTTCATCAGCGTGGACTTGCCCGAGCCGGACTGTCCGAGAATGCACAGAAACTCTCCCCAGGATACCTGCAGCGAGATATCATCCAGTGCACGCACTTCGTTTTCTCTTCCTTCGTTGTAAATCTTGCTCATGCGCTGAACGTCAATCAACAATTCAGCGCGACGCTCCGTGTCAGGAGTCTGCGCCTTTCTTTCCCACATAAGCGCGCCCTCCTCAACCGACTGACATACCGTCATCCGACATATCGGCGTACAGATCGCTCGGTCCGGCGAGGAATACCTCGGTGCCTTCTTCCAGACCGCCGAGGATTTCCGTGTTGGTCGAATCGGCAATGCCGGTCTCGACCGGTACAAGCTGATAACCCTCCGGAATACCTTCGGTACCCTCGGGAATCGGCAGGGTCTCTTCAAACGGAATCTCGTTTCCGTTCTCGTCCGTCAGCGGCTTGGCGAATACAGCTGTGCCGCTGTCCGTGTTGACGATAGCCGACGACGGTACCATCAGGCAGCCGTAGGACGAGGCCGTCGTGATTTTATATTCGATAGACATGCCGCTGTAAACTTTCTGTCCCTCCAGCGGATCCACCGAAATGACCGCCTTGAAGGTCGGCATGCTGCCCTGCCCATCACCGGAGCTCTGTGTCGGCTCCAGCGCTACCGACTGCACCTCGCCGGTCAGCGAAATCTCGGAGCCGTCCGACGCGTACATCGTCATAGTCGCCTGCTGTCCCTGCTGCACCGAGCCGATATCCATCGAGGAGACCTCGGCGTTGACGACAATATCATTCAAATCGGCAACCACAACGAGCGTCTCCGAACCGGTCGCCTCCTGTCCTTCAACCGCGTTCAGGCTGACAACAATGCCGTCCATCGGAGAGGTAACAGTCGAGTTCTGAATCTGCTGCTGCAGTTCGGCAATGTGTGCCCGCTTTTCGTTTGCAGCCGTCTTTGCACTGTCAACCGTGCGGTTTGCCGCCGCAATACCATTCTGCGCGGCTGCAATCTCATCCTGAGAAGCGTCACTCGACAGGGACATGATAAGCGCACCGCCGTTGTAGGTGCTGTAGCTTGTGCCGTTCAGCTTGATGATCTCGCCGCTCATCTGTGCGGTGACGGCTTCCTCGCGGCTGTATTCCAGTGTGCCCGCGTTCGCCGGATAGATCGCACCGAGGCGCCCGGCATTGATCGTCGCGGTGGCTGTCATGCCCTTTGTCAGCGAACCGGGGTTATTCACCGTAATGCCGACGCGGATAACGCGCACACCCTCACTCGAAATCTGCTGTGCTGTCTCGACCGACGATACCGTACCGCTCACCTCACTCATCGCAGAAGCGATGGATACCGTGGCCGACTGTCCGGTGCGAATGCTGCGGGCATATTCGGCGCTGAACGCCAGCGTCAGCTTCATCTGGCGGTCATTTACCATATAGCCGATGACCTGACCCTCGCTCACCTGCTCACCGACACGGAAGGACACATCCTTGTCGTCCGAATCCTTGGTCGGAATCAGTTTGCCGGTAAACGGCGCCGTGATGTGCAGACGGCTCAGTTTTCTCTGCGCCGCGCTCAAGTCGGACTGTGCCTTGGAGACCTCCAGCTGCGCGTCCGAGACACCGCGTTCCGCCTCGGTCAGTTCCTTTTGTGCATCCGCAAGCTCCTTGCGGGTTTCGGTCGGGTCGATCACCAGCAGCGGATCGCCGGTGTGTACCTCGTCGCCCTCGGCGACCAGCACCTGTGTTACCTTGCCCTTAACCTCCCGGCCAAGTTCCTCGCGTTTTTTTGCAGCAGTAACGCCGCTTCCCTCTATGTAGGTCTCCAGATCGCCGCAGCTGACCATAGCCGTGGTCTGCGTCACGTCCTCCGTACCCGCATCGCGGGATTTCACCACAGCCCAGATGCCGCCGCCAAGCAGCAGCGCAACTGCCGCCGCCGTAATGCCGATACGCGCACCCTTGCTCAGTCTGCGCTTTTTGCGATTCATTTTGTCTGCGTATTTGTTGCGCTTGGGCGACGCCTCGGCTGCAGGCTCTGCCGTGATTTCATCCTGTACCGCAGGCACCGCCTGCGTCTGCTCTAAAGGCGATTCTTCCTGTTTCTTGTGTCTGTCGAATAACCTCTTCTCGTTTTGGCTCATACTATGATGTCCTTTCTGTTCTCTATCCATTATTGATAAAGCGGCATAGCCGCCTTATTCCCACGTAAATCTGTGCTTGCAAAAGGTTAAGCATCCTAATTTGAGTGAATATGACTTTTTCAGCGGCACCTCCACTGCCGCTTCCGATCGCTGTCAGACTTTCTCGGAATTCGTTCCCGTGTCCGCATATTGCACATTTGTGCATCGGACATATATCACCATCATATTAGCATATTGCACAAATCCTTGCAAGACATGTTTGCTTACAATTTAGTGAAAAACACATCCGGAGGCAGGTGACGGGCGGAAACGATAAGTTAGAACAAGCTAACCCATCTGCAGTATATACCGTAACTAATAAGGCTGTATATGTCTGTGCTTTCCTTTATTATATGAGCAGAGCAGGTTTTATGCGCTGTCCAAAAGCAAATTTTCAACGCTTGTTTTCCTGCGCTGGCAAAACGCGTTTGCTTATCATATTTTCTGGCTTCCGTCACAGCATTTGCATCTCATATTTCGACCTTTGGTGCGCAACCTACTATCAGCAAAACCCAACACACCAAACCGAATCGAAAAGGAGCGAACAAACATGACTAACACGAAAAATGGTTCTAATCAGGGCATGGTACCGGAAGCACGCGCGGCAATGGATCGCTTCAAAATGGAGGCAGCTGCCGAGGTCGGCGTAAACCTCAAGCAGGGCTATAACGGCGATCTGACCAGCCGTCAGGCCGGCTCCGTAGGCGGTCAGATGGTAAAGAAGATGATCGAATCCTACGAGCAGAATATGGCAAACCAGGGCTAAACGCTTCTCTTTCCTGCGTAAAAAGGGACACAGAATCATTCCGTGTCCCTTTACTTATGCTTTCTCTGCCTGTCTGCGGAACAACTCATCGAGTGTTCTGCCGCTCTTGTCCTTCCATTCCGTCCAGCCGTTCGCGCTTGCGCCCAAAACGAAGCAGGCCGCCGCACTGGGCGAGGAAAACGACATGGATTTGCTCAGATAATGCTTGTTATCCTGATAAACGATATCCATTTTCCGATACAAGTCAATTTCTATCCATCCGAACAGTGCAAAGCCGCCGCTTCACAGGGAAACGGCGGCTTTTTACTCTTACTCAGGACTCTCTCCAATCCGCGAAAATACGCTCTGCGTCAGACGCGCTTGCGCACGCGAGCAGCTTGTCAGCCAGCTCCTTGCATTCGCCGCAGGAGTGCTTTGCAAGGTCTGCCTTTGCTGCCAGCATTGCGGATGCCGACATGGACAGATTGGTCACGCCGAGACCGCACAGCACCGGCGCCATGCCGGCCGTGCCTGCCATCTCACCGCACACGCCGACTTCGATACCGTTCTCGTTCGCTGCTTTGGCCGTCATGGCGATCAGGCGCAGCACACCCGGATGCAGCGGACGGTACAGATAGGAAATCTTCTCGTTGATGCGGTCCACCGCGCAGGAATACTGAATCAGGTCATTCGTGCCGATCGAGAAGAAGTCAACCTCCTTCGCCAGCACATCCGCGCAGACAGCCGCCACCGGAATCTCGACCATAATGCCGACCTTGACGTTCGGATTGAAGGGTACGCCTTCCGCGGTCAGCATGTCCTTCGCCTGCTCGAGCACCTGCTTTGCACCACGCACCTCATCCACCGACGAAATCATCGGGAACATAATGCGCAGATCGCCGTACTGCGCGGCACGCAGCAGCGCGCGAAGCTGAATCAGGAACAGCTCCGGCTGATTCAAGCAAATGCGGATCGCGCGGTAGCCGAGGAACGGATTCTGTTCCTTCTCCAGCGCCAGTGCGGGCACTTCCTTGTCGCCGCCGATGTCCAGCGTGCGGATGATAACCGGCTTGCCCTGCATGATCTCACACGCCTTCTTGTAGGCGGCGAACTGCTCTTCCTCGCTCGGCAGGTCGGTACGATCCATGAACAGGAACTCCGAGCGGAACAGGCCGACGCCTTCACCGCCAAGCTCCGCTACGCGGACTGCGTCATCCGGCGTACCGATGTTGCCCTCGATAATTACACGGCGGCCGTCCGAGGTCGCGCCCTCCTTATCCTTGTACTGCGCGAGCATGGCACGATGCGCCGCATCGGCCTTCTGGCGCTCCGCAAAGTCGGCAAGCGTCTGCTCATCCGGCTGCGCGACTACTTCACCTGCCGCGCCGTCGATCAGCAGCAGGTCGCCGTCCGCGATCTCGTCCGCCTTCTCGCCGGCACCGACAATCGCCGGAATACCCATCGAACGCGCCATGATCGCCGAATGGCTCGTGCGGCCGCCGATCTTCGTGATAAAACCGGCAACCGGCTTGCCGCCGATCTTCGCCGTGTCGGACGGCGTAAGGTCGTTCGCCACAATAATGCACGGCTCGGTGATCGTGTCGATCGCGTTATCCGCAATGCCCTTCAGATTCTTAATGACCCGCTGAGAAATATCACCGATGTCTGCTGCACGCGCCTGCATATATTCGTCGTCGAGTGCGCGGAACATCGCCTGAAAGTTCTCGCAGTTGACAAAGCACGCGTACTCCGCGCAAACCTTCTCATCCGTTACAATGTTTGTCATGCCCTCGACAAAATCAGGGTCGTCGAGCATCATCAGATGTGCGTCAAAAATTTCCGCCTCAGCCGCACCGATATTCTTTTCCGCATCGTCACGCAGCACTTCAATCTGCTGCTTGGCTTTTTCCACTGCGTCAAGAACGCGCTTGCATTCGGCTTCCGTATCGGCAACGGTCTCCTTAATGACCGAAAGATCTTCTTCCTTGATAACGAGAGCCTTTGCCTTCGCCAGACCCTCCGAAACGCCGATAGCCTTGAATTTAACCATGGGGTTTTCCTCCGTTTTTACGATTGTATTTTTATACAAATTTCGCAACCAAACCTATATTATATTGTACAACATCCCCATACTTTCGTCAAGCAAATAAAGTTTTTTCTGCAAACCGACATTTATTTTTGAAAAACGAGTGCCGTACTCGGGATTTGTCTGCTATAATAGAGGCATTCCACACTACTTCTACTGGAGGAAGGATAATTATGGCTAATCGCTGCACTCGTATTCCCGAGATCATGTTTCCGCGTGAAGGCGTGGACCTGTCCAAGTGGGCAGTCATCGCCTGCGACCAGTACACCTCTCAGCCGGACTACTGGGCCGAGACTGACAAGACCGTCGGTGACGCACCCTCTACCCTGCGTCTGACCCTGCCGGAGGTTTATCTGGAGGACGCGGACGTTGCTGCCCGCACGGAGAAAATCCATCAGACCATGCAGCAGTATGTGCAGGACGGCACGCTGCGCACCCTGCCCGCCGGCGTCGTTCTGACCGAGCGCTGGTCCGGCGGCTCCTGCCCGCGCCGCGGCATCGTGCTGTCAGTCGATCTGGAAGCGTATGAATACACGCCCGGTTCCGCATCGCTCATCCGCCCGACCGAAAAGACGGTTGTCGAGCGTATTCCGCCCCGTCTCAAGGTTCGTCAGGGCGCATGCCTGGAGCTGCCGCACATCATGATCCTGATCGACGATCCCGACCGTCAGATCATCGAGCCTCTGTTCGAGCAGACCGCCTCTTATGACAAGCTGTACGATACCGACCTGATGCAGAACGGCGGCCATATCACCGGCTGGTTCCTGCCGAACGGTCCGGAGACCGAAGCCATCGAGGCCAAGCTCGAAGCACTCTGCGACCGCGAGACCTTCAACAAGAAGTACGGCTGCACGGACGCACAGGCGCTGCTGCCGTATGCAGTAGGCGACGGCAACCACTCCATGGCCACCGCAAAGGCGTACTGGGAAGAGGTCAAGAAGGGCCTGACTGCAGAGGAGCAGGAGAATCATCCGGCACGTTTTGCACTCGTTGAGGTTGTCAACATCCATGACGAAAGCCTGATCATCGAGCCGATCCACCGTGCCCTGTTCGGCGTAGACGCCGATGAGCTACTCGGTGCTCTGACCGACTTCTACAACGGCGAGGGCTGCAAGGCTTACGTTGCCGACGAGGCTCCCAAGAGTGAGAACGCGCACTTCTTCCCGTTCTGCTCGGCGAACAAGTCCGGCGTGTTCGTTGTCGAGAACCCGAAGTGGGCCATTCCGGTCGCTACCATCCAGACCGGTCTGGACGCTTATCTTGAGACCCACACCTCCGCGAAGATCGACTACATCCACGGCACGGACGTTGTTGTTTCGCTGGCAGAAAAGCCGGGCAACCTCGGCTTCATCCTGCCGGACATCGCCAAGAACGACCTGTTCCGCGGCGTTGTTTTCGACGGCGTTCTGCCGCGCAAGACCTTCTCCATGGGTGAGGCGCACGAGAAGCGCTACTACATGGAGGCAAAGACCATCGTAAAGTAAAAGGCAACACCGCACAATTAAAGCGGCGGCTCCTTGTGCAGGCTCCGGTCGCACT
>OLNU01001336.1_pt1 | contig 18623 bp, 17 predicted proteins | sample 1672241 | NCBI WGS metagenome assembly OLNU01 (sample SAMEA3136663, study PRJEB25190) | human gut metagenome | biome: human gut; feature: human-associated habitat; material: faeces | place: Austria | collected 2013 | reverse complement strand
GCGGATACGCCACACCGACGAAATGTGTAGCATTTTGGAGGTTGGCTCTGAACATTTACAATAATTTCGATTTGAAAGGATTGCGCAGGCATTTATGCAGGGCAATCCTAACTAATCTGAATAAGTTGATTAGATACAGTTTTGTACCCCCTCAACATATATTAAGCCCATAAGGAGGGTCTGTGTAGTGTTTGATTTTAATAAACCGAATATTGAAATTACAGATGTTTCAGATGACAAGAAATACGGAAGATTTGTCGTAGAACCGCTGGAGAGAGGATACGGAACTACGCTTGGTAACGCGCTGAGAAGAATCATGCTTTCTTCCCTGCCGGGAGCAGCAATCAGTTCTGTGAAAATCGACGGTGTACTGCACGAGTTCAGTTCCATCCCGGGTGTTAAAGAAGATGTGACAGAGATCATCATGAACCTGAAATCTCTGGCTATCAAGAACACATCTGAGTCTGATGAAGTGAAGACAGCTTATATCGAGTTCGAAGGAGAAGGCGTTGTAACAGGTGCTGATATCCAGTGCGACTCTGATATTGAGATTGTAAACCCGGAGCAGGTAATTGCTACATTAAGCGGTGGCAAAGACAGCAAGCTTTATATGGAACTTACAATCACAAAAGGAAGAGGATATGTAAGCTCAGATAAGAATAAGACAGAAGATATGCCAATCGGTGTTCTTCCGATCGATTCTATCTACACACCGATCGATCGTGTTAACCTGACAGTTCAGGATACACGTGTAGGTCAGGTTACAGATTATGACAAACTGACACTTGATGTCTGGACAAAAGGTACAATGGCTCCTGATGAGGCTGTCAGCCTTGCAGCAAAAGTGTTAAGTGAGCATCTGAAACTCTTCATCGACCTGTCAGAGGTAGCTCAGCAGGCAGAAGTTATGATTGAGAAAGAGGATGACGAGAAAGAAAAAGTTCTTGAGATGAGCATTGATGAACTTGAGCTTTCTGTTCGTTCTTACAATTGTCTGAAGAGAGCCGGAATCAACACAGTTGAAGAGCTCACAAACAAGACTCCGGAAGACATGATGAAGGTTCGTAACCTTGGTCGTAAGTCTCTCGAAGAAGTTCTTGCAAAACTGAAAGAACTCAATCTGGAACTGAACCACGGAGAAGAATAATATTCTATATCCGCACTATGATAAATTATCAGGACACTTATGTCCTGCACAGGCTGTGATTACAGTTTTGTGAATTGCAGCCCGCTGAAGATTGAATATCCTGGTGGTAAGCCCGAAGAGCACAGCAGGAGCATTTGATTAGTAAGCCCGAAGATGCATAACCAAATGTTAATTAATGGAGGAAATTTGAAATGGCAAAGTATAGAAAACTTGGCAGAACAGCAGGCCAGAGAAAAGCTTTACTTAGAAACCAGGTAACAGCACTTCTTAACAACGGAAAGATCGTTACAACAGAAGCTAAGGCAAAAGAGATCCGTAAGCAGGCAGAAAGCCTGATCGCTCTTGCTGTAAAAGAGAAAGATAACTTCGAAGAAGTTACAGTAATGGCTAAAGTAGCACGTAAAGATGCTGATGGCAAACGTGTGAAAGAAGTTGTTGACGGTAAGAAAGTTACTGTTTATGACGAAGTTGAGAAGACAATCAAAAAAGATAAGCCAAGCAGACTGCACGCTAGACGTCAGATGCTGAAAGTTCTCTTCCCTGTTAAAGAAGGCGAGAAGAGAAACATGAAAGATGTTGACATGGTTGCAAAACTCTTTGATGAGATCGCTCCAAAATATGCTGATCGTAACGGTGGTTACACAAGAATCGTAAAGATTGGTCAGCGTAAAGGTGACGCAGCTATGGAAGTTCTGATCGAGCTTGTTTAATTTGATAATATAGCTGATTTTTGACTCTCATATAGGACAGAAATGTCCTGTATGGGAGTTTTTTGCATATTAGTAAAGTGTTTTTCATAGTTAAAATTGTCAAGTAAAAATTTGCTTTTGTGAAAAATGCACAAACGATGTTAAATAAATAACGTTAAAACCTTAACAACTGGTACATTGACAATTAATTAACGAACTAGTATACTAATACCTGTAATCGGGAAACATAAAAACAACCCGATCGGATAAAACTTGCAGGTTACGAAAACAGTGACTATAAAAATGATTTATTCAAGTACAGGAGGAATACTCAGATGGCAAAGAAAGAGGCGGCAAAAACTGTAGAGACAAAGACAGTAAATACCGGATTCATTGATAACGTTGAAGCTCTTGAAGCAAAAATGAAAGAGATGCGCGAGGCACAGAAAATCTTCGCTACATTTACACAGGAGCAGGTTGACAAAATCTTCTATGAAGCAGCTATGGCAGCAAACAAGCAGCGTATCCCGCTTGCAAGACTTGCAGTAGAAGAGACTCAGAGAGGTATTCTCGAGGATAAGGTTATCAAAAACCATTACGCAGCAGAGTATATTTACAACGCATACAAAGATACAAAGACATGTGGTGTTATAGAAGAAGATAAGGCATTTGGAATCAAAAAGATCGCAGAGCCAATCGGACTTGTTGCAGCAGTTATCCCTACAACAAACCCGACATCAACAGCAATTTTTAAAACACTGATCTGTTTAAAGACAAGAAATGCAATCATCATCAGCCCACATCCGGCTGCTAAAGCATCTACAATCGCAGCAGCTAAAGTTGTTCTTGATGCAGCAGTGAAAGCAGGAGCTCCGGAAGGAATCATCGGTTGGATCGATGCTCCATCACTGGAACTTACAAACACAGTAATGAGAGATGCAGATATCATCCTTGCAACAGGTGGTCCTGGAATGGTTAAAGCAGCTTACTCTTCAGGAAAGCCGGCACTCGGAGTTGGAGCTGGTAACACACCGGTTATCATCGACGATACAGCAGATGTAAGAATGGCAGTTAACTCAATCATTCACTCTAAGACATTTGATAATGGTATGATCTGTGCTTCTGAGCAGTCTGTAACAGTACTTGAAAGCGTATATGAGGAAGCTAAGAAAGAATTCCAGTACAGAGGATGCTACTTCCTGAAACCAGGTGAGGAGCTTGACAAAGTTCGTAAGACAATCATCATTAACGGTGCACTGAACAGCAAGATCCCAGGAAAATCAGCTTATGAAATCGCTCAGATGGCAGGCGTTGATGTACCGAAGAATACAAAGATCCTGATCGGAGAAGTTGAATCTGTAGATATTTCAGAAGAATTTGCACATGAGAAATTATCACCGGTACTTGGTATGTACAAAGCTAAAACATTTGATGAGGCTCTTGAGAAAGCAGCTCAGCTTGTAGCAGACGGTGGATATGGACATACATCTTCACTCTACGTACATCCGGCAGAGACAGAGAAGATCGCAAAACATGCAGCAGCAATGAAGACTTGCCGTGTACTGATCAACACACCTTCTTCTCACGGTGGAATCGGAGACCTTTATAATTTCAAGATGGCTCCGTCCCTTACACTTGGATGTGGATCATGGGGTGGAAACTCTGTATCAGAGAACGTAGGAGTAAAACATCTGATTAACATCAAGACAGTTGCAGAGAGGAGAGAAAATATGCTGTGGTTCAGAGCACCTGAGAAAGTTTACTTCAAGAAAGGTTCTATGCCGGTTGCACTGGATGAGCTTGGAACAGTAATGCATAAGAAGAAAGCATTTATCGTAACAGACTCCTTCCTTTACAAGAACGGATATGTAAAACCGATCGAAGATAAATTAGATGAAATGGGAATCCAGCATACATGCTTCTTCGAAGTAGCACCAGACCCGACACTTCAGTGTGCACGTAAAGGTGTTGACCAGATGAGACAGTTCGAGCCAGATACAATCATCGCTCTTGGTGGTGGATCTGCAATGGACGCAGGTAAGATCATGTGGATCATGTATGAGCATCCGGAAGCAAACTTCGAAGATATGGCTATGGACTTCATGGACATCCGTAAGAGAGTATTTACATTCCCTAAGATGGGAGAGAAAGCTTACTTCGTAGCTATCCCAACATCTTCAGGAACAGGTTCTGAGGTAACACCATTCGCAATCATCACAGACGCTGACACAGGTGTTAAATGGCCAATCGCTGACTACGCTCTGCTTCCAAACATGGCAATCGTAGACGTAGACAACATGATGACACAGCCGAAGGGACTGACAAGTGCTTCAGGTATCGACGTTATGACACATGCAATCGAGGCATATGTATCTATTATGGCTACAGATTACACAGATGGTCTTGCTATGAAGGCTGTTAAGCTTGTATTCGAGAACCTCCCATCTGCATACGAGAACGGAGCAAACGATCCGAAGGCTCGTGAAGAGATGGCAAACGCTTCCTGTATGGCTGGTATGGCATTCGCAAATGCATTCCTTGGTGTTAACCACTCCATGGCTCATAAGCTTGGTGCTTTCCATCACCTGCCACACGGTGTTGCTAATGCAGTAATCCTTACAGAGGTTATGAGATACAATGCAGCAGAGGTTCCGACAAAGATGGGAACATTCTCACAGTATCAGTACCCACATGCACTTGCAAGATACGCAGAACTCGGACGCTTCGCAGGATGCACAGGTAAAGATGACAAAGAAGTATTTGAGAACTTCATCGCAAAACTTGAAGAACTCAAAGAGAAGATCGGAATCAAGAAGACAATCAAAGATTACGGCGTTGATGAGAAGTACTTCCTTGACACACTTGATGAAATGTCAGAGCAGGCATTCAACGATCAGTGTACAGGAGCTAACCCAAGATACCCACTCATCCAGGAAATCAAAGATCTGTACCTGAAATGCTACTACGGAAAATAAATCGCATTGCATAAGCAGGCATATGACCGTTAGAATCTAAAATATACAAAGAGAGACAGAATGATGTTGAAAAGCATTGTTCTGTCTCTTTTTTACGTGAGCAACGAGCCAAAGTTTATGATTGTTAATAAATAGACAATATACAAGAGGTAAAAAATCTTGTTAAAAACTGCACAAACTTGCTCTGAAGGGGTTTTATTTCTAAAAATTGTGAGATATAATGACATCATCAAAACAAAGTAAGAGCCGTAAGGAAAAAGGAACAGCCCCGCAGAGCTGAGATAAAATAAGAGCAGACAAGAAGGAGCGTTCAAGATATAAGGAGGTCTATATTATGAAGTTAGAAGAAAAAAATCTCATCGTGAAACGTGCTTACAAATCAGTCTATAAATGTGATGATTGTATCGTGAAAGTTTTTAATGAAGGACATCCGAAGTCAGATGTATTTAATGAGGCTCTGAATACTGCAAGAGTAGAAGAGACAGGTCTGGACATTCCGAAGGTAAAAGAAGTAACTCAGATTGATGGAAAGTGGGCAATTGCTATTGAGTACAAAGCAGGTAAGACACTTGAGGACATGATGGAATCTGATATGAAGAATCTGGAAAAATATATGGAAGACTTTGTTGATCTCCAGTTACAGGTTCAGAGTAAGAAATCACCGCTTCTGAAAGGAATGAAAGATAAATTAGCTCGTCAGATCAATGGATTGAAAGATCTTGATGCGACTACACGTTATGAACTTCTGACAAGACTTGAGAGTATGCCAAAGCATAATAAAGTATGTCACGGAGACTTTAATCCGAGTAATGTGATCGTAGGAAAGAATGGAAAGATGACTGTGGTTGACTGGGCTCATACAACACAGGGAAATGCAAGTGCAGATGCAGCAATGACATATTTGCTTTTCGCACTGAAAGATCAGAAAGTAGCAGATCTCTATCTGAAATTGTTCTGCAAGAAGAGTGATACAGCAATGCAGTATGTACAGCAGTGGCTTCCGATTGTGGCAGCAGCACAGTTATCTAAAGAAAATGAACTTGAAAAAGATTTTCTGATGAGATGGATTGATGTTGTTGATTATCAGTAGAAAATATGATTGATTAGTTGTTTCTGAAAAAGCGTCGGAGAATGAGAATTTCAAATAATAGATTCTCATTCTTCGACGCTTTAATAATTTACGCGAGCAACGAGCCAAAGTCCGTGCTTGCACGAGACCTTGGCGACTGCCGCGATAACTTGAGAAACTCGCGGAGCGTGTTTCTCATAGTTACCAGCTAGTGAAGAAAACATTTCCACCGATGACAACACCAGTTCTATTTGTAGATGCTGCATATAAGAAATAATAGCAGTCAGATACGGAAGAATGTCGAGCACCGTTGATCGCATCTTGCGCTACCTGAATGGAAAGACTTCTTGGCCCTGCTTTTAAGACACGGTCTAAGGAACCTGTCCATACCGGAGCAAACTGTCCGTTTGCGTAAACAACACCTGAAATGCTGTTTGGGAAACGTCCGCTGTTTACGCGGTTCATAATAACTGTTGCAACTGCAAGCATAGAGTCATAATCATAGCGAGCTTCACATTGTAGAATGGCTGCTAAGAGTGTAACATCATCTGAGGCAACGGTTGAGCCACCGGAAGAGTTTGAACTACCGGAAGAACTTGAACCACTGGAAGAACTTGAACTTCCGGAGGAACTGTTAGAAGAACTGTTACTACTAGAACTAGAACTGTTCTGCTTGTTTGCACTGGCAGCAGCCTCAGCTTTTGCAGCTGCTTCGGCTTTCGCAGCGGCTTCCGCCTGTTTCCGGGCTTCTTCTGCCTGACGAGCTGCCTCTTCTTCTTTGGCTTTCTGCAGTTTTGCATTCACCTCATTCAAATTAGTAGAAGTTGCCTCAGCTTTTGCCTGTAATTGTGTCTGCTGTGTCTGCAATTGGTTCTGTAAATCTTTCATGGAAGCCTGCTGTGCTTCCAGGTCTGCTTTCTGATCGGCAATCTGCTGGTGAACATCTTTCAGATTGTTCAGAGCTTTGCGGTCGTAGTTACTTAAATTTTCAATAAAATCAGCTTTATTTAGAAAATCTGACATATTTTCTGCTGAGAAAAGCATCTCAAGCATTGTAGCACTTCCGTGCTCATACATATATTTGATACGGCTTTTCATATCTTCATACTGCTGATCTTCGTTTTTCTGCGCTTTCTCAAGATCATCCTGCGTTTTGTCTATATCACTGTTGAGGAGCTCAACCTGCATCTCAGTATCAGATATCTTCTCACTCAGGGTGAGGATATCCTGGTTGATGCCTTTTAATTCGTTCTCAAGGGCAGAGGTCTGGTTTTGCAGATTGTCTATCGTGTCTGTAGCATAGACAGGAAGTGCAGAAAATACAATTGCAAGGGAACAAATGAGCGCGGTGCCCGTATGTAACTTGCTTTTTTTGTAAAATGCCATAATCTCAATATCCTTTCTTTAAATGACATTGCATAGTTGTTGAAAACCTATTATACTATAAAACAGAGAATTAATCAAATTGGCACGAAATATTTTATGATTGTTTTACGAAATGATTAAAAAGATATTGCTTTTTGTAACAATTGACGGATAGAAAATACAGAAGATAAGGAAAAAAGTATGGAAAAAAAGGAAATTAAGATTGTTGGATTAGATCTCGATGGAACACTTCTTACAGATAAGAAGGAACTTCTTCCTTATACGAAGAATGTGATCGGAGAGGCACTGCAGAATGGTACAGTTGTTCTTGTTGCAACCGGAAGACCATGGACAGGAGTTCCGGAAGAATTACGTGAGCTTCCGGGGATGGATTATGCACTGACTGCGAATGGGGCGAGGATTATCGAGACGAGAACCGGAAAGGTACTGGAAGAACATCTGTTATCCAAAGAAGCAGCAAAAAAAGCAATTGCAATCGGAAGAAAATATGATACTCTGTTGGAAGTTTATTTTGATGGGCAGGGATATGCTCAGAAAGATGAGATCGCGCAGGTGAGAAAGTATCATAAGAATCCGAACATGTGGGATTATTTTCTGAGAACACGAATAGCGGTAGACAGACTGGAAGATCTGCTGGATGAAAAAGAAGGGAATCTTGATAAAGTACAGATGTTGTTTGCAGATATGGAAGAGAGAGAAGAGGCATGGAAAGAGTTGGAGCGAGAAGGCGTCTTTGAACTGGTTGGCTCTCTTCAATATAATATAGAAATCAATGCAGTTGGTGTAAATAAGGGAACCGGACTTGTGAATCTTGGCAAGATGCTTGGAATCAGGCGGGAAGAGATCATGGCGTGTGGGGATGGCGATAATGATATCGCAATGCTCAAGGAAGTTGGATTTGGGGTTGCCATGGCGAATGCCGAAGAAAAGGTCAAAGCTGTAGCTGATTATATTACGGAGAGCAACAATGATGAGGGGGCTGCAAAGGCCATCGAGAAGTTTGTTCTGAAACGAGGAGGGGAATCATGTTAGAAGTATTAAAGGTTATCATTCTAGGAATTGTGCAGGGAATCACAGAGTGGCTTCCAATCAGTAGTACAGGTCATCTGATTCTGGTAGAGCAGCTGATCCAACTGAAGCAGAGCGAGGCATTTACGAATATGTTCAATGTGGTGATTCAGTTTGGATCGATCCTGGCAGTTGTAGTAATTTATTTTCATAAGTTAAATCCGTTCTCACCGACGAAGACGGAAAAGCAGAAGAAGATGACAATTCAGTTATGGATTAAAGTAGTGATCGGAACAATTCCGGCACTGATCGGAGGAGTGTTGCTGAACAATCTGATTGAATCAAAACTGAGTAATGCATATGTTGTTGCATTGATGTTGATTGTTTATGGTATTTTATTCATTGTAATTGAAAAACGTAATGAGACAAGAGAACCGAAAGTAAAAAGAATCTCTCAGCTTTCTGTGAAGACAGTTCTTCTGATCGGAGTTTTCCAGATGATGGCGATGATCCCTGGAACGTCCAGATCCGGCGCAACGATTGTCGGAGCACTGGCACTTGGGGTTTCAAGAAGTGTTGCAGCAGAGTTTACATTTTTCCTTGCAATTCCGGTTATGTTTGGAGCAAGTACACTGAAGTTGTTTAAGTTCGGTCTGGCATTTACCCCAATGCAGGTATTTCTGCTTCTTCTTGGAATGATCGTATCCTTTGCAGTATCTGTTATAGCGATCAAGTTCCTGATGAAATATATCAAGAACCATGACTTTAAGGCATTTGGATATTACAGAATCGTACTTGGAATCGTTGTATTTTTATTCTTCGGTATCCAGGCTTTATTCAAATAAGGTATGTATTATTGAATAGAGTGCAGTGTGTTTTACTGTTCACAGTTATTGTGAACAGTAAAATTTTGTATTTCCAAAAGAAATCGTGCATAATTACGTCTTGCATTTTATAAAAAGCATGTTATAATTATTAACATGTTTTGAATTTTTATGCAGAGAAAAGAGGAGGAGCTTAAGATGAAGAAGTTTTTATCAGTATTTCTTACTGCAGCATTAGCAGTCAGCATGCTGGCAGGTTGTGGTAGTAAGAACGAAACAGTAACAGCACAGGTAATCGATATTGACCTTACAAATGAAGAATATGCATTTGGTGTGGACAAGAATCAGCCGGAACTTCTTGAGAAGACAAATGAGTTTATTGCAAAGATTAAATCAGATGGAACACTTGATGAGATCTGCAAAAAGTATTTCTCAGACGGAGAGCCGGAAGCAGTAAAATCAGCAACACTTGATACATCTAAGGATCAGTTGGTTGTAGCTACAAATGCAGCATTCGAGCCATTTGAGTATACAAAGGGTGAAGATTATTATGGAATCGACATGGAGATTGCAAAGCTTCTTGCTGATGAACTTGGAAAAGAGCTTGTAATCGAGAACATGGATTTTGATGCAGTTTGTCTGTCTGTAAGCCAGCAGAAATGTGATATTGCTATGGCAGGACTTACAATCAATGAAGAGAGAGAAGAATATGTTACATTTACAGATTCTTACTATTCAGCATCCCAGCGTTTGATCGTTCCAAGCAATGTTACAACATTCGATGATTGCAAGACAGCAGATGACGTTGCAGCTAAGCTTGCTGAGACAAAATCATCTGACCAGATCGGTGTTCAGCAGGGAACAACAGGTCAGTACTATGTTGAAGGAAGCGAAGATTGGGACTTCCCGGGACTTCCGGCAAAATGTGTGACATACAAGAGCGGATCACTTGCAGTACAGGATATGCTCAATGGAAATATTCAGTATGTGATCATTGATGCAGCACCGGCAGCAGCAATCACAGATGCAATCAACGCAGTTCAGTAAGAGTATTTACTAAGAATTTACAGGCAGTAAAATAACAGAATTTATTAACGAGGGAAATACAGGCAGAAGATGATGCATGCATTTTCCTCTTTTTGGAGAAAGGAAACAAATGGGGAATTTTAGTCAGAAAGTAGACAAATTTATTGATATATTTCTGAATCAGAATGGCTATGTGAAAGTAGTTCAGGGACTGCACAATACTTTGCTGATCGCAATCTGCGGTCTGATTATCGGTATTGTGATCGGTACTTTGATCGCTACAGTCCGTGTGATTCCGAAATATAAAACTCTTCCGAGAGTATTGAATCATATTTGCAGCTTTTACGTTGCATTATTCAGAGGAACTCCTATGGTAGTTCAGCTCCTTATCTTTTATTATGTACTCCTTCCGATTTTTGGGGTGAAGATTACCGGAGTACAGGTTTCTATGGTTGTATTTGGTCTGAATAGTGGTGCATATATTTCAGAGATCATGCGAAGCGGAATCCAGTCTGTCGATCCGGGACAGATGGAAGCCGGAAGAGCAGTCGGACTCAGTTTTGGAACAAGTATGATGAAGATTGTGATTCCGCAGGCTGTAAAGAACATTCTTCCGACACTTGGAAATGAGTTCATTTCTCTTATTAAAGAGACTTCCGTAGTAAGTTTTGTTGGCGCAGCTGACCTTTATGTTGCATTTAACTATATCGGAAGTAACAGCTACGAATTCATGGTACCGTACCTTGTAATGGCGTTAATCTACATTGCACTTGTGCTTGTGATCACATTACTTGTTAAATTATTAGAAAGGAGCCTGAAGAAGAGTGATAGACGTAATTAATCTGCAAAAAAGCTTTGGGGACAAAGAGATTCTGAAGGGAATCAATGTTACGATCAATAAAGGCGATATCGTTGCGGTGCTCGGACCATCCGGCTCTGGTAAAAGTACATTTTTGCGATGCCTGAACTGTATGGAAGATCCGACAGGCGGAAGCATTATCTTCAATGGTGTTGATATCGCAGATATGAAGGTTGATATTAATCAGCATCGCCGCCATATGGGAATGGTTTTCCAGCATTTCAATCTTTATAATAATAAGACAGTTCTTCAGAATGTCATGATGGCACCTGCATATCTAAGATGTAAGGACATTGATAAGGCAAAGAAAAAGAATCGTATGATCAAATTTAAAAATATGTTCCGTGGAAGTGACAAGAAGGAAGAACTGATTCCGATCACTGAGACAAAGGAGCAGATCAAGAAAGAAGTAAAGGAGCAGGCAATGGCTCTTTTGAAGAGAATCGGATTGGAAGATAAAGCGGATGTGTATCCGTCTACACTTTCCGGCGGACAGAAACAGCGTGTCGCGATTATCCGTTCCATGGCTATGAATCCTGACGTAATTCTTTTTGATGAGCCGACTTCAGCACTTGACCCGGAAATGGTAGGAGAAGTACTTGAACTGATGAAAGATCTGGCAAAAGAGGGAATGACAATGGTTGTTGTTACTCATGAGATGGGATTTGCCCGTGAGGTTGCTTCAAGAGTTCTTTTCATTGATGACGGTCAGATTAAGGAAGAAGCTGCCCCGGCAGAATTCTTTGAACATCCGAAAGATCCAAGACTTCAGGAGTTCCTTTCAAAGATCCTGTAAAAGAAAATGCGTAGCATTTTGGAGGTTGGCTCTGAACAGTTACGAAAAAATATTTAATTTTTAATCTATAGAATATCTGTTTGGTATTGTGTTACAATATTGAACAGATATTTTTATATATAAGGAAATGGTATTGAATGAAATGTAATAGAAAGAAAAAATACGAAGCAGATGCTTTGGCATGTGAGAGGCTGCAAGAGACAGTAGAACCACTTGTTGAATGGTTTCGGGAGAATCAGAGAGATCTTCCGTGGCGGAAGCATGTGAATGCGTATCGGGTCTGGATTTCAGAGATTATGCTGCAGCAGACGAGAGTGGAAGCAGTTAAATCTTATTACACACGATTCCTGGAAGAACTGCCGGATATCAAAGCGCTGGCTGAAGTGCCGGAAGACAGACTGCTTAAGCTGTGGGAAGGACTTGGCTACTACAACAGGGCGAGAAATTTAAAGGCAGCAGCACAACAGGTAATGGAAGAATATAATGGTGTATTCCCGGATACATTTGAAGAGATAAAAAAGTTGAAGGGAATTGGCAGTTATACAGCCGGTGCGATTAGCTCTTTTGTTTATCATCAGCAGAAACCAGCGGTAGATGGAAATGTTTTTCGCGTGGTTACAAGAATTCTGGAAGACAGTGATGACATTATGAAAGCAAGTACAAGGACAAAGATAGAACGTATGCTTGAACAGGTGATTCCGGCAGAGGCACCGGGAGATTTTAATCAAGGATTGATCGAACTTGGGGCAATCGTCTGTCTGCCAAATGGAGAACCAAGGTGTGAGAGCTGTCCGATAAGAGAATTTTGTCTTGCATACCAGGATGAATGTCAGATGGACTATCCGGTCAAGAAAAAGGCGAAAGAGCGAAGAATCGAGAAAAGAACGATTCTAAGATTCTGTGATAATGAGGAAATTGCGATTCGCAAAAGGCCGGGAAAAGGACTCCTTGCAGGATTGTATGAATTTCCTAATGTAGAGGGACATTTAACACAAAAAGAAGTTATAGAATATGCAAAAGAGTCAGGTCTTACGCCGGTGCGCGTGAAGAAGCTGCCAAAGGCGAAGCACATTTTCAGTCATGTGGAATGGCATATGACCGGATATGAGATTTTGGTGGATGAGTTGGAAAAAGAATTTCAGAATCCTGAGATCATATTTGCAGGAAAGAAGGACCTGGAGAAAAATTATGCAATTCCGAGTGCATTTTCTGCATATCTATAAATGAAAAGGATGAGAATATTGCGGTAGCTGAAAATCCGGAAAATAAAAATAGAGTGCTTAAAATAGAGTCCACTCTGTTTTATTGAAAAAAAGGGCGAAATATGTTATAATATCTCTTATAGTTTAAAATGCATACGGGAGAGTTTTAGCAGAAATGAGTACAAAAACAGAATTATCGAAGCAGCAGAAAAAATCACAGGAAACAAAGGAAAAAATCTTTCAGGCAGCGAAGAAGATTCTTCAGAAGAGCGGATATGAAAAATTGTCAATCAAGAATATCTGTGAAGAAGCAGGCGTGTCGAACGGAAGTTTCTATCATCACTTTAAGACAAAAGATGATTTGCTGTCTTATTATATAGAAGACCAGCCTACGATGGGACCGGATCTGTTGGAGACACCGAAAAGTCTGGAAGATGTAAAGGATGGAATTGTCCGTGTTTATTTGAATTATGTAGCTTATTGCCGTGAGCTTGGTGTAGAATTTATGGCAGGGTATTATGATACAAAGAATCAGGCATTGAATCCGGCGATAAGAACAGAACGTCCATATCCGATCGTGACAGTACAGGCTTATGTAGAGCAGGCTGCGAAGGATGGGATTATTAACATTAGAGAGAGTATTGACGAATTTACAACAGATATCCGGATGATCGTGATCGGAAATGTATTTGAATGGTGTCTGAGAGAGGGAAATGCTGATTTCGAGGGCAACATGAGTCGTTCTTTAAGGCGGTATCTGGACAGTACACTGGAGGAAGGTTGATGATTTATCACTTTATTGTGAATCCGCGGGCTCGTTCAGGGCTTGGCGAGATGCTGTGGAAACAGCTGGAACCTGAGTTGTGCAGAAAAAGAATCGATTATCAGATTCATCTGACAACAAAGAAAAAGGATGCAGGAAAGATTGCATCAAAGATTACGGAAGATGGCCAGGAGCACATGTTTGTTGTTCTTGGAGGCGACGGTACACTCAATGAAGTACTAAGTGGAATTAAATCACTGGAGAAAGTGAAGTTGGGATATATTCCGATTGGATCAAGCAATGATTTTGCAAGAGGAACAGGAATCCCGGGAGATCCTTTTGAAGCATTGAACACAATTCTTTCACCCAAAAAGGTTGAAAAGATGGATATAGGTGTGCTAAAAAGGGAAGGGAAAGGAAGAAGATTTGCAGTGAGTGCCGGTATTGGATTTGATGCTGCAGTCTGTCATGAAGTATGTGTTTCAAAATGGAAACGTGTATTGAACCTTTTGAAAATCGGTAAGCTGAGTTATGCGGTTGTGGCAATGGATCGTATTATAAAGGATCGGCCGGTGAAACTTGAACTGACACTGGATGATGGAAGCATGAAAGTGTTTGAGAGGACTTATTTTGCAGCATTTATGAATCTTCCTTATGAAGGAGGAGGCTTTAAGTTTTGTCCGGACGCTTCCGGAAGTGATGGATTTCTTGATATTATGGTTGTGTCGGATCTGTCGAAGCTCAAGATTCTGTGTCTGCTTCCGACCGCTTTTTCAGGAAAGCATACAAGATTTAAAGGGGTGACGATATTAAAATGTCGTAGTGTAAAGGTAGTGACAGATCGTGCACTGCCGTTACATACAGATGGAGAACCTTCCTTTTTATCAAAAGAGATAGAAGTCTCACTGGAAAAAGAAAAACTTAATGTAATCGTTGAATAGAAGAAAGGTGATGAAACAGGATGCATATAGGGATTGTTTTAGCGATTGGGTTATGTATTGTAATAGGAATACCAGCTTTCTTAATTTTTTTGCTGGCTCCAAGACTGTCGGGCAGAAAAAGAGTGCATCCGTTTCTTGGCGTAAAGTGGGCGCATAGAGGACTTCATGATAAGAAGCGTGGGATTCCGGAAAATTCATTTCCGGCATTTCGTGCGGCAATCGAAGCCGGAGATGGAATAGAACTGGATGTTCATCTGACAAAGGATGGACAGTTGGTGGTTTTTCATGATGATACATTTGAAAGAATCTGTGGAAGACGGGGGAGAGTAGAAGATACTTCATATGAAGAGATGCAGAAGTACAGACTTGCGGAGACAAAAGAGCGGATTCCACTATTGTCAGAAGTACTGCAGTTGGTAGATGGAAAGGTACCACTTTTGATCGAGGTGAAACTTCCTAACACAGATACAAAGATTTGCAGAAAATTGGATGAAGAACTGCGAAAATATCATGGCGAATACATGATCCAATCCTTTAACAGCCTGGTACTTCGCTGGATGAAGAAATATCGGAATGAAATCCCAAGAGGACAATTATCTGAGAATCTGACGAAAAACGACAGAACAACGCATTATCTCTTGAGATTTTGTGTAAAATATCTTTTGAGTAACTGTATGTGCAGACCGGATTTTATTTCTTACCGGTGGTCAGACAGAAAGAATCCGGGATTATGGCTGAACAGGGTTCTCTTTAAAACGCCGGCAGCGGCATGGACACTGCATGGAGAAAAAGATGTTAAGGCGGCAAGAAGAAGCTTTGATATGTATATTTTTGAGATGAGTTAAAGAAGAGTAAATCTGATTTCTATTGAAAGTTCTGATTTAAAAAGTAAAGGTGAACAAAAGAAGAGACAGATGTTGATAATTCATAAGAAAAAGAAAAGAAATGTTAAAAACTTATGAAGTCGGTTGAGATTGTGTTTTAAAAGTGCTATAATCGAGCCTATCAAAAAAAGAGCGTTAAATGAAAATAGCGCAGAAGTAGCAAGTGCTGTATCGGTTTGATGAAAAGCGGAGGAGTGTCAGATATGAAATGGAAGACAAAGTTCATAGAGACAATGAAAAGATATAAGCATGCATGGGTGTTTTTATACGCGTTAATCTATATGCCGTGGTTTTGGTTTCTTGAGAAACATGTGACGATGAATTATCATGTGGTGCAGACAGCATTAGATGAAGAGATTCCTTTTATTGAATATTTTATTGTACCGTATATGTTATGGTTTGTATTTATCGCAGCTACATTTTTATACTTTTTCGTTACAGATGTACAGGGATTTTACAAACTGGCGAAGATTTCGTTTGCAGGAATGACAATTTTCCTTATTATTTGTTCCGTCTTTCCGAATGGTCAGGATTTACGACCGGTTGTGTTTGAGCGGGATAATATTTTTGTAGATGCAGTTCGGATGCTGTATCGGACAGATACTTGTACGAATGTATTTCCAAGTCTTCATGTGTTTAATACTCTGTGCGCATGTATTGCAATCCATAAGAGTCAGGCACTTAAGAAACACAAAGCTGTTTGTATTGGAGCATATGTGCTTGGAGCGTTGATTATAATGGCGACCATGTTCTTGAAGCAGCATTCCGTACTTGATGTGACAGGAGCATTTATTATGGCTTATCTGTTATATCAGTGGGTATATGCAGAAGAGACGAAGAAAGTTCCGGGATATTCAAAGCGTCCGGTATTTCAGAATAAGTAAGAGTTAGAAAAAGAATTACAGGAAGTGCTTTTGGCTGATGAGGTCAAGGGCACTTTTTTGTATATTAGGAAAGTCCTTAGCATAGAATATAGCCGAATATACAGAAGTTTCTATAGAAAAGCATCTGGGGAAATGTTATAATAAAAAACAGTGAATTACTGTGGGCAGATTAGCCTGACAGTTACGAATAAAGTATTACATGAGATTTAGGAGGACTAGAGCATGAAGAAGGTTATGCTTACTGGTGACAGACCGACAGGAAGATTACACGTAGGACATTATGTGGGTTCCCTGCGTCGTCGTGTTGAATTACAGAATACAGGAGATTTTGATGACATTTTTATTATGATCGCAGATGCACAGGCATTGACTGATAATGCTGATAACCCGGAAAAGGTACGTCAGAATATTATCGAAGTAGCATTAGACTACATGGCTTGTGGATTGGATCCGGAGAAGTCTACTCTGTTTATCCAGTCACAGGTACCGGAACTGACAGAGTTATCATTCTATTACATGAATCTTGTGACAGTCTCAAGACTGCAGAGAAATCCTACTGTAAAGAATGAGATCAAGATGAGAAACTTTGAGGCAAGTATCCCGGTTGGATTCTTCACATATCCGATCAGCCAGGCAGCAGATATTACAGCATTCAAGGCTACTGTTGTACCGGTAGGAGAAGATCAGCTCCCGATGCTTGAGCAGACAAAGGAGATTGTACACAAATTTAATTCCGTTTATGGAGATACACTGATCGATCCGAAGATTCTTCTTCCGGAGAATGAAGCATGCCTTCGTCTCCCGGGAATTGACGGTAAGGCGAAGATGAGTAAGTCTCTGGGCAACTGTATTTATCTGTCAGAGGAATCTGAAGATATTAAGAAGAAAGTATTCAGCATGTTTACTGATCCGAATCATATCCGTGTGGAAGATCCGGGAAGTCTGGAAGGAAATACTGTATTCACATATCTGGATGCATTCTGTAAACCAGAGTATTTTGCGGAATTCCTGCCAGAATATCAGAATCTGGATGAGCTGAAAGCACATTATCAGAGAGGCGGACTTGGAGATATGAAAGTGAAGAGATTCCTGAACAATGTTCTTCAGGCAGAACTGGAGCCAATCCGCAACAGAAGAAAAGAACTTCAGAAAGACATTCCTGCAATCTACGAGATTCTTAAAAAGGGAAGCGAGAAGGCAGAGGCTGTTGCAGCACAGACATTGAAAGAAGTAAAAGATGCTATGAAGATCAATTATTTTGATGACAAGGCACTGATTGAGGCGCAGGCAGAGAGATTTTCAAAATAGAGTGTTGTTGGAACAGTTAGAATGGAATTTTAAATGATATCAGGACAGGCGGTGCAGATTTGAGTTTGCTTACAGTGAACTTGAATCCGGCACCGCCTTTGCTTGGTTTTGGGTAAATTTTTGGGCGTCTGTTCGGAGAGGATCCTTTGAAGTGAGATTTTCCAAAGATACAAAAAGACTGTAAGGAAATTTCCTTACAGTCTCTATAGCGTGCGATAGAAGATTCGAACTCCCGGCCTTCTGATCCGTAGTCAGACGCTCTATCCAGCTGAGCTAATCGCACATTTTGTTGTTTGCTCTGTTGTATCGCTCACAACAAAAAAGATTATATAACGGATATTGGAAAATGTCAACACTAATTTTGAATTTTTTTCAAAAAAATTTGAAGCGGATTTTAGAAGCTATTTTCAATCTATCTTTTGTGCGCTACCGAGTGTTATTCTTCAATAATCTGAATCTCCAGATAGTCAAAGTCAATCTCATCGACAAAATTGTCCTGATAGAAACGCGCTTTGGCGTGGCGCTTGAACTCATTGATCGTTGAGTCGAGCCAGATCGGCTTGCTCAGATCAAATTCATAGCAGATCTTATCGAGTGCATGAAAGATCTTATGTGTACGTGTGTCGTCTGTCTCATCGCAGATAACAGTATCGCAAAGCATGCGGTTGTCTTTAAATTCTTTTCCCCATAAACGAAACATAATAGACTCCTTTCCGGCAGCAGAAGAAACTATCTGATCTTCTGAAAATACCTGTCTCTTGTATCCTAACATAAGAAAAACAAAAAGTCATTTCTTTTTTAGAGACTTTTTGGTATAGTGGAACGGTAATGTTACTGTTCACTCCCGTGTCAATCACTCCGC
>OLNU01001333.1_pt1 | contig 18658 bp, 10 predicted proteins | sample 1672241 | NCBI WGS metagenome assembly OLNU01 (sample SAMEA3136663, study PRJEB25190) | human gut metagenome | biome: human gut; feature: human-associated habitat; material: faeces | place: Austria | collected 2013 | reverse complement strand
CGTGGCGGTGGTTTCTCTTCCAACTTCCTGTCAAAAGGTGGCATGCCCGTAACCATGATGCGCCTCAACCTGATTAAAGGCTTAGGCCCTGTCCTGCAAATCGCAGAAGGATGGACAGTAGAAATAGACCCGGAAATCCACCAGAAACTCAATATGCGTACAGACCCGACATGGCCTACCACCTGGTTTGTACCGCGTCTGTGTGAAAAACCTGCTTTCAAAGATGTATATTCAGTAATGAATAACTGGGGAGCCAATCATGGAGCCATCAGCTATGGACACATCGGACAGGATTTAATAACTCTGGCATCTATGCTACGTATTCCTGTTTGTATGCATAATGTAGAAGATGACAAGATTTTCCGCCCGGCATCATGGAATGCCTTCGGTATGGATAAGGAAGGTTCCGACTACAGAGCTTGCTCAACTTACGGACCTATTTATAAATAGTTAATAAATTGAGAATTGAAAATTAAAAATTGAGAAAGGGTCATATGCCTATCCTTTTTTTGTTTTCAATTCTCATTTCTTAATTTTTAATTCTCAATCTTTAATTTAAGAAATGAAAGATACAGATCAACCCATCCTGCACAAAGATGGAGTCAGTTACGTACTACCGTTTATATTAGTCACCTGCTGCTTCGCCCTCTGGGGATTCGCCAATGATATCACCAATCCGATGGTAAAAGCATTCTCTAAAATCTTCCGGATGAGTGTCACCGATGGCGCATTGGTGCAAGTTGCCTTCTATGGCGGATATTTCGCCATGGCTTTTCCGGCAGCTATGTTTATCCGTAAATACTCTTATAAAGCCGGTATCCTGCTGGGATTGGGACTTTATGCCGTAGGAGCCTTATTATTCTTTCCCGCTAAAATGACAGGCAGCTACTATCCGTTCTTATTAGCTTATTTTATTCTGACCTGCGGACTCTCCTTCCTCGAAACCAGTTCCAACCCTTACATCTTGTCCATGGGAACAGAAGCTACCGCTACCCGACGTCTCAATCTGGCACAATCGTTTAACCCTATGGGCTCTTTACTGGGAATGTATGTAGCCATGAACTTTATCCAGGCGAAACTAAATCCGATGGATACGGCAGAACGAGCCCAACTAAACCCGGCAGAATTTGCAACGGTAAGAGATGCGGACCTGTCCGTACTGATCGCTCCTTATCTCACTATCGGAATAGTCATATTAGTTATGCTTCTAGTGATACGTTTTACCCAAATGCCCAAAAATGGTGACCAGTCTCACAGTATCAATTTCGGTCCCACACTGAAGCGTATCTTCTCCATCCATCATTACCGCGAAGGAGTGGTGGCACAATTCTTCTATGTAGGTGCGCAGATTATGTGTTGGACCTTCATCATCCAATACGGCACACGCCTGTTCATGTCACAAGGTATGGAGGAGAAAGCTGCCGAAGTACTATCACAAGAATATAATATCATTGCGATGGTTATTTTCTGTATCAGCCGTTTTATCTGTACCTTCATCTTGCGCTACCTCAATCCAGGTAAATTATTGGCCATACTTGCCATTGCGGGTTGCTGCTTCACCGCCGGAGTCATCTTCTTCCAGGATATCTGGGGTATGTACTGCCTGGTAGCTGTTTCAGCCTGTATGTCATTAATGTTCCCCACGATCTATGGCATAGCGCTTACCGGATTGGGAGATGATGCAAAGTTTGGAGCAGCCGGCCTGATTATGGCTATTTTAGGAGGTTCCGTACTTCCTCCTTTACAAGCAAGTATTATTGATATGAATACCATTTGGAATATGCCAGCCGTAAATGTTTCATTTATCCTGCCATTTATCTGTTTTGTGGTAATCACTATTTATGGACATCGCTCTTATCAACGGGGAAAGTATTGATATGCTGAATAAGACCATTGTAAAAAAATGAAACGAAGTATCTGTTACTACCCATATGGATCAAACAGATTCTTCGCTTTATTTTCAACCAAGTAGAATGAAATGTAAAGAAGTTATCCCATCCTCCTATATATTCTTTAAATTAGAAAGGAATCTCTAATTGGGGATCTGTTCCCAACAAATTAAAAGTCATCCGATGATATGGCGTTGTTCCATGTTCACGGATAGCCGCACGATGCTTTTTAGTAGGATAACCTTTATTACTATTCCAATCATAAAAAGGATATTCTTTATGCAGTTCATTCATATAATCATCACGATAGGTTTTCGCCAGAATAGATGCAGCGGCAATAGAAAGATATTTTCCATCTCCTTTTACCACAGTAGTATGCGGCAAATCCTGATACTTTTTAAAACGATTCCCATCAATCAACAAATGTTGGGGACGAATTTTCAATTGATCCACAGCACGATGCATTGCCAGAAAAGACGCATTAAGGATATTTATCTCGTCTATCTCTTCAGGAGTCACTACACCTACAGCCCATGCCAATGCTTCTCTTTCCACAATCTCTCGCAGCGCATAACGCTGATGCTCCGTCAGTTGCTTGGAATCATTCAGCAATTCATTCTTAAAATCTACAGGTAAAATAACAGCTGCTGCATATACAGATCCTGCCAGACATCCCCTGCCCGCCTCATCACAACCGGCCTCTATCAGATCTTTATTCAAATAAGGTAATAACATAGCTCATCTTTATTGTTGCTTGCAAAGATATTCTTTTAAAAGAGAAACAAGAGTGTCTTTTTACAAAGAAAATCACTATTTTTGCAAAAATACGCTTGATTATGAAAAACAACCTACTTGTATATATTCTCCTTTGCCTGCTGAATCTCTCATGGGCTAATGCCCGTAATAAACAACAAGAAGCCGAGGCACTGATTAAAAAGTCGGTTGAAGCCTTATACAATAATCCGAAGCAGGCCAGTTACTATGCTGCCAAGGTAATTGAATTATTTCCTGAAGAAAGGCAAAATGATCAAAAAGCCGAAGCAATGTTCTATTACAGTCAGGCAGAAAAGCTATTAGGCAATTTTGATGTGAGCATCAAAAATCTATATGACGCATTGGAGTATGCAACTCCTGCCAATAAAGAGCTGAACGGACAAATTTACGCACTGATAGGAGCACTCTATTGTAAACTGACCGACTATAACAAAGCGATCGAAATGAATGAGAAAGCCATCTCAATCTTTAAATCCATCGGAGATTCCATTTCAATCGCACTATGCTACAATGATCGTGGCATCATCCATTATTCCATGAATGAGTTCAACACAGCTGAACAATTCCTCAAACAAGCCCTTATAATAAACCGCAGTCAGAAAAATTTAAGAGGGATATCCGCCAATTTGAATAATCTATGTTTATATGAGGGTGATTTTAATGAAAAGCTAAGTTTAATTAATGAGGCCATTATCATCAACAAGAACTTGAATTCTCAATGGTCATTAGGGGAAAACTATAACAATATGGGAAAACAATACTTCTATGCAAAGCAATACAACAATGCCTTGATGGCTTTACAAAGAGCATACGAGGTCGCTTCTTCCATCAGTGCCAAAGAACTGATTTGTGATAATTACGAATATTTATCTTGGGTATACGATGCCCTTGGAGACCATAAAAACGCTTATAAATGCCTGATGCAACTATATACCCTTAGCAAAGAATTGCAAAGTGGAAGTAAATTACGCATCGTAGAACAGGAAATTTCCCATAAACAATATCAAAACCAACAAAGGAAAGCAGAACTAAGAGAGCAAGCTTATGAAATAGAACTGCTGAAACGGAACCTGTTTGTACTAGTAATCATATTCATCTCATTGATAGTACTCAGTATATTTCTATACCAATGGTATAAACGCAAAAAGAATATGCAGTTAATGGTTACCCGCTATAATCTGGAGCAATCGGAACACGAATTGGCAGAACTTAAAGTACGACAGCAAGAACTCGAATTAAAATCTGTACAAAGCGCATTATACAACAGTCGTCAGGAAGCTACCAGTTTTGCTGTATTCCTGCATAGCCGTAATGAATTGCTGGAGAAAATCAGAGAAATGATAAAGCAAGGATATAAGATGGACCAACAGGCATTGATTCCTCATCTGAAGAAAGTCAATGCTTTCATCAGCCAATATCAGAATGGAGATAAAACGAACAGCACCTTGCTGATGAATGTCGAAGAAAAGAACCAGGAGTTCCTTCAACGGCTATCCGAACGGCATCCCAATTTAACACAAGGAGAAAAATATCTAGCCACTTTATTACGGGTAAATCTATCTACCAAAGAAATCTCAATGCTCACAGGAAATGTTCCCAAAACAATCAACATGAATCGATATCGTTTACGTAAATCTCTAAACTTATCTTCGGAGGATGACTTGACAGACTATCTACAAAATATTTAAAGAACCTATATTTTTACAGTTTTTATCAAACAGCATTTTGTAGATATTACCTCTTTATATAGAACACTATATATCAATATATTACATTTATATTTGTAGATTAAAAAAGAGAGTTTTTTTATTCATTGTAGTTCATTTGTAGGGTATAATAATTAGGAGTTTGCACATACAACCTATTACTTAGCGATGTGAAAAACAATTATTAACCTTAAAATTTATTCACATGAGTAAAAAGAATTATTTCAAGGAAAGAATCATGTTATTGATTCTACTCTTTGCTTTTATGACTCCTTTCGGTGCATTAGCACAGACGATTCAACTGACTGGTCTGGTTACCGATGCTGCCAACGAACCTATTATTGGTGCCAGTGTAGTAGAGAAAGGTACAACCAACGGAGTCATCACAGACTTTGACGGTAACTTTGCATTAAGCGTATCCCCCAAAGCCACTATTATTATTTCTTATGTGGGCTATGCAACACAAGAAGTCCCTGTAAACGGAAAGACCAACATCCGGGTGACTTTGAAAGAAGATACTGAGATGCTGGATGAAGTTGTAGTAGTGGGCTATGGTACCATGAAGAAAAGTGATATGACCGGTGCTATTTCCTCAGTAGATGTAGACGATTTGGTAAAGCGCACCACAACCAACCCTGCAGAAGCATTGCAAGGTAAGATTGCAGGTGTAAACATTATGAAGGCTGGTGGTAATGCCGGTGCAGGTGTGCAGGTTAAAATCCGTGGTGTCAAAACGTTTGGTGACAACCAACCTCTTTATATCATTGATGGTTTTCCCGGTGATATTGAAAATGTGAATCCGCAAGATATTCAGTCAATGGAAGTACTGAAAGATGGTGCAGCCGCTGCCATCTATGGTTCGGTTGCCGCAAATGGTGTCATTATCGTAACTACCAAAAACGGTAAAAAGGGTGACATGAAAATTGATTTCAGCACTTATGTAAGCTTTACAAGCGTAGCCAAAAAGCTGGAACTGCTAAATGCCGAAGAATACAAAAGTGTTCATAAACAAATGTATCAGAACTACATGAACCAGTATCCAGATGATACAGAGGTTACTATGCCCGCATTTGTAAATAAAAACACAGGAATAGATACAGACTGGCAGGATGCCATGCTAAGAGGTGGTGTTTCACAAAACTATATGTTCAGCATCCGTGGCGGTTCTGAAAATGCTCAATATTCACTTTCATATAACCATGCTGACGAAAAAGGTATTTTCTTAGGTAACAATTACCGTCAAGATAATGCACGTTTGAAACTCCACATGAGCAAATATATATTTGATATTGATGCTAACATCGCTTTCAAATTTACGGATAGCAAACAACCCGAATATTCCATTAAAGAAATGTACATGATTTCTCCGCTTGTTCCTATCTATGATGATACAAGAGAGTATGGCTTCGGCTTAAGTGACTTTGACGATCTGCCCAGTAACCGTAATGTTATGGCTGACCAGCATTATGAAAAATCTACCGACAAAAAATATCATACCACAGCCAATGTTGCCTTGACCATGAACTTCACCCCATGGCTGAATTTCAAGACAAGCTATGCATACAGAGGTGAGCACCAACGTCAGACTTATCATACTCCGGCCTATGTTGCCGACCCAAAAGCCAAACGTGACTATCCTTATCATAGCGAAACCACAGGATACTGGGAGGAACATGTATGGGAAAATGTATTAAGTTTTAATAAGACATTTGGAAAACACAACGTCAATGCAATGGCAGGTACTTCCATGACTGCCCGCAAATATACATGGAATTCTGTTGGGGTAGAAGGTAAAACCACTGTTTATAAAGTAGAAGACGGAAAATTGGTAACCAGTGAAATTCCGGGCGGATTTCTTGATCCATCTTTCTCAACTGTAGGTGCAGGAGCAGGTGGCACATTTGATGGTAGCGGAACAAAATGGAAATATAACCGCGCCTCTTTCTTCGGCCGACTGAACTATAATTATAATGACCGCTACCTGGTACAGGCAACTGTACGTTATGACGGTTCATCCAAGTTTGGTAAAGACAACCGTTGGGGGTGCTTCCCATCAGTGGCATTAGGCTGGAGAATCAGTCAGGAAGAATTCTTCCCGAAAGACATTGCATTGAATAATTTGAAGTTCCGTGTCAGTTGGGGACGTTTAGGTAATGAAAATGCTTTGGGATATTATGACTTCCTTGCGCTGATTAGTACATACAATGAAATGTATCAAGGATACGTGAAAGGCAACGGTGATAACGCATGGGCAGGAAGCATCGCTCGCGGATTGGAAAACCGTTCTTTGAAATGGGAAACAACGGATACCAAAAATATTGGTTTCGATTTCGGCTTCTTTAACAGCAAATTAACCGGTACATTAAACTACTACTATAACCAAACAGAAGATCTGTTGATAACAAAAGTTCTACCTCCTTCAGCAGGTATGACTAACCCCACCCTGAATGTCGGAAAGATACGCAATACCGGTTTCGAACTTGAATTAAACTGGGGAGATGCTATAAAAGACTTTGATTACAATATCGGTTTCAATATGAGCACCACCAAAAATAAAGTGGTTGAATTGTCAGATGCAGACCAAGTTCTTCAGGGTGAAGGATTGAAATATGGAACGGAGCATTTCCCGACAGAAACCAGAGTGGGCAAACCTATCGGTGCATTCTATCTTTATAGAACAGACGGTATCTTCCAAAGTATGGATGAAGTAAATGCCCATGTAAACAAGGATGGACAATTATTACAGCCTAATGCCCAACCGGGTGATATCCGTTTTAAAGATTTAGATGGTAATGGAAGCATAGACGCCGGTGACAAAGAATACTGTGGCTCAGGTATCCCGACATTGGAAGCGAACTTAAACTTGTCATTCGGCTATAAAGGATTTGACCTTTCAATCGTACTTGGCAGCGCATGGAACTTCAAATTGTATAACGGAAACAAATATTTCTATGAAGGAATGAACTCTAAATCAAATATGCTGAAGTCTACATTGAATGCATGGACTCCTGACAATAGAAATACGGATGTTCCCCGCGCAGTATATCAAGATCCGAACGGCAACATGAAAGAATCAGACAGATTCCTTGAAAACGGTGATTTTGTCCGTCTGCGTCAGGCACAGTTAGGTTATACTTTACCCAAATCACTCATGCAGAAATTCTATATTGAGAAACTGCGTTTCTATGTAAGTGGTGAAAACTTGTTCACTATCACAGGCTATGATGGTATAGATCCTGAATTCTCTCGTGCCAGTGTGTTGAATACCGGTGTTGATAAATTGATTTATCCGTTTACCCGTTCATTCACCGTTGGAGCTCAACTTACATTCTAATCCTTTAAAGTAATAAGAAAATGAAGAAACTATTATACATAGCAAGTATCTGCATTGCAAGTTTATTTAGCGCTTGTGACGATTATCTCACGGTAGAATCTCCTGACCAGTTGACATCAAGCAGTTTTTGGCGTAACCAGTCTGATGCTGAAGCCGGACTTGCCGCCGCATACTCCCAACTTTACCTGATGACTTATTCGGGTGACATGTGGTCTTTCCCGGAAATCAAATGGCCGGTAGAAGCCTATCGTGAAGATATTATCCAATTAGGAAGCGATGCTCTGAATTACCCGAACTGGGTGGAATTAGGCAACTATACCTACACCAATGGTAACTCTCAGTTCAGTTATTACTGGCAATGCTACTATAAAGGCATCAGTTTTGCTAATCAGGTAATTGAAAAAACCGCAGAAATACCCGATGAGAATATAGATGCTGCAACACGCGAACAATTGGTCAATGAAGGCTACTTTATCCGCGCTTATTACCACATGCAACTTTTATTGAACTGGAAAGAAATCATAGTTCGTGATAAATATATCACTGACCCGGCTGAATTAAGCAAGCCTCTTTCTTCCCGTGAGGATGCATGGAATTTCATCATTGAAGACTTGAAACGTGCAACCAGTCTGCCTGCAACACGTGACGCTGATAATGTAGGCCGTGCCACAAGCGGTTCTGCTTATGCATATCTTGGTTTCGCCTATCTGACACGCGCCTATGAAGAGGCAACCTACAAAGACTCTTATCTGGCCAGTGCTATAGAAGCATTCAACCAAGTAAAAGGATATGAACTGGTTAATAATTTCAGCACTATGTTCAGCGGGGATAATAAGAACAGTAAAGAATCGATTTTTGAAATTCAATTCTCTATGAGTTCTGCAAACGGAGCTACTTATCGTACTCAGTTCCATCGATGGATCGGTGTTTCCGAACTTGGGGGATGGGATGAGATTCTTCCCAGTCAAACATTGATTAGTGAATTCAAAAAAGAAGGGGAAACGGCTACTACAGGACGTTATGACTCGCGTATGTATGCAACATTATTTTTTAATTGTGACTATTATAACGATGGTAACGGACGTATCTATGGCTACGACTATAATGACTGGTTCGACAACAAAGAACGCGTAGCCTTCCGTAAATTCATGCCCTCGACCTATGAAGGTTTAAACCAAAACTATTCTGCAATCAATGTTCCTTTGATGCGTTATGCCAACGTACTGTTAATGAAAGCCGAAGCATTGAATGAACAGGGACATCCCGAACAAGCTATTCCTTTAATCAATGAAGTAAGAAGCGTTCACGGGGATATGCCACCCATGACAGGTACTTCTCAAGAAGCAGTCCGCGCGCAAATTGAACACGAGCGCATGATTGAATTCCCTCTTGAGAACTATCGTTGGTATGATCTCCGCCGTTGGGGCAAACTGTCCTCAGCCCTGCAAGCTGCCGGAAGAACAGGCTTCAATGAAGACAAAAATTCATTCTACCCCACTCCTCTTACAGAGCTGAATGCTAATGATGCCTTAAAATAAGTATTTTCTTTTTTGGTTAGATATAATTAGGCAACAAGGCGGTTTTCGCTACAGTGATACCGCCTTGTAATCTAAAAATGAAGTATCTTTGCCTATAAATAAAACGACATAGATATGTTTACAATTATTGGATTAATGCTCACGGGAATGCTCCTCGGCTTCCTGCTTCGCAAGCAGAAGCTTTCAGGAATACACAAAGTCATCACCGTTCTTATTTGGTTGCTACTCTTTTTATTGGGTATAGATGTAGGCGGCAATCAGAAAATTATCAATGGTCTGCACACTATAGGGTTGGAAGCCATTGTCATCACCTTGGCAGCAGTGCTGGGCAGTGTTACAGCAGCATGGGCTTTATGGTATGTACTTTACAAAAGAAATAAGGAGGGACAAGTATGAAAGGAAGTTTGATTATCGTCGGATTCTTTGTACTGGGAGCTCTTTGTGGGGTATATCACCTTATTCCATACGACTTTACACAAAGTAAGCTAAGTTTCTACGCATTGTGTGCGTTAATGTTCAGTGTAGGAGTCAGTGTAGGTAATGATCCGCAGACTTTACGTAATTTCCGTTCATTAAACCCCCGCCTGATCTTTCTACCGGTCATGACCATATTGGGAACACTGGCAGGATGCGCAGTGGTCAGTCTGTTTCTCTCGCACCGCTCAGTAACAGACTGTATGGCAGTAGGTGCCGGTTTCGGCTATTACTCTCTATCCAGTATCTTTATTACAGAATATAAAGGTCCGGAGTTGGGAACCATTGCATTATTATCCAATATCACACGTGAGATTATCACTTTGCTTTTTGCCCCGTTGCTAGTACGCTGGTTTGGCAATCTGGCCCCTATTTCTGCCGGAGGAGCCACTACGATGGATACAACATTACCCATCATCACCCGCTATTCCGGTCAAAGTTTCGTAGTGGTTTCTATATTTCACGGCTTTGTAGTAGACTTCAGCGTACCTTTTCTTGTGACTCTTTTCTGTTCTATTTAAAATAACAATAACCATGAAACACTCTCTTCATACTGTTCTTACACTATTGTTTGTTTGTGCTTCCGCCTGGGGTGAAAATGTGCCCTGGCAGAATCCACAAATAAATGAAATAAACCGTGAACCTGCCCATGCCCATTTCATTCCTTATACGAATGAGGCCAATGCACTGAAACAACAGGCTTTACCTGCCGCCCAGCGTTTTGCAGTAAACCCTGCTACAGAACGCCGCATTTCACTAGACGGAACCTGGAAGTTCTTATTCTCTAAAAACAATGAGGAATGCCCGACAGATTTTTATAAAATGAGGTATAACACCAAACGCTGGAAAGACATACAGGTTCCGGGAAGCTGGGAACTGCAAGGATTTGACTCCCCCATCTATACTGACGTAGCTTACCCCTTCCCTGCCAATCCGCCTCATGTTCCAACCGATTACAATCCGGTAGGAGCATACGTACGTGAATTTACCGTACCGGCCCATTGGAAAGGAATGGATATCTTCCTTGATTTTGAAGGAGTTGAGTCCGCTTTTTATTGCTGGGTAAACGGTAAATTGGCAGGATACAGTGAAGACAGCCGTCTTCCGGCTCATTTCAATATTACTCCGTTCTTAAAAGCCGGGAAGAACAAACTGGCCGTTAAAGTTTTCCGTTATAGTGACGGTTCCTACCTGGAGGATCAGGATTACTGGAAATATAGCGGTATTGAACGCGATGTATATCTCTATGCCCGTCCTCAAAGCCGTGTACAAGACTTCAAACTGGTAGCCGGTCTGACAAATGGTTATAAAGACGGAGATTTTAATCTGGATATCACACTCCACAAGCCTCATCCGGGAGGAACCGTGGAAGTAAAGGTTATGGACAAAGGCAATGTAATTTACCAGCATAAAAAGGAAATAACTTCTGCTACAGATACTTTATTCGCTCAAAAACACTTGTTCCCGGCCATATTGCCTTGGAATGCCGAAACACCCAATCTTTATACATTGGTAGTCAGCACCTACGATGCTCAAGGAAAAGCCTTGGAATCATTCACACAGCCTTTCGGTTTCCGTTCTGTGGAAATGCGTAACGGCATGCAACTGATAAATGGGGTAGCCGTATTGTTTAAAGGAGTAAACCGCCATGAACACGATCCGCATCATGGTCGTACCATCACCGTAGAGAGCATGATAAAAGACATTCAGTTGATGAAACAATTCAACCTGAATGCTGTACGCACTTGCCATTACCCCAACCGCTACGAATGGTATGCATTGTGTAACGAATACGGTTTGTATCTGGTAGATGAAGCAAACATTGAAAGCCATGGTATGCAGGCGCATAAAGATGGCACACTGGCTAATAATCCCGATTGGGAAGTACCGTTTATGCAACGCATGAGCCGCATGGTGCTGAGGGACCGCAATATCACTGCCATTGTCACTTGGTCAATGGGAAATGAGTCCGGCTACGGAAAACACTTTGAAACGTTATATGACTGGACCAAGAAGTTCGATCCTACCCGCCCTGTACAATATGAAGGAGGTGGTTATGATGCCAAATCTGACATTTATTGTCCGATGTATGCACGTGTCTGGGCGCTCCGCCGCCATGTAAACCAACGCGACGCACGCCCGATGATTCTATGTGAATATGCCCACGCCATGGGTAACAGTGTAGGTAACCTGCAAGACTATTGGGATTTGATTTATAAATATGACCAGTTGCAAGGTGGTTTCATATGGGACTGGGTAGACGCTACTTTTGATATCAAAGACAAGAACGGAAACAAGATTTGGGCTTACGGAGGCGATATGGGCTTCGTGGGTGTTCCTAATGACTCCAACTTCTGTGCCAACGGATTGGTAGCTGCCGACCGTTCACTTCATCCGCACATCTGGGAAGTAAAAAAAGTATATCAATATATTCATTTTGAGCCGGTTGCCTTTACCACCAAGCAAATTAAAGTGACTAACTGGCATGATTTTATCGGTTTGGAGGATTACAAACTACACTGGACTGTAGAAACAGACGGAAAAGCTGTACAAAGCGGTGAAATGGATTTCCCGGTTATGGCCGCCCGTTCTTCTGCCTTCATCACTATCCCGATGAACTTGATTCCTAACGATGGAAAAGAATACTTCCTGAAATTGGAAGCATTTACCAAAAAGGAAGCCCCATTAGTTCCGAAGGGACATCAGGTAGCCATGGAGCAATGGCAACTGAATCCGGAAGGAGAACGGCTGCTGAATGCTACATGGACTGCCCGGGAACTAGTAGACAAAACTGTAAATACCGAACGTACTCCGGATGCCATTATCTTGACAGGAGAGAACTTCCGTATCGCATTCTCTACTGCTGATGGTGAAATGACAGAACTCTTATATAACGGGAAGAATCTGATAAAAGAAGGATTGCAACCCAATTTCTGGCGTGCGTTAACCGACAATGATGTTGCCAACAACCACCTGGAGCGTTGCGGCATCTGGAAATTTGCAGGTAAAAACGCCAAGTTACAAAGTATCGACCTGAAAGAAGATTCAAACAAACAACTGGCAACCGTTACTGTAAATTATAAGCTGGAAGCACAAGAATCAACTTTGCAGACCGTCTATCAAGTACGACCAAATGGAGCAGTCAAAGTAAGTATGCACTTTGTACCCGGTAACAAATCCCTTCCTGAAATGCCACGTCTAGGTATGCGTATGATTCTTCCGGCAGAATACGATGTGATGACCTGGCTGGGCCGCGGACCACAAGAAAACTATGCAGACCGCAAGACGGGTTATCCTATCGGGCTCTATACCGCTACAGTATGGGAACAATTCCATCCGTATGTCCGTGCCCAGGAAACCGGCAACAAAACCGATGTACGATGGGTTGCATTGCGTAATAAAGCAGGGGAAGGCCTGTTAATCACAGGTGAGGAACCGCTGAATGTCAGCGCATGGAATTTCCCGTTGGAGGATATTGACTATGTAGCATTCAATACCGAACGCCGTCATGGTGGAAGTATTATGAAGAAAGACATGATATGGTTAAACATCGACCACCGTCATATGGGGGTAGGTGGAGATAATACCTGGGGAGCGCAAGTACATCCGGAATATACCATCACTCCGCACGAATGGCAATACAGCTTTACCATGCAACCTTTGAGCAATCAAGACGATGCCGCTGAAAAAGCGCATAAGAAATGGTTTTAAAATAATAACGAAATGACATGAAATATAAATTTACCAAAATCATTCTTCTCACAGCAGTAGTCGCAGGTCTCACAACGGCCTGCACACCTGCCGGTGAGAACATCCCCACAGGCAAAAGATATGAATTCAATAACATACTGGATATAACCTATACCCCCGATACACTGACACGTTGCGGGGGATGGTTTACAGACGCCGGTTCCTGGATGGGATTTACCCTTCCGCAGAAAGATCACTGGGTGAACGGTTTCTGCGGTCCGTTCAGTCTGGATATGAACCGACGCCAATGGATGGCGCAATCTGCTGTCACGGTAAGATATGCCGATCAGGCGAATGTTATATTTACTCCGGATTCCACTTGTTATTTCCCGGGAGAGTTATATCTTTCGGCAAGTTCAGAGGAAGGTAAAATCATTCAACGCTTGAATTTTTTAGATGCTTCTACCGCATTGCTCCGCATTCACTCCGATGCAGGAAAGGAACTCTCCTTAACTGCCAGCCAATGGGGAAAAGAGATACAAGTCCAAACAGACCAGAATACCGTCATCGCCCGTCATCCCTCCGGTGAGATTGTAGCATTAACTTTTACCCCGGATGTTAGCGTAAAGGGCACTGACAATAATTACCAGGCAAAAATCAATGGCAGCGAACACGACACCTACGTAGCCATTTCTTTCTATACCGGAGAAAAAGAACTTTCTGCCGGATTACAGAAAGCGCAATTGGCTCTAAGCAATCCGCAGGAAGGGCTCAAAGCCAACAAAGAACGCTGGGAAGGTTATCTCACCAAGATTCTGCGCAAAGATATGAAACCTGAGTATGACCGTATCGCCGTGAAAGCAGTTGTTACACTTATCAGCAACTGGCGTACCCACCGTGGCGGATTGCTCCACGAAGGAATTGTTCCGAGTCATGCCGCATACTACTTCGTAGGATTCTGGGCTTGGGACACCTGGCGTTTCTCTGCCGCCCTGGCAAAATTCGATCCTGAACTTGCCAAAGACAACATCCGCGCCATGTTTGACTACCAGCAACCGGACGGCATGATTATAGACTGCATCTACACCGATCCTGCCGAGAACAATGCACGCGACAGCAAACCTCCTCTCGTATCCTGGGCTGTAGACGAAATATTCACCCATACCAATGATACGGCATTCATCAGCGAAATGTATCCGCAATTGATGGCATACTACAAATGGTGGTACAACAAGCGTGACCATAACCGCAACGGTATGTGTGAATACGGTTCCACCGATGGTACACTGGAAGCGGCAGCATGGGAAAGCGGCATGGATAACGCCATCCGTTTCGATGATGCCAAGATGCTGAAAAATGACGGTGCGGAGGATGCATGGAGCATGGATCAGGAAAGTGTTGACCTGAATGCCTATCTGGCTTTGGAATGCAAGTTATTGAAAAAGTTCGCTGGTATTTTGGGAGTAACTTTCGATGGTCCGGATTACAGCAGCCAGGTAGCCGATTATTTCTTCGACAAAGAAAAAGGTTTCTTCTTCGATCGCCGCTTAAAAGACGGAAGCTTCATACAGGAACCGGGATGCGAAGCATACACCCCCTTATGGACAAAAGTTGCCACGGCCGATCAGGTAAAAGCCATGCTGCCCCTGCTGACCGATACAGCCAAGTTTTCTACATACATTCCCTTCCCCACAGTGGCAGCAGACCATCCGAAGTACAATCCGCGCGGCTACTGGCGCGGTCCTATCTGGTTGGACCAGACTTACTTCGCTATCCGCGGCCTGCGCAATTATGGATATAACAAGATAGCGGATGAATACACCCTCCAGGTATTCGACCGTCTGCAAGGCTTGAAAGAAGGAGCACCGATACATGAAAACTATGGCACACACACCGGTGAATTGTTAAAAGCTCCCCATTTCAGTTGGAGTTCATCACATTTGCTGATGTTATATGATGATTATGGCAAATAAACTCTCTCTTTTTACCTTAATATAAATAATACCAAAAGGGGGCCACACTCGTGATGAATGTAGCCCCCTGCTTTTATATCGTATTACCTGTTACCCCCAATACACTCTTTTCAGAAGTGATAAAAATTCTCCAATGAATGAGTAGAATGTTACAGGTGTAAGATTATATATCTTCCGGCTGCAACATGATATATCCTTCAGCCTATACATCCGTATGTGTTCACACTTCACAACAGGAAACTTCAAAACATCTGCCCCTTTTTTAAAAACAACAGGACATATTAAAAAAACATCAAGAGCTTTTATTAATACGTCCTGTTGTTTCTCCTGTTTCTTTATATACACATAGCAAAACACTTATTTTTCCTTCAGAAGTTTCAGCCTCTCCGCAAACGCTTTGTTCATCGGCATTCCGGCTGAAGAATTGATACCTCGAAATCTTTCAGACTGAAAAAAAATTCTTCAGCGTACCCAATGGCCGAAAGGTGAAAAGCACGCAGGTACATGGGGAAAACTCCGAAGATGCCGGAAAGTACACAGCCATAGCTGAAAAAACGTATATGCCGGCTGAAAGAATAAATACCCGGCTGAAGAATCTTAAGAGCCAATCCTTCAGCCGGAAAGCCCATGAACAGGCAGTTTGCGGAGAGGCTGAAACTTCTGAAGGATTTTTGGAGCAATTCTTCGGGAGGGGCATATTTTCTACCGGAAGAGGAATATGCCCACAGAAAAGAACATAAAAAGACGCAAGAAACCGGGATGCCTGATATCTTGTTACAGGATGCGGCAAATCTTGTGAGAAGTTTCTCCCAATCTTGTGGGAAGTTCCGCTGATTCTTGTTATACAAAAAAAGCCTGCCATTAATATAATGTTTATCAATGGCAGGCGACTTATTTCGTTTGGAGAAATCAAAACATCCTGCTGACGCGCTCAATGCCGGCAGCCAGCATATCTATCTCCTCCTTGGTATTATACAAACCGAAAGAAGCACGCACGGTTCCTTCAATCCCCATACGAATCATCAAAGGCTGAGCACAATGATGCCCGGTACGTACGGCAATGCCCAGACGGTCAAGCAACGTACCCATATCCAAATGATGAATATTTCCTACCAAGAAAGAAATGACACTGCTCTTATGCTCAGCCTCTCCGAAGATACGCATTCCGTTTATTTCTTTCAGACGCTGCATGGCATATAGGGTCAGTTCATGCTCATGGGCGGCAATGTTCTCCATACCAATGGCAGATACATAATCCAACGCTTTTGCCAAGGCGGTAGTACCGATATAATCGGGAGTTCCCGCTTCAAACTTAAACGGCAATTCATTAAAAGTCGTTTTCTCGAAGCTGACACTTTGTATCATCTCGCCTCCCCCCTGGTAAGGTGGAAGCTTATCCAGCCACTCTTCCTTTCCATAAAGCACCCCCACACCGGTAGGACCATATATCTTATGTCCGCTGAAAGCAAAAAAGTCGGCATCCAAATCCTGAACATCCACTTTCATGTGAGGAACACTCTGCGCCCCGTCAATCAAAACGGGAACACCGTGTGCATGGGCAGTCGCAATCATCTCTTTCGCCGGATTGACAGTGCCCAACACATTACTTACATGAGCGAAACTCACCAGCTTGGTCCGTTCCGAAAAGAGTTTCTCATATTCATCCAACAACAGTTCTCCCCTGTCATTCATGGGAATCACTTTCAGCACGATTCCTTTACGCGCAGCCTGTAACTGCCAAGGTACAATATTGCTGTGATGCTCCATGACAGAAACAATCACTTCATCGCCTTCCTTCATCTGGCTGTCAGCAAAGGTAGATGCCACCAGATTGATGCTTTCGGTAGTACCACGTGTAAAGACTATTTCCGAAATGCTGCGCGCATTAATAAACTTACGTACTGTTTCACGCGAAGCTTCGTGCAAGTTGGTAGCCTGCTGCGAAAGGAAATGTACTCCACGGTGTACATTCGCATTGACCGAATAGTATTCGTCTGTTATCGACTCTACTACCTGACGGGGCTTCTGGGTAGTCGCTCCGTTATCAAGATAAATCAACGGTTTATTGTACACACTCCGTGAAAGTATCGGAAAGTCCTCTCTTATTTTTTGTACATCGTAAAACATGTCACACTAATTTTATTTACAAATAGCACATCCCTGACATTTATTCAATTCGCCACGGAAACGTTTCTCAACAAGTAAGTGCAGACGGTCTTTCAACGCATCCATACGGATATTGTCGATCACTTCATTCACAAAGGCAAACATCAGCAGCAAACGTGCTTCTTTCAGGCTGATACCACGCTGACGCATATAGAACAATGCATTTTCATCGAGTTGACCGACTGTTGCTCCATGCGAACACTTTACGTCATCGGCATATATCTCCAGCTGCGGCTGAGTATACATGCGGGCTTCACGTGTTGCACAAATATTACGGTTGGTCTGCTGTGAAGAAGTGTGCTGAGCTCCTTCACGTACCAATACTTTTCCGGCAAAAGCTCCTACAGCCTGATCGTCGAGTACATATTTGAACAACTCATTGCTGGTACAATCGGATACCTGATGATCAATGAATGTATTGTTATCCACTTGCTCGTTCTTGTCTGCAATAGCCATACCACACAAATTGACCTCTGCTCCACGTCCTGCCAGTGTTACTTCAGTTGTATTGCGTGTCGTTCCGTTATGAAGCGTCATACCATTCAACAACACGTTGCTGTTTGCCTCCTGATGTACGTACAGGTTGTTGAAACGTACTGTACTGTTATGTGTTTCTTCCAGCTCATAAAGGTCGAATACTGCGTTTTCACCGATAAAAGCTTCTACAACCTGCGTAGAGAGGAAATTCACCTCATCCATAGCATGGTCGCAAATCAGCAACTTGGCCTGTGCTCCTTCTTCGAGGATAATCAGAATACGACGGTTCACCATCGTATTGACATCGGCACGCAGGATATTAACCAACTGGACCGGTCTTTCCATTACCACATTCTTCGGAACATACATCAGTACACCGTCTTGTGCAAACATCGTATTGAACGCTACCACACCATCTTTCGACGTATCAGCCAACTTTCCGTAATATTTTTTCACCAGTTCCGGATGTTGTTCTGCCACATCCTTCAGACTGCCGAATATAACTCCTTCAGGTAATTGTGCAGAGGGATGTACGTGTTTGTCAAATGCATCGTTTACCACAAAATAGAGGGAAGTGCTCATATTCGGGACATCGCACTTGAACACTTCGTACGGATTGACCGGAAACTCCAGACGG
>OLNU01001321.1_pt1 | contig 18815 bp, 19 predicted proteins | sample 1672241 | NCBI WGS metagenome assembly OLNU01 (sample SAMEA3136663, study PRJEB25190) | human gut metagenome | biome: human gut; feature: human-associated habitat; material: faeces | place: Austria | collected 2013 | reverse complement strand
TCATCGACAATTTCAGCGCCGGCGGCATCAGCGCACTCATCGACCCCCGGAGCATGGTGGCCCGTCGGGCGGACTTCCCTACCGCATCCGCTGCCGCCGTCTGCGATCTGGCCCTGCGCCACGCAGGTGCGTAAAATCACAACAGAACGAAACCCCGCAGGCAGTGCCTGCGGGGTCCTTTTTGCTTCAGGAGCGAGGGGCCGCATCCGTGGAACCGGAGAGGTGTGTATTTGGCGTGTTTTTTCCGCATACCGGCCAGCATCAGCCCCACGATTTGGTGATGACGCAGGGCAGCATGGCAGCCAGCTGCGGGGCAAGACGGGGCGGCCCGTGCCAAGGCTCTGGGCGGCGATGCCGATGAAGCCACGACCGGAGATCATATGGCGTCTATCAGATAGCAACATGGTGATCCTCCGCCTTTACGATTGGTCAAAGATCGTTCTCTTGACCGATTCATTCGTTTTCAGGAAAAAACTTCTCTGCGATCCCTGCAAAAATTACCAGCCGCCGCATCGCATATTCGTCCACCGCTGGGAAAAGCTATGTGTGCGATACCCAACCAGCGCAAAAGCGCAAATCAGACATGAAAGGAGAACGACACAATGTCCAGTAAGAACAACAACAAGCTGAATATCCCCGAGGCCCGTGCCGCCATGGATAAGTTCAAGATGGAGGCTGCCAACGAGGTGGGCGTGAACCTGAAGGAGGGCTACAACGGCCACCTGACCTCCCGTGAGGCCGGTTCCGTGGGCGGCCAGATGGTCAAGAAGATGATCGAGTCCTACGAGAAGAACCTGTAACGCAGGCCATACGCAATCCCCCCGGAGGAGGCGGCCCAGCCGCCCCCTCCGGGGGGTCCTGTTCAGCAGCTATACATCCGCAGCAGAAGGAGGCCCTGCGGGGCCTCCCTCTGCCGATTCAGGCTTGGCGCAGCTTCTTCTGCCCCAGACGGCGCAGCTTCCGCACGTCCGCCTCCGTCAGCGCCACCGGATAGCGGCGGGCCAGCAGCGTGGCAATGCGTCTCTCCCGCCAGCCGTACTCCGAGTAGCGCAGCAGATCCTCCAGGAGCTCCTCCGGCACAGCGGCCAGCTCCTTGTCCGTCAGCATTTTTCATACGCTTCCTTTCGTCTTTGCGGAGCATCTCTGCCTGATTTCTCTTTGATTATATAATCGAACGATAAAAATTTCAATGGCTTTTTACCATTTTTTGTGAATTTTCCCCATGGCAGAACGCAGGGGAACAGAAGCCCACGGCCCATGACGGGAATTTTTGCTGACAAGCGGAAAAATCTGTGGTATACTGGAACTACTACATCTTAGGAGGTACGTATGCGTATCAACTGGTTCAAGGATGAAAACAATCTGGTGTACATCAATGGGGCCACGCAGCTGGCGGAGTTGGAGCGGACGCTGCACTTTCCGGGGCTGGAGGAGGCCGCCAACGAGCTGCGGAAGCATCCCACACCGGAGGGCTTCACCATCAAGGGGCATGGCCGCACCAGCGGCCGTCTGTTCGTGCCGGATCTGGCCTTCGGGGAGCATATCCAGATGGTGGAGAACATTTTCTTCTTCATGGGCGAAATGCAGGAGTGCTACGTCATCTACTGGCTGGATGCGCCGGTAGTGACGGAATAAACGGACATACAAAAAGACCGCCGGGATGTCTCCGTAAGACATCCCGGCGGTCTTTTTTCACAGCTTCTCCTGTGGCAGCTCCAGCAGCACGGAGGCGCAGAACATTCCGTCTCTCGGCTCCAGTCGGCACACGCCGTGGTACTTCTCAGCGATGCTGCGGACGGAGGCTGTCCCCAGCCCCAGTCCGGCGTGCTTGGTGGAGAGGAATCCGCCGGTGGTGCGGCGCACTGCGCCGGTGAAGGTGTTGTCCACGGCGGCGCAGAGGGTGTGGGCATCGGCGGTAATGCGGATCACAATGCGAGGCGATGCCTCCTGCATACAGGCGGTGAGGGCGTTTTCAAGCAGATTGCCGAACAGCACCGCCAGATCCGGGTCAGCGACGCCGGTATACTCCGGCAGCTGGGCCTTCACGGAGAACTCCACCTGCTGGGCCGCCGCCTGCTGGGCAAAGTAGGACAGTACGGCATTGACGGCGGCATTGCCGCAGAATTGCAGCTGCCGGGCGTCGGGCAGCGTCTCCTGATACCGATCCAGATACGCCTGCATGGCGTCGTAGTCCTTCCGCCGGAGGCAATCCTGCAGCAGTGCGATGTGGTGGCGCACATCGTGCTTGGCCTGCCGAGCCTCGGCAATACGTTCCTGCAGGTTCTCGTATTGCAGGCTCTGCATGGCCAGCGCATAGTTCTTCTGCTGCAGGGCAACCAGCTTCTCCTGCTCCAGCACCAGTCGGGCCACCACATAGTACACCAGCGCCGCCCCGGTGTTGATGAAAAGCAGCACGATGGTGCTGCTGGGCCGCAGGGCGATCTCCAGCCCCGTCAGGTTGGTGTTGCCGTAAATGACGTAGTACCAGATAAGATAGAAGGTGGCGGGGATGAGCCACAGATAGCGCCATGCCAGCCCCGATGTCTCCTGCTCCACGGCGGGCGTATAGACCTTTCGGACATACAGCAGCAGCGGCAGGAACAGCACCGCCTCCACCGCCAGCATCATCAGGGCGAAGGACCATCGGTAGGACTGCACCGCCAGCGCCGGGAACAGCTGTCCCTCCAGGCACTTGGCGGCAATCACCACCAGATTGGCCAGATTAGAGATCATCAGCAGAGTAAACAGCGTCTTGCCGGGATAGGCCCGTACCGCCAGAAAGTAGAACACGGCGTACAGCCCCGTGCTGACGGCGCTGAGAAGGCTGCCCCGCCCCGGCGTGAAGAAGGCAGCGCACAGGCCCAGTCCCATTTGCAGCAGCGTCAGCACTGCCACCAGCGCCGCCGCCACCGCCGGAGAAAACCGCAGCCTCCGCCGGAAGGGATAGAGGGCCATGGCCAGAAAGGGCAGGAAGTTCGTCAGCGAATAAACGCAGACCTCCAGCATCCGATACAGCGGCGGCATCAGTCGACACCGTCCTTTCGCAGCCGGTCAAAGCGGAAGGCAGAGTATGCCTCCTGCATCTCCCGTAACCTCCGGCGGCTGATGGGCAGACGGGTGCCGTCCTTCAGCAGGAACACGTCCTCCTGCCGGCCGGCCACCTCGTGGAAGTTCACCACCACGCCCCGGCAGATGCCGCAGAAGCACGGATAGGCGCACAGCAGCGGCTCCACGGCGGCAAAGGAGGTCCGCAGGGTACGGTCCCCATCCTTGCAGTGCAGCGTCACCCGGTGGCCGTCGGAGGCGGCGTAGCGGATGCTCCGCAGCACCACCTGACTGCCGTCCGGCAGCCGCAGCCGGCGGGAGCGCTCCAGCGCCTCCAGATCCAGCCGCTCCAGCATGGCCCGGACTCCCTCCGGCCGGAAGGGCTTTCGCAGATAGTAGCAGGCCCCCACCTCATAGCTCTCGCTGGCGAAGTCGTTGCTGGAGGTGGCGAAGGCCAGCCGCACCTGTCCGTCTCCGGCCCGCAGCCGCCGGGCCACCTCCATGCCTGTGGCGCCGCCCATGTAGATATCCAGCACCACCAGCTCAAAGGCGCCGGGCCGCCAGTCCGCCAGCAGCGCTTCCCCACTGCCGTAGCGGGAGATCTCCGTCTCCCGGCCCAGCTGCTCGGTGAGATACTGCTCCAGCTGCGCCAGAGCCCTGGGATCATCATCCACCAGTGCGATCTTCATAGGCAGTGCTCCTCTCTGCATGATACTGTCTCCATCATACTCCGTACCGGGCGAAAAAACAAGAAAAATGATATACCCTGCCCAAAGCTGAAAATTTTTCTGAAACCCTCTCGCTTTTTGCATTGGGATGTGGTATGATACCGAACGTATGGTACATATCACGACAGGAGGCCATGTTACATGGACATTTTCGATATTTTAGGCCCGGTGATGGTGGGTCCCTCCAGCTCCCACACCGCCGGAGCGGCCCGCATCGGCAAGATGGCCCGTACACTGCTGGGCGGTGAGCCGATGGAGGCCAGGATCCACCTCCACGGCTCCTTTGCCGAGACCGGCTCCGGCCACGGCACCGATCGGGCGCTGGTGGCGGGTCTGCTGGGCATGAACCCCGACGATATGCGGATCCCCTTCGCCTTTCAGGAGGCGGAGAAGGCGGGTCTGCACTTCACCGTGGATAAGATCGACCTGCGGGACGCCCACCCCAACACGGCTGTCATCGAGGTCCGGGACGCCCACGGCAAGCAGCTGGAGCTGCAGGCCGCCTCCATCGGCGGCGGCCGCATCGTGGTGAACAAGCTGGACGGCATCGACGTCAGCTTCACCGGAGACTACAACACGCTGGTGGTCCGCAACCACGATGAAAACGGTGCTCTGGCCGCCGTCACCACCATCCTCAGCCAGCTGCGGATCAACGTGGCCAATATGAGCCTGTGCCGCCACAAGCGGGGCGGTGACGCCCTGATGGTCATCGAAACGGATCAGCACATCAAGCCCCATCAGGTGAGTTTTCTGGCAGAGCTGCCGGGCATCCTGTCGGTGACCTACTATGATAAGGAGGATGAGGACCATGTCTCTTGATTCGATGGCGGATATCCTGCACTGCATGGAGCAGGAGGGCAAGGAGTTCTGGGAGGTGGTGCTGGCAGCGGACATGGAGGAGCGGCAGGTGAGCCGGGAGTCCTCTCTGGCCAAGATGCTCACCACATGGCAGGCCATGGTAGACGCCTCCGACAGCTATACCGGCGACCGCCGCAGCGTCAGCGGGCTGGTGGGGGGCGACGGTCTGAAAATGCGCCAGTACGCCATCCGGGGCAAGGCCATGTCCGGTGGCTACGTCAGTGAGGTCATCGCAGAGGCCCTCAGCATGGCGGAGTCCAACGCCTGTATGCGCCGCATTGTAGCGGCCCCCACGGCAGGCGCTTGCGGCGTGCTGCCGGCCGTGTTGCTGCCCCTGTGCAAGTATGAGGAGTTAAACCAGCGCCAGATTCTGGAGGCACTGTATGTAGCCAGTGGCATCGGTGCCGTCATCGCCTATCGGGCCTGTATCGCCGGCGCTGCCGGCGGCTGTCAGGCGGAGATCGGCACCGCCAGTGCCATGGCGGCGGGGGCTTTGGTGGCCCTCCGGGGCGGCAGCGGCCAGCAGATCTGCCACGCTGTGGCCATGGCCCTGAAGAATCTGCTGGGTCTGATCTGCGACCCGGTGGCGGGTCTGGTGGAGGTTCCCTGCGTCAAGCGCAATGTCGTCGGTGCCGTCAACGCCGTCAGCGCGGCGGATATGGCGTTGGCGGGCATTGAGAGCCGCATCCCCGTGGACGAGGTCATCGACACCATGGGCGAGGTGGGCCGCCGCATCCCCGTGGAGTTCCGGGAAACAGCGCTGGGCGGTCTGGCAGACACCCCCACCGGCAAGGCCATCGAGGCAAAAATGCGGGGCTGATGTCTCGACATGATGAAAAAGACGACCGTGGTACGATGTACCACGGTCGCCTTTTTCATACTTTATGCAATTTTTCACCTTTTCAGCCGCTTATCGCTGCGGCGGGCCAGCCACGTACCCAGACTCTGGAACAGCTGCACCAGCAGGATCAGGATCACCACCGCCACCAGCATCACCAGATACTTGTAGCGATAGTAGCCGTAGTCGATGGCGATCTTACCCAGACCGCCGCCGCCGATGATACCGCTCATGGCGGAGTAGCCCAGAATGGTAGTCAGGGCAATGGTGACGTTCTGGATCAGGGACGGCACACTCTCCGGGATCATGACCTTGCAGATGATCTGCAGGGGTGTAGCACCCATGCTCTGGGCCGCCTCGATGATGTTGGGGTCCACCTCACGGAGACTGCTCTCCACCAGACGGGCCACAAAGGGGAAGGCCGCCACCACCAGCGGAACGATGGTGGCTGTGGTACCTACCGCCGTGCCGATGATGAGCCGGGACAGGGGGAACACCATGATCATCAGGATCAGGAAGGGCACCGAGCGCAGGAGGTTGATGATGACATTGAGCACCTGCAGCAGCCAGCGGGGCAGCGGCAGCACGCCGTTCTTCTCCCCCGCCACCAGCAGAACGCCCAGCGGCAGCCCCAGCACCAGCGACAACAGGGTGCTGAGCACCGTCACATAGAATGTCTCCCAAATGGCGTAGGGCAGGCTGGGCAGCACCGCCATCAGATCCTGCACGGAGCTTGCCGAAAACAGATCACTGTACATGGCCGTCTACCTCCTCTACCCGAATGTTGCTCATGGTATCGATATAATCCATGGCCCGCTGGAACTGGCCGCTGGGGATGCCCAGCAGCATACTGCCATAGACCTCCTCCGACAGCTTCTGGGTGGAGGCGGAGATCACCGTGCAGAGGATGCCCTCCTCGGAGGCCAGTCTCGCCACCAGCGGCGTGCCGGTGGTGACGCTGTCCCGGAAGGTCAGCCGCACCCGGCGCACCGCCTGCGGGTCGGACACCAGCGCATCGGCGCCGCCGGGGAACACCAGCCGCCGTCCTGCGGCGGACTTGGGAGCGGCGAACACTTCGGATACCAGCCCCTTCTCCGCCACCACGCCGCCATCCAGAATAGCCACATGATTACAGATGGTCTTGACCACGCTCATCTGGTGGGTGATGACCACCACAGTGATGCCCAACTTCTGATTGATGTCCCGGATCAGCTCCAAAATCTGGTGCGTGGTATTGGGGTCCAGAGCACTGGTGGCCTCGTCGCACAGCAGCACCTTGGGCTGGGTAGCCAGCGCACGGGCAATGGCGATGCGCTGCTGCTGGCCGCCGGACAGCTGCGCCGGGTAGGCCTGTGCCTTGTCCGGCAGACCCACCAGCTCCAGCAGCTCCTTGGCCCGGCGGACGGCGTCCGCCTTCTTCACCCCGGACAGTTCCATGGGGAAGCACACGTTTTGCAGGCAGGTGCGCTGCATCAGCAGGTTGAACCGCTGGAAGATCATGGTGATCTCCCGACGGGCCGCCCGCAGCTGCGCCGGAGTCATGGTGTCCAGCCGCTGGCCGTCCACCACCACCTCGCCCGCCGTGGGCTTTTCCAGCAGATTGATACACCGCACCAGCGTGCTCTTACCGGCACCGCTCATGCCGATGATGCCGTAGATGTCCCCGTCCTCAATGGTCAGGGAGACGTCCTTCAACGCATCTACCCCTCCAGAATCGGAGTCAAAGGTCTTACTGACGTGTTTTAATTCGATCACAGACGTCTCCCCTCCTCTCTCTTACTTACCGCTGATGGCATCCAGCGTGGTCTGCTTGCCGCCGTACAGGCCCATGGGCTCCACGTGGATGCCGCCCACGGACACGATGTGGGTGTTGTTCTGAGCGTTGAAGTCCTCCAGATAGGGCAGGTGCTGGAAGTAGTTGGCGGTGACGGTGCCGTCATCCACCACGGTATTGGGTACCACATAGTCGTTGTAGACCTGAATGTCCAGCGTCACGCCCTTGGCTGCCAAGATCTGCTTGGCGACCTCCAGAATTTCGGCGTGGGGCGTGGGGGAGGCGGCGACGGAGATGGTGGTGCCGTTCAGAGCATCATAGTTCACAGAGGCATCATAGCCATCGGTGGGATTGGTGACCACGGACACCACAGAGCCGTCATACTTCTCGTTGATGTAGTCCACCACCTGCTGGCTCTCCAGAGCAGCCTTCAGCGCCTTAACGGCGTCGGTGTTCTCAGTGCCCTCCTTCACAGCCAGAATGTTGGCATAGGCGGAGGCGGAGCCCTCGATGAGCAGGGAGTCCTTCACGGGGTTCAGGCCGGCGTTGATGGCGTAGTTGCTGTTGATGACGGCGTACTCGGCATCCGCCAGCAGGGAGGGCAACTGAGCAGCCTCGGCCTCTACGATCTCCACATTGTAGGGATTATCCACAATGTCGTTCTTGGTGGCGGTGATGCCGGCGCCGTCCTTCAGGGTGATGATGCCGTTCTCCTGCAGCAGCAGCAGCGCACGGGCTTCGTTGGTGGTGTCGTTGGGGACCAGAATTTTCACGCCGCTGTCGGACTTCTTGCCGCAGGCGGCCAGACTCAGAACCAGTACCAGCGCCAAAGCCAGCGTGGCGATCTTTGCAAATACGGAACGTTTCATGATGATTTCTCCTTTATCTTCTTTCATAAATAGTTATTGTATCGGGACACTTCGGCAGTCCCTCTCGCCTGTGTGATTCATAACAGATACCGTGTCCAGAGGACACATTCGCTGGGTCAGCAGGATCAAAGGGATCAGCTCCTTTTCGGCAAAATAAAAACAGCGGGAGGTCATGCGACCTTCCGCTGTTCGTTAGCTTGGTTCACCCGGTGACGGGTCACAGAACAGATGCCGGAAAGCAGACCACCGAATTGGCGCAGCGACGCATGCACATGGAGCCCATGCACATCCCCAGCATCATCATGTTGGTACGCAGCTTCTTCATGGTGCCGTCCGTCCTTTCCTCAGGCATTCTTGGGATGGTGGCATTGTACCCCTCCCATCCCCTCTTGTCAAGTCTTTTCCGGGATTTCCCCGATTGTTCCAAAATTCCCGAAGCATTTCCTCCGGATTTCGTCTAAATCCCCATTATCTGCCCTTGGGCAGCACCGCACGGATCACCAGCGGCTCCGTGCCGGTGTTGCGGACGCTGTGGCTGTGGCCTTGGGGACAGTAGTGCCACATACCGGGGGTCAGGGTCACCTCCGTGCCGTCGTCATGGCACAGCCCCGTGCCGGAGACGATGCACATCACCTCGCAGTTGTCGGTGTGGGTGTGGGGGCCGATACTGCCACCCACTGGCACCGTCAGCTGCAAAATGCGGCCCATGTCATCGTCATAGGCCCGGACGGACACCACACCGTCCCCGCCCTTGAAGCCGGACACCAGCTGCTCCGGCAGACGATCAAAGGAAACGATCATGCCCGCTCACCTCAGTTCAGGAAATCCTTCAGCTTCTTGCTGCGGGAGGGATGGCGGAGCTTCCGCAGAGCCTTGGCCTCGATCTGGCGGATGCGCTCACGGGTGACGTTGAACTCCTTGCCCACCTCCTCCAGCGTGCGGGTGCGTCCGTCCTCAATGCCGAAGCGCAGCTTCAGCACCTTCTCCTCCCTGGGCGTCAGGGTGCTGAGCACGTCCACCAGCTGCTCCTTCAGCAGGGTGAAGCTGGCGGCCTCGCTGGGCTCGGACACCCCCTCGTCGGGGATGAAATCTCCCAGATGGGAATCCTCCTCCTCGCCGATGGGCGTCTCCAGCGACACCGGCTCCTGTGCGATCTTCAGAATTTCCCGCACCTTGTCTACGGGCATCCCCATCTCCTCGGAGATCTCCTCCGGCGAGGGGTCGTGGCCCAGCTCCTGCATCAGCTGCCGGGATACCCGGATGACCTTGTTGATGGTCTCCACCATATGGACGGGAATACGGATTGTGCGGGCCTGGTCGGCGATGGCACGGGTGATGGCCTGACGAATCCACCAGGTGGCGTAGGTGGAGAACTTGAAGCCCTTGGTGTAGTCGAACTTCTCCACCGCGCGGATGAGGCCCAGATTGCCCTCCTGAATGAGATCCAGAAACAGCATGCCGCGGCCCACATAGCGCTTGGCAATGGAGACCACCAGGCGCAAATTGGCCTCGATGAGCTGCTGCTTGGCGTCCAGGCCCACCTGCTCGATGCGGCCGAGGCGACGCTTCTCGCGGCGATCCAGTTCCACGCCGTCGGCCTCGGCGCGCTCCAGCTCCTCGGTGGCGGCCACGCCGGCCTCGATCTTCATGGCCAGATCGATCTCCTCGGCAGCGGTGAGCAGGGGCACCTTGCCGATTTCCTTCAGATACATGCGCACCGGATCGCCCGTGAGCATGGTCACGCCGGCATCGGCGTTGCGCTTGGCGCGATTGCGGGCGCGGGCCTTGGTACGGGGAGTGACCTTGGGGAGAGCAGCCGCTTCAACGGTGGCCTTCAGCTCCTCCTCGGGAATGCCGTCGAGCAGATCCTCTTCGGAGTCGATGCCGGCCTCGATCTTGTCCTCGGTCAGGCTGTCGGAAGCAGTGTCGTTCGTCGCGTTCGCGGGAGGTTCCGCGTTGTCCATGTCGTCGTCATCCAGGTCATCCATCTCCTCGACGTCCTCGGTCACGACGATCTCTTCGGTTTCGTTCTCAGGATTCTTCTTTGCAGCATCAGCCACGCGATAGTCCTTTCTCTGGCGTCTGCGCCTGATTTTGGGCATAGAAACACAATTCTGGCGCAGAGATACAGCAGAGAAGAATACTACAAAGAGAAGACCCCTTCAAGAGAAAACCGGCCGGAAGTTTAAGCGCAACGACAAACGCATTATCCATGGAACCTCCATGGAAGAAAGGCTCCATGCCGCTGCAGCAGTTGCCCCATCGTTTCGGCGAACCTCAAAGGAAAATCAGTCCCAATAGAAGAACGGCCTATATCGTCTCGGCCAACTTGTACCCGACGCGCCAGATAGTGACGAGGTAGCGTGGTTTGGAAGGGTCGTCCTCTATCTTCTCGCGGATCTTACGCACCATGACGGTGATGGAGTTGGGGTCGGCAGCCTCCTTGCTTCCCCAAAGCGCCTCGAGGATCTGATCGCGGGTGAACACGGCGCCCGGATCGGAGGCGAGCAGCTCTAAAAGCTCGATCTCCCGGGAGGACAGCGCCACGACTTCTCCGCGCATTCGAACCTCGTACTTCCCGAAGCGTATCTCCAAATCCCCTACCGAGAACGCCTCGGGACGGCGGTCGCGTCCCTCATGCTGGCGCTCGCGATCGCGTTCTCGACGGCGCAAATGCGCGTTCAGCCGCAAAAGCAGCTCCTCAGGCTGGAAGGGCTTCACAAGGTAGTCGTCGGCACCGGCCTTAAAGCCGATTGATTTGTCGACAATGTCGCCCTTGGCCGTGAGAAACATGATCGGCACCTCGCGTCCCTCACCTCGGACGATCTCGCAGATTTCGAAACCGTTGATATCGGGCAGCATCACATCAAGAATAAGGAAGTCGGGGCGCTCGGCCCTCAGCATCTCCAGGCCGTCGGCCCCGTTGCCCGCACAGCAGAAGTCGTAGCCGCCGCGGCGTACAATCTGCTCGATGAGCACCTGCATAGAAGCGTCGTCGTCGACGAGCATCACCTTAGTCATGATCTTCCTCCTCTACGGGCAATTCGACGGTGAACGTCGAGCCACACCCCGGCTCACTTGCCACAGCCACGGTGCCGCCCATCATGGCCACCAGATCCTTCACCAACGAGAGCCCCAGTCCGCTGCCGCCGTAGCGGCGCACCGTGGACATGTTCTCCTGACGGAACCGCTCGAAGATAAGCTCCTGGGCCTCTTTCGGAATGCCGATGCCGGTATCGGTCACGCGCATCACCACTTTGCGAGCGTCATCCTCGTCCGCCTCGCAGCAAACGCGCACAGCCACCTCGCCGCCGGCATCGGTGAACTTCACGGCATTGCTCGTCAGATTCGCAAGCACCCGACGCAGCTTTTCCCAATCCCCCATGATGAGGGGCACGTCGAAGTCGACCCGGGTGGTAAAGGCTACGCCCTTTTTGGCGGCCACCGGCGCCATAGCCGACTCTACCATACCCACGAGGTCGTTCAGATCAACCAGCTCCAGGTTCAACGTCTCGGAGCCCGCCTGAATGCGGGCGCACTCCAGCACGTTGTCCACCATCTCAAGCAAAATGGCACCGTTTTTGCCAATCTCCTCCAACTGGCGGCGCGCCTCGGGCCGGCCGGGCCCGATGGACTCGCCCAGGAGCTCGGCGAAAGCCAAAATGGAAGTAAGTGGCGTGCGCAGCTCGTGGCTAACGATGGCAAGGAAATCGGACTTGTACTGGTTGTCTCGGGCGAGTTGGGCATTGATCTCCTCCGCTCGACGACGTTGACGCTCCAGCTCGGCATTAGCGCGGGAGAGTTGCTCGGTGCGCTCGGCCACCTGCGACTCCAGACTTCCGTAAAGCTCCTCCAAGCGCCGGGCCATGGAATGGTACTGCTCGATGAGGTCGTCTATCTCGCGGGACGAGTACAGCACGCCTCGGTCGGTCGTGGCCAGGGAACCTCGCGCCGGCAGGCCACGTAGGCAACCTGGAACGAGCGCGGGCTCATTCGCATCGACGGCTGCTGGCCCAAAGACCCTCGGAGTGGTCGTTTCCCCCTCGGTCGCGTGCGCATCGGGCTCGGCTACGCGGGAGAAAGAAGCTCGAAGCTCCGTCAAGGGCTCGGTAATGAGTCGGCTGATGACAACGTAGATGAGAAGCGCCATGGCCGCCACCACGGCAAGAAAGAACATCATGTTGCTGATGATGGCGTCGCGCATGTTGGTCATGGCGCCATCTGCGGGCACCACCACCGACACCGCTCCGGCCACATCTCCCACGCTCCAGCCCTCTTTCGGGTAACCGGTCGCATCCAACTCGCCGGCAGGCTGGCCATGGCACTCGGTGCAGTCGTTGGAGACGTCCATGGCCCGCACATAGCGGAAAACCTGATCGCCTCCCTCGGTCTGGTAGCCCCATACCTCGTCGGTGTCCTTATCCGCCAGAAACGTCTCGATGGCGGCGGCCTCGTAGGCGTCCGGGGTATTGTAGATGTTGCGCGGGTTCAAGTTCGTGAAGCGGATGGAGTAATCCGTCTTCTCGGAGAACAGCGCCGCCACCGACTTCCCCGCAATGGCGCAATGCAGTCCCTTGTAGTCGTACTCCCCGTCGGAGGTATAGTTGATGACGTTCTGGTTCAGCGAGATGAAATCCCACATGGCATCCATCTCGGTAACGAGCACCCGCGACTTCTCCAGAAGATCGGTCTCGGCGCGGCGCGATTGATCGTCATAGGTGAACGCAAGGAACACCGCCGATATCAGCACGAGAACAACCGTGAGAAGCCCGATAAGCTTCGTCCGCAGCCCGATCTTCCTCTGTCGCCCAAAAATCGTCATGGCTCTATCGCGCCTGCTTCCAGGCAGCGCGCGGCCGGCTCGCCTTCTTCTCCATGCACCCTCCCTAACGCCCGATGCGGCTGGTAGGAGTTATACCCTACCAGCCGCCGTAAAGCTAGTGTCCCGTTCTTAAGCCGTTGGCGCTCAGGCCTCGTGGCTCACTTCCTGCGGGTTGCGCAGCACGCCGCCTTTGGCCGCGTCGCGATGGGGCGCGAACACCACAGCGGGGACCGTCTCATCGGTCAGCTCGCCCAGGGCGCTCACGCCCTCGGGATGACGCTCCCGCAGTTCCGCGAGGGTGCCGAACTCGAGCGCGCGCACCGGGCACGCCTTGGCGCAGGTCGGATCCGGCACGCCCTCCGGGTTCTCGTCCGAGCAGAGCACGCACTTGTGGGACAGGCCGTCGTCCAGCTGCACGGGATGCCCATAAGGGCAGCTTTTCTCGCAGGTCATGCAGCCGATGCACTTCTCCTTGTCGTTGTTGACGATGCCCGTTTCCGGATCCTTCTGCATGGCTCCGGTGGGGCAGTTTTCCACGCAGGCGGCGTTGTCGCAGTGGTTGCAGGAGATCGCCAGATGGTAGTTGAATGCCGTCTTGTTCCAAGCGCCCTCGGAGGTCTTCTCCCAGCTGCCGCCCTCGAAGTCGTAGATGCGGCGGAACAGGATATCGGGTCCCAGGTCGTGGTAGTCCTTGCAGACCAGCTCGCAGGTCTTGCAGCCGGTGCAGCGGGACGAGTCGAAATAGAAGCCGTACTGGGTCATGGGTTCCTCCTTAAGCCTTCTCGACCTGGACGAGCGTGGAGCCGGTCGACGGACAGTTCTTCGAGATGGGCGACCAATGGTGGCCGCTCAGTGTGTTGGCGTTGGCGCCGATATCCACGCCGTCAACCATTTCGCGACGATGTGCATGCGGCATTCCCACCACGCCGGGCATGATGCGGGAAGTGACGCGGGCCATGATCTGTACCTCGCCACGGTCGTTGAACACGCGCAGGGTGTCACCGTTCTGGATGCCGCGCGATTCGGCGTCGATGGGGTTGATCCACAGGCAGTGGCGACAGGCCTGCTGGAGCTCCTCGATTACCTGGTAGCGGCTGTGGAACTGGTTTTTGGCCTTCCAAGTGGAGAACAAGAGCGGGTAAGTGTCGTTGATATCGGCCACGCCCTCGATTTCGGGGAAGTAGCTGGGCACGGGACGTACTACGTCGCGGTCGCCGTTGTGGAACGTCCAGGTGTCGCGAATGGTGGCCAGGCGCTCGGAGTACAACTCGATCTTTCCCGACGGCGTCGTGCGCGGGCGGCCCTCCGGGTCGTCGACGTAGTCTTTGAGGGCGATGAAAGGAACGGCTTGCACCGGGTCGCGCCAGAAGCCCATTTCGAGCCCCTCTTGGAACGACGGTGCATTGCCGTTGGGGGCCGAGGGACGGCTGTACTCTTCGTAGCGGGTCTCCATCCAGTCCTCCCAGGTTTTGCCCTCGGTGAACTCGTCGCGCAGCCCGAGGCGCTCGGCGAGATCGGCGACCCAATCATACGAGAGACGGCATTCGAACTGCGGTTCCTGGACAGGGCGGCCGAAGACGAACCCGAGAGCGGATCCGCCGGTCACGGTGGAAACCATGTTCATGCGTTCCTGGTACATGAGATCGGGCAAGATGATGTCGCAGAAGGGCAGTGAAGTGGACATGATGACGTCGCAGCCAAGGATGAACTCGCACTTGCTCTCGTCTTCGAGGATTGTCGCGGCCCAATTCAGGTCGGAGCTGGAGTTGCCGAAGCAGCCGGCCTCGTACAGGGCGAGGAACTTGATGCCGACCTCCAGCTTGTCGCCGCCCTGGATGCCGTCGGTGAGCGCGGTCATCTCGAGCGGATGGTCGATAGCGTTGAACCGGCCGGAGATGGAGATCTTCTTGGTGACGGGATTCTCTCCGATGGGCACCGAGTTCCACATACCGCCGTCGAAGTTCATCTGCATGCCCTTGCCGTTGAGGCCGGGGCATGTGCCCTCGCGGCCGATATTGCCGGTGATGACGGGAAGGGCAGCGATGGCGGCTGCGTTCCATTCGCCGTTGTGCCGACGCTGCGGCCCAAAACCTTGGGTGATGAAGCAGGTTTCGTGGTCGGTGATGAAATGGGCGAGATAGGTGATCTTCTCGGAGGGAAGCCCGCAGATGGGGGCGGCCCACTCGGGGGTCTTAGGAATGTTGTCATAGCCGGTGCCCATGATATAGTCCATATAGGAGGAGTTTGCCGGCGCAGATTCAGGCATCGTGTCGGCATCAAATCCGACGACATACTTGTCCAAGAAGGCCTTGTCGTGCTTCCCCTCGCTGATAATGACATAGGCGATAGCGCTCGCCAGAGCTCCATCGGTGCCCGGGTAGATGGGGAACCACTCGTCCGGATTGCCAGATGACCCCTCTCCCAGGCGGTAATCTACGAAGGCGACCGGGATGCCTGCCTCGCGCGCTTTGGCCACCTCGTAGACCTCTCCCATGCCGCACATACGCGATTCACCCGACCCGCAGCCGAAGAACAGACCGCAATCGGCGTCTTTGATGGCCGAGGTGTTGCTTCCGAGACCACCAGCACAATCGAATGTCTGGCTGTCGAAGCCGAACAGGTAGTTGGCTGTCTGGGCGATCTGGCCATTCGATTCCGAGTTAATGGTTCCCAAATGACCGCCGGTCAAATTGAAGAGGCGCTGGATGGGGTAGTTGCGGGTTCCTGTTGCGCACAGGAAGAATGCCTCGGGACCGTAGGTGTCAAGGGTGTAGCGATACTTCTCGGCGATGATATCGAGAGCCTCATCCCAGCTGATGCGTTCGAACTCCCCGCTTCCTCGTTTGCCCACGCGTTTCATGGGGTATTTGAGGCGATCGGGGCTGTTGATCCATTTTCGCACCGAACGAGCCTTGAGGCACGCGCGGAACGATACAGCGCCGAACTCGTCGTCGCCGTCGGTGTCGTTGTCGATCCAGCGAAGGGTGCCGTCTACGACGTGGCACTTGAGGGGGCATGCAACAAAGCCGCAGTGGCAGCAGCTCTGCCAGATGATTTCTCCCTCCTCGGGAATCTCGTTGGCGACGACACCATTCGACCCCGTCTGCGCGAGCTCACCTTTGCTTTGCGCGCTCTGAGGGGCGCAGCCGAATAGGGAGGCGGCGGTGCCGGCTCCGGCCGCAGTTGCAAGGGTCGCGAGTGTCGATCCCTTGATGAAGCCTCGCCGCGAGACGGCCCTCTCCGTTGCTTTTCTGGTCATAGATATCTCCTTCCTCTCTTAGGCGGCGTCCCAATAGCTGCTGTGCCGCTTGACGACAGTGTGCGCCTAGAGAGGGGGCCATCGTGAGACCTCGTTTTGGTGAAAGGGATTCAAAACGTGTCAACCTTTTTCGTGATTTTTTGAGAAACGCCTGGTGATCGCAGAATCAGCAGAGAGTGTAAGGCGTGGTTGTGCTGAGAGGGAATTATCTTTTCTGGTAGACTTCAGCTGTTCGCGGATGAGGAGGGGCACTGTCGATGAAACTGTTCGATGCGGGCAAGATCATCTCGTCGTCTCTCGGCATGGCCGTGGCCATGTCGCTTTCGTCGCTCTTTTTATGGAAGAGTGACTGGCTTTCCGTTCCTTCTGGTTCCTTTCACGGCTCCCATGGCATGGGGATCGTCATCGGCATTGTGACGAGCGCGGCGGTGATGTTGTGGTGTTCTCTGTCGCGGCAATCGCTGCGGCGCTTCGGGATGCAAGTAGTCCCTCCTATTGCCCTTGCGAGCCTCGTCGTCTCTGGTTTGCCGGTGGTGCAGGGGTCGGCTCAGTGGGTACTTGGCATCGCCATTCCCGTGATCGGCTCTTACACGCTTATGTTCTCGTGGTTCTACGTTGTGTCTCTGCGCGATATCGAGGGCAGCCTCATGACCCTGCTCTTTGCCTGGGTGGTAAGCTTTTTTGTGAGAACTTTCTTCGAGTCGTTTACAGGAGCGGCGGTAACCTTGGCTATTTCCGCTACCCTGATGAGCGTCTGCTGGGGACTGCTTCTTGTCCAAGCGCGTCAACTCGATCTCGCTTCGCCCATGGCGTCGAGCTCTTTCTCCGCCAATCGTGTGAGCTATGTCCATGGGCTCGCAAGTTTCTGGCGTAGCGTGCTGTACTGTGGCACCTTCGCCTTTCTCGGGGGAGTTGTTCGCTTTCTGGCTGTCGACACGACGGCCATGACCTTCATCAACTATAGTTCCGCGCTCGCGGGCCTGTTCGCCCCCATCGTCCTTATGGCGCTCTGGCGGTTTCGGACGGTGCGGTACAACATCGATGGCGTATTTCGCCTGGCGTTCCCGCTGATTGTGGTCGCTCTCGGAATTCTGCCATTCGCTGCTGGCATCCCCTTTGTCATTCTAGCGGCGTTGCTCTACATGACATATAGCTTCTTGTCGCTGAGCGTTCAGACGCTTTCCATTCAGATTTCTCATGACTACGGCATTGACCCCGTGTTCTGTCTCAGCTTCCAGACGCTCGTGTGCGTGGTCGCCCAGGGGGTAGGGTATCTCCTAGGAGCCTGCGCGCCCGCAGGCGAGTCCTTCGGAGTTTCCCCCTATGCCGTCATCGCCCTCGGGTCGGTGTGCTTTCTCGCCTTGGCGCTCTGCGTCACGCGAGCGCTGCATCCCTCGCAATCTGAGAAAAGCCGACCCGTCGAGTTTCTCTCGCTCGCTAGCGGACGAGTCGATTGCGGGACCCAGTCCACGCCGTTTGCCGAGATTGAAGAGGAAGACGATGGGGCTGCGTCAGTCTCTGAGGAGACGATCGTCCGGCCGCGCTACGAGGATAAGACGGCTCTTCGCTGCGATCTCATAGGGCGCAAGTACGCTCTGTCCCAGCGGGAGATCGAAGTCATGCTTCTCTTTGCTCGCGGAAATACTATCAGCTCCATAGCGGGGGAGTTGTTCATATCTGACAACACAGTGAAGACTCACATGCGGCGCCTTTACGCAAAACTGGGGATTCACAAGAAGCAAGAGTTGTTCGCCCTCATAAACAGCTACGTCGAGTGACCCATATTTTTCTTTGCGAAGAGGACGCAGGACGGCTATACTGTACCAGTTTGAACCAAACGCGGCGGCCGACCGGAGGGTTTGCTGCGGCGCGTGAGCAGGAAAGGAAACATCCGTGGCAAGCATTTCTACCGCCGATTTCAAGAACGGCATGTGCATCATCAACAACGGCAAGATGTGCACCATCGTCGAGTTCCAGCATGTGAAGCCGGGCAAGGGCGGCGCGTTTGTACGCACCAAGCTCAAGGACATCAAGACCGGCCGTGTGGTCGACTACACCTTCAACGCCGGCACGAAGTTCGATTCCGTGCGCTTGGAGTCCAAGAAGATGCAGTACCTTTACAACGACGGTGCCGACTTCTGGTTCATGGATAACAGCACGTTCGAGCAGTTGCCCGTTTCCGCTGATATGGTGGGCTCCGCGGCCGACTGGCTGAAGGAGAACGACGAGGCGACGCTTCTGTACGCCGGCGACGAGCTCATCAGCCTGGAGCCCCAGATGTTCGTGGAGCTTGAGGTCACCCATACCGAGCCGGGCTTCAAGGGCGATACCGCCACCAACACGCTGAAGCCGGCCACCCTGGAGACGGGCAAGGAGGTGCAGGTGCCGACGTTCATCGAGATTGGCGACGTCCTGCAGATCGACACCCGCGACGGCCGCGTCATCAAGCGCGTGTAAAGTTCCGCCGCCGTTTCAGTGATCTTGGGCCTCCCTTCGGGGAGGCCTTTTTGTGCTCCAGACAAAATGCCCTCGCGATTTTTCCGAAATATTGCGTTTGTTAGCGTTCGGGGGGTGCGGACAGTTACTTGGACAGCGGCCTACGCCGCCAGCCCCAACCGCCTC
>OLNU01001305.1_pt1 | contig 18972 bp, 30 predicted proteins | sample 1672241 | NCBI WGS metagenome assembly OLNU01 (sample SAMEA3136663, study PRJEB25190) | human gut metagenome | biome: human gut; feature: human-associated habitat; material: faeces | place: Austria | collected 2013 | reverse complement strand
CCGTATCGGCACTTAGAATTATGCGGTATTGCCTTTATATATAAGTAGTCTGTACATGTACAGGACGGTAAGGACATACGACTTTTATTTTAGCACGATTTCCGGGGATTGTAAAGAAAAATGCCCGCGGTGCCGGGTTACAAAAAAAATAAATCCCCGCCCTGAGGGATGGGCGGGGATTTACAAGAAAGGAGGAGAAGAACACATGAAAATGTGATAAAGCTATTTGACTTGGGGTTCATTTAGCTTGCAACTAAATTGTAACTGTTTTGTCACCAAATGTCAATAGCAAATTGTAAATCTTTTGTCATTTTTCAATTTGTTCACATTTGCACGGAGTCTGTTTGCTACGTGAATAAAAAATGTGCGTAAATACGTAGATAATAAAATCGGACAAATTTCACGAAACTCAAATAACCAAACAACAAAAATTTTATTACACCACACTTACACCAATTTGAAAAGAGCCTTGGATATGACAAACCAAAAAACATAGACGAGCTTATCATCGCGATGGTAGGTTCGTCTATTTTTTCTGGTTGCCAGCTAAAAAATAGGGATAGCCTCTCATCAAGGTCATCCCTATTATTTTTGCGTTTTCTTTCAGCGGCGTTCCCGCCGCCTATCCGGCTTGTGGTTATCGCACAACCCACGGTCAGGCTCTGCAATCGACTGTCACCGACCCAGCCCACTGCTTCACAGCCTTGCATTTTTGATAGGCTCTGCAACCTCTATCATCTATTGAACAAATACTCCTGTATGTCATTGAACGCACTCTGCATCTGCTCTACATTGTTGCCATTCAGCGCGTGGCCCAGCAGCGCAAAGTTCGCCCGCAGCAGCATGTTCATACTGTTCTCCTGTGCATCAAGTCGTGCTTTGTCTCGCTTGAACAGGTCCATGTACTGGTCGTTCTGCTTCTTGTGCTCGCTCTCCATCTCATCCACTTTGATTCCAAGCTTGTCCACACGTTTGCTCAGATCATCGATCTTCACATCCTGCTCATGGTTCGGTTTCTTCAGAAAAGTGTTGAACTTCACTAGCACCGCGATGGCAGCGCCGATACCGGCAATCGCGCCGCACACGCTCAGGATCCATGTGACAGCGTCGGCCAGTGTAAAAGCAAATTCAGGATTCGGCATCACTGCTCACCTGCCCCTCGTGAGCAGAATCGGCCTCGCCTCGTTTCATCGCATCATAAGCCGCCTGGGCAATACTGCGTGCCTGCTCCTCTGTAATTTTAAGTCCAGCCTGTTTGGCAAGCTCCATAATAAACTCAGCGGCCTTTTTGTTCTTCTCCTCACCAGTCATGTTATCCATGTACTGCTTAATATAGCGGCACGCAGCCTCTCCCCATTTCATCAGCAAAGGATAAGACTCCAGCATAGTAAGCGCACTATTGATAACGTCAGCAGCTTGAGGAAAAACATACTTGCCAAGCAGAAAAAAGCAAACACTGGCAAGTCCTATGACAATATAGAAAATCCCCTGTTCCATACCTTACTCCTCCATATCATTCGGATGCATGACGCCATCGGTATCGTCTCCCAACTGCGGCTCCTCCAGTTTGGCATTTTCAGCGCTGGACTTATGCTCTCAAAGTTCTCGCCAGCTGCAAGGCGAATCCTAAAAGCGCGGGTCATAATACGCAGCTTCAAAGCATTCAAAGTTTTCATAGGTTACCCCTCTCCGCCGATCAAATCGGCCATCATCAAAATAATATCATCGTTTGCGGATTCCAGCGCATCTGCGCGTTTTTCTATAGAATCAAGGCGCTGCTCCGTTGTCGGCTTGTTTGCATCTTCCTGTTTCTTGGCAATCTCTGCCAATTCTTCCTCAGTGTACAGCACATATTTCTGCACGGGTTCATACTCGTCCCAGGCATTGTGTGCAGGCTCATCCGTCACAGCAAGGCGCAGCCCATCCGGGCACGCTTCCGTGATCGTGCTCTGCATGACCTCATAGTGCCAGACTTCCTCCGTGGCCTTATGATGCGCCACAAATTTCTGTGCATCTACCAGCTTGCCTTTTGTAAGGTCTGGATTGGTCAGCTCATTTTCCAATGCTTCATCGTAGATTTTCATTCCATCACCTCACTCAGGTAGTCCACTGCCGCGCATAGAAGTACAGCATCAAGTCACAAACCGGACGCCGCTTAACGGTAAAAGACAGCTTATTGGTATCGCACACATAAATCTGCCCCTGATTGATCATAGACAACTCACCGGACAGGATGACATTGTCTTTCAACGAGCTTGTCCGCTCCATCATAGCAGGTCCAAGGCTCATGTTCGTCGTAAGGTTGGGCGTGCCAGTCGTGCTACCAGTAATCGCAGTTCCTTTGGAATCCGACCACGGAACAATCACATTCCAGTTTGATTTATCGCTGGATTCGTTCCATTTATCACGTGAGATCTTAAACGAGTACAGATATTGCAGCCGTTTTGTAACGACGGAATTCGCCACTGGGTTTGCACTGCCCTGTGAGAGCGCGTTATCCACAACTGTTTTGTTCGCCCCAGTTGCAATACCGTCCAGTTTGCTCTTATCGCTGGAACTCATCAAGCCGGAAGAACTTGTCGTAGCATTGCCATAGGTCGTGTTCGTTGTCGGCGGCGTATACCCAAGCGCACTCGTCACATTGGCCTTCGTCAAACTAAGCACACCGCCGGTATTCGTGATATTGCTGCCAGTCTTAACACCGCCAAGTACCGTAGCACTGGCTGTAGGCAGCGAGTAGGTAAAGTTGTTTGCACCACTTGCTATACCGTCAAGCTTTTTCTTATCAGCTGCACTCATCAAGCCATTCGCGACCTGTGATGCTGTACCGTAAGTCGTGTTGGTGTCAGGCGGAGTCTGCCATGTACCATCAGCACGCAGGTACTTAGTACCTTGTGTTCCAGCAGCAGGTGCCGGAACCAAACCAGCCTTACCAGCTGCATTTTCCGTAGCACCTGTCATATTGCCATAAGTAGTGTCCGAGTCCTGTGTCGTGATAGAGCCAGTCGTGCCGTCCCCTCGCGTGTAGGTTACCGTTCGCCCGCTCACACTTAGACCACGAATATAGCCCGTGATAGCCTGACTCTTTGAGTCATTTGTCGCACTGCCTGCGCTGCCAGCACTACCGGCGCTCGTTGCATACTTGACGGATTTCGCACTGTCCGCAGTGTTATCCACATTTCCTAAACCGACCTCAGCCTTTGTGTAGCTCGGCTTACTTGCCGCCTTAGCCCATGCAGAAACATCACTCGCAGGCATACTTTTAGGAAAATCCGTAATCTGGCTCTTGGTGTGTGTGTGGCTTTTCGGCGCAAATTTATCCTTCAGCAGTCCCCAAAAATATTTCAGCCCGCTATCATCCAATAAAGCCATATTTCTACCTCCTTATAAAGGTAAAGATCAGCTTGCAACGATGGTATCGATCTGCCCGTTGGTAATACTCTCAAGAACAGTCTTGGTGTCACCAATCTTCTCCAGTGCGCCGCTGATCAGCATGTATTCGTCGTACAGGTTACTGCCATCCGGCGTAGCCTTCTTGATCATATAAATCACATTGTCCTTTGCATCCTTAACAGCAGGCAGCGTCTCCACGATGCTCTTGCTGATATGCCCAGCCGCAGAGATCTTACCCGCAGCACCGCCAGCAGGGATATGCTTGTTACCAGCACTGGTCGGGTGACTGTAATTGCTCAGTCCTGCCAGCTTATTCTTTTCCGCAGTCGTATAGTCATTGGTAGAAAGCTGCTTGCCCTCAACCTTATCAACCTTGTTGTTCAAAAAGCCTTTAATCTTCTGCCAAAAATAAAGCAGACCATTATAATCGAGCATTGCCATAATGTTTTCCTCCTGTTGTTATGAATTGAAAATCTCATCAATTTTTTGGTTTGAAATTGTCTCAGGTTCCGGATTCATGCTTGTCCATGTTCCGTTTTCATATGCCCACATCTCGCCAGTGCGCAGGGCATAGATTTTTCCATTGATCGGTGCAAGAGGCAGTTCAGCCACAAATTCAATATCGCGTCCAGCCTGAATGCGTGTCTTGCCAAAGTCGCGGTACATATTGCCCGTGTCCTTACAGACGATCAGCTGCCCATCTACAATAGGAGCGGACTCCAGCTGTGACTGATTCACTTCCCTCAATGATAGATTCGCCATATTCCATCTCCTATCATTATCAAAAAATAAAGCCGCCCCACCATAACGGCAGGGCGACCCTATCACTTATTCTTTGGCCTATCCCAAATCAAGCTCAAGCCTTGGCGGCAATGGTCTGCCAGGTCAGCTGACCCTCAACAGCCTTGACACGGGTATCCATGGCGGTGTTCAGACCGGCAGCATACTTCTTAGCGGAACCCAGCGCAGCGTCAGCCTTCTTCTGGGCATCGGTAGCGGCAGCAGAAATAGCCTCGCTCTTAGCAGTGGCGACATTCTCGGTCGTAGCCTTGGCATTCCATGCGGTGCGCTCCTCAGCGGTAATGTGGGCAACCTTGTCGCCGGAGTGACCGCTCAGCGCATCATTGGCAGCCTTGATCTTCTCATCGGTCTGGGCCTTGGTATAAGCGTCCGGGTTGGCGACATACAGACCATCTTCCTTGATCTCAATGTTGTTGTTCTCGGCAGCAGAAACCTTCACATCGACCGAGATGACATTCTGGTCAGAGACAGTAACAGAGGCGGTCTTGGAAGCACCACCGGTGTAAACATCCACCAGAGCAGCAGCGGGAATCTTGACAACCTCGCCGGTGCTGATGGTCAGCTGGATCTCCTTGGTCGCAGTATTGTAAGCGCCGCTCTTGACAACCATATCCTTGCCCAGATTGATGGTCAGCTCATCGCCGCCAAACACAGGCATCTTGATGGTGCGGGTCTCGGCATCATAGGTGGGCGCATGGACAACACCAGTCAGCGTGGTGGTAACAGGGGCATCGCCCTTGGCAACACTCAGGACACCAGCATTATAGGTGACATCGGTAACAAACACACCCTTACCGCCAACAACCTCAGCCACCTTGCCACTGACATAATCAGCAACAGCCTTTGTGCTAGGGATGTTGTCATCGGTTGCGCCGGAAGCAGGGATCGCAGTAATGACCTCCTTGGTCACCTGAATAAAGTCACTGCCATTGAAGGCATGGACAGTCATCTGCGGGGTCTTGACATAAAAAACGCCCTGCTCACCATTCTCAGCGGAGGGCAGATTTTCAACGATACGAACGCTCTTGGTGTACTCAACAGGACCCTTGAACAGCTGATGCGTATCAGAAGTAAAATACAGAGTACCGGCGTCCTTGACCTCCAGAGCCTTGTAGTCAGCGTACTTGCCAAAACTAAAATTCACGTTTGCCATAATTTTTCTCCTTTACATAGTGTAAAAATCTCTCTTTTCTTTTGCCTTAGAATTCCTGCCACACAAAGCTCGCGTTGGCCGTGACAGTCGGCTCTACAACAAAGCTGCTGTCACCGCTGGCCTGAACAGTGTACGGCTGGTATTTACCGTTGTCGTCACGGATCATGACGAACTGGCCTGCATAGGTGTCGCTGTTTTTATTCAGCGTTGTAATGGCCTCGCCGGGGCTGTTGAACAGCAGCGTGCGGGGTCGAAGTGCCTGCTGGGTCTTGTCATCCTTGATGTAGATGATCTCAGAGGTGTCCTTGGTCACAACAAGGTCGCGTCCATCCAGCTTGCCGTTTTCAATCGCGGTCGTAATGTCGCTGGCATTACCGTAACCGAGCTTGGAGTATTTATTTGCCATCTCAATCTCTCCTTTCTTTGCGTATTACATAGAAAAGCCGGATGACTGAATTTAAAACTCAACCACCCGGATAGTCCCATCTTCAAGGTCAACATCGCTGGAAGTAATCTGCACGGTATTGCCGATTGGGTTTTTGCCAGCCTTCAGCTGCAAGCGGCCTTCGTTATAAATCAGGCCGTCCGCCTTCGTGTCCGCAATCGCCGCGTTCGCATCAGCCAACTGGTTGGTCAAAGCTTGCAGCGCAACCATTCGCTGATCCAATGCTGTCAACATACTGTCAGGTATGATATTGCTCCATGCACTGATCGGCAGGATTTTCAATGTCCCCTTACTTGTATGGCGCACATGCTGCACGCCCGTGCCGTCTGCCAACATCTCCAATTTATAGAAAGACAGTTGTATCTCTACATCTCCAGCTTCAGAGGTCAGTGCCGTATCAAACGGCAACTTAAACTCAAGCATATCTTTATACTTTTCGCTACTCTGCTGTAGAATTTCGGTTTTCGGCTCCCTACTAATAGGCGGACAGTATTCTAACAGGCATTCATACTCCGCCATATTCTCTTCCTTATAAATAGGCTCAGCCAAAAAATGCAGACTGTCTACCAGCTTACTGCGCTGCATAATGCGCTCCTGTACGCTTGTAACCAGCTCATTGTCCTCGCCAAGCAAAATCGTGTACATGGCTTACACTCCTTTCTTAATAAACTCGGCTTCCTCAGCCGTGATTTTCTTTGCCGCCAAAAGCGCGTCCACCTTTGCATCTGTAACTTCCTTCGCCTTGTACAACCGTGCAAGGCTCTGGGCAAAAGTGCTAACCATAACAACATCCGCCATTACAGCACGCCCCCTTTCAGCAGCTCCAAAGTGTAAGCATCAATGATTTCCTCGGCAGTTTTACCGTTCAGCATTTTCAGCTTTTGATACTCATAGGTATCAATCGGTATCAGTTGTACGGTGTCGTAGCCCTCCACGGGGAACTTGTACAGCTCCTCACTGTGCCAGACCTCATCACCGTCATTAGAAAGAAAACCCTGCGCCTCATCTTCGGGGCACAGGGTCAGAATATTGTGTTTGGGTTGATATTTCACATAGACCAGGTGGTCGAGCACATCGATCACGCGGTCATTGTACATGACTTTATAATACATACTCGAACCTCCTTTAAATGCTGAACATCAACAGGATGTCGTTTGTGTCCGTTGGGTAGAAATACCCATAGAGTTCACCGGATGTATTCACCGCATTGTAATAAGCGTTGTAATCCTTATTCGGGCTTCGCGTCCAGTACGCAACCACTTCGCCGTCCGGGTTCGTGCGCTTACGGCTCGTATTGGTCGTAATGAAATCGATCGCCGTGCCCTCGTATACATACGGCTCAGAACTCATGTTTGCATCCAACTCAATCGCGCTCGGGATAAAGATGTAGCAGTCCGCCGTAGAAACATCGGTCTTGGCATTACCAACGTTGCCGGGGACCTTCACCTTCTTAACAACTCCAGATCTTTTGCCTCATGAACAGGCACGTCAAACAGCGTGACCCAGTTGTAACTGCCGGTTCTGCGCCGCTTGATGCGGATAGAGTTGATCTGCTGGATCATGTAGCTGATATTACCGCCGCGCAAGTTGCCGTCCAGATCTGCACTCATGATCGTGTCATAATCCCAGCTCGGGAAGTCTTCTTCCTGATCCTCCACGCTGCGCGTCACATACAAATGGTCAAATACGCCGCTTTCAATAATCAAACTATTTGCGTCGTCCGTAATCACATAGGTGTTGTCCGCACTATGCTTGTATCCGGCAACACAGGTTCCACAAAAAAACATAGCCGCACCTCCTTATGCGTTCTGGGCCGTGATCATGGCCTCAATATTGCGGGTCACAGTCCTGACCTCGCACACCTCGCCAACGCGGCGTAGCTGAATCAGATACTCCTCTCCGTCACCCAGCGCTGGCATGGCTCCACTGTGGATCGAATAAGTCAGGCTGCTACTGGCACTCGTGCATTGTACCTCCAAATACTTGACCTTAACGCCCAGCATATCGTCATCGGCCTCAGCATTTCCTGCCATCACAGAGCCTTTCATAAACCAACCCTCGCGATATATCAGGGCCAGAACATTGCCGGACTTGTCAATCAGCTCCATAATGCGTTCGTTATCTGTAAAACCGTAGCCCAAAAGCTTGATCGTAAAATCTCCCTGTACCGTAAAGCCGTCGTCAAAAATAACGCGCTGACCGGGGTTGCGCAGGTCGATCATGTGTCGGTCATGGATGTAGACCGGTTCGTCACCACCCTCATAGCGGCCAGTCACAGTTCGGATGTTGCAGCTGATGCGCACCGTGCCGTCGTTGTTGTCAGACAGGTCAACATAGGTCCAGTAGGTGGGCGTGATAAACTTGACGCTGAACGGTACATATCCCGTGTCAGCCGCCATGTCTTTGCCCGCAGTGGTCTTGCTTCCAAACAAAGTCTTTCTCCCGTCAATGGCGTAGGCGTTATCGATTCTGCGTATCGCGGTGAAATCAAAGTACCGCTGCATAATCACGGCAACAAAATTCAGATCATCGATGTCGGTGAGCGCATCGCCCAGCTCGTCATCCAGCCCATTTCTCTGTGTACGCCTGTGGAAGTAGATGAGCTTGACGAAACCGAGCGTGGTGTTGGCGGCTTCGGAAGCAGTGGGGCGAAGTAATGCACAAACTGTATGACGTAACTTACACCATCATCAGTAGCGACATTGCTCCGGATATATTCGCTGACGGTAGTATATTCACAGAAGAAGAACCGTCTCCACAGGTAGACACTTTTAACACGTTCCAAGATTTCTTCGACGCTGTTTCATCACACAAGTACCCATGGTGCATTCCTGACAGCAACTATGCCTACGGTACATCTCTGTTAGGCAAGCCGTTCGTGATAGTTCACGGTGTCCGTTTTGACTATAACATCACCGAGAGAAACTTCAAAGCCCCGGTCCTTATTCAGACTACCTACAAAGAGTGCTCTGCAAAAGACAACAGCTTCGACTTCTTCAAAAAGAACCTGTCCATGGATGATTTCATGACCTTTCTGCAGGAGCGATACGGCGCAGACTGTAAGGCCATACTTTTTAACACCGCAATGGAGAAATAACATGAACAACGATTTCACGACCACCATCCAGAACATCAGCCAGTGCTGGTATCTCAAGGATGTCCTTGATGTGGCCACAAACAACCAGCGTACAGACGGCCGTTACCCTAAGCGCATCGGTTCAACCTTCTGGCAGGTCATCGTGCCCGGCATCGGCAAAAGTGCCGCTCTGTTTTACCTGTATGACAATAAAGGCAACCGCAAAAACGGCTACCTGCAGACCAGCATGGTCCAGGGCGTAGAGATCACAGAAGAATCCAACAACTGCGATACAGAGCTTTGCATCACAACGCTGAACAGCATTTTTATCCTGACGCCCACAGAGCCAAAGCAAGAGTCTGATCTCGCAGAATAACTACATAATGGCAGCGCATCAGCGCGGGTGGGTATGGGGTATTTATTTATATGATTTCAAACAAAGAAGTCCGCAACGCAAGGCTAACACGAGAGGCCAGAGAAGCGGCCATAAAACTAAAGGAATATTGCAATCTGAAATCAGGGTGCAGCTCCTGCTGCTTTTCTATGATTGACGGTGGATGTCTTATAAGTGATAACATCCCCAGCAGCTGGCACTTGGAGGCAGAGGCCCCGTCTGATATGGAACGCCGCTTTGCCAAGTATAAGCTGAACGAAGGATTTGACTATGTAAATCTTGATTTCGATATGGATGGCCGTCATGTAACAGTATGTGACAGTAACAAACCTGACATTGGCCTCATCCTGTCATCGGACAGCTTTGGCTGCCTGCTTGACGCCGGTGATTATTCGCTGCGGTCCATCGCAGACGGAAAAGTCAAAAGGAGAACAACGAAACCATGACAGTACGCGAACTTATTCACGAGCTTCTCGACAATGGCGAACTTGACACTCGTGTCGTTATCGAGACCGCCAACGGCGACTACAACATTGCCGCAGTGGATTCTCAATATGTCGGCGACAACACCATTTGCCTTTGCATCGACGAATAAAAAAGCCGCGCAAGTCACCCTGCACGGCCAATAAGTTACTTCAATTTTTCAAGGATCTCGTCAACGCTCATGCCCTCAGCCAGAAGCTTACTCACCATTTCCTGGGCTTCGGCTGTCTTAGCTTCGGCCTCGGCGGCTGCATCTGCTTTAGCTTTCTTGGCCTCCAGCTTTGCAATAGCCTTATCAATGATTTTGATATTTGCCTTTTTTGCTTTTACTGCCTCTTTCAAATCAGCCAACTGTGCCATCAGATCATCTACGGCAGTTTCGGCATTGGCCAATTCAGCAATCGCCGCGTCTTTAGCGGCCTGTTCTTCGGCAATTTGTGCTGCATAATCAACAGCGATGGTTTTAGGTTTGTTCTTGCTTCCCTTGGTTCTCGGCATGATGTGTTCCTCCTTCAATAATTTTGATTTAACTATATCACACCGTTAAATAAACTGCAATATGAAATTCAAATGAGGTGATCTATTCTGTACTTCTATGATACCTGCGCCTTGCTCAATATGGGCGAGACTGCTTTCGATGAACCGTTCTACATTTCCGCCTGGACGCTGAATGAGCTTGAAAACATCAAGACAAATCACAATAAGGACGACTCCGTCCGCTATAAAGCTCGTCAGATGGCAAAATTGCTGGACCAGCACCGCGATGACGGTAGCTATACTCTCGAGTATGATATGATGCAGCTTGTTTCTGCTGACGAGGTAATTCAGGGATACCCAGTTGCACCGGAAACCACAGATACTAAAATCTGCGAAGCCGCAAATCGTGTCAATAATAAACAGCGTATAACTTTTTGCACCGATGACATCTGCTGTAAACTCATCGCACATGACATCTTTAATCTCTCCGTTTGCTCCACACCAGACATCCTCTCGCCTGATCACTATACAGGATATAAGGAGGTCTCGCCAAGCCCGGAAGATCGCGCGATTTTATACGAGCACCCGGACGAGAATATTTTCTGTCTGATTCCCAATCAGTATCTCATCGTACATAGTGATGAAGCCGTTGACCTGTTCCGCTGGACGGGAGAAACCCATGTCAAGGTCGATTACAAGAGCTTCAAGAGCATGATGTTTGATACTGTCAAGGCCAAAAACGGTGATGTCTACCAGAAGCTTGCCTTCGACAGTCTCGCCAATAATAAGATCACGATGCTCCACGGTCCCGCCGGGACAGGCAAGAGCTATATCGCCATGGCTTACATGTTCAAGCTTCTGGAGTCTCACAAGATTGATAAGATCATCGTGTTTACAAATCCGTGCGCTACTACCGGCGCAGCCAAGCTCGGTTTCTACCCCGGCACCCGCGATGAAAAACTGCTCGACAGCCAGATAGGCAATATGCTCGGCGCAAAGCTTGGCGACAAGATGATGCTGGAGCGTATGCTCAATGAAAATAAGATCCAGCTTCTCCCCTTCTCCGATATCCGCGGCTTTGATACTACCGGCATGAACTGCGCTGTTTATATCACAGAGGCCCAGAACCTCGACATCGAGATGATGCGTCTGGCCCTCCAGCGTATCGGCGAGGACTGTATCGCCATCATTGACGGCGATTATGAGGCACAGGTCGATATGGCCGCTTACTCCGGCTCCAACAATGGTATGCGCCGCCTCAGCGAGGTATTCCGCGGCAGCGACTTCTACGGTGAGGTCAAGCTGCAAAACATCTACCGTTCCCGTATCGCTGCTCTCGCACAGGAGATGTAATCATGAATTCTATAATTTTTATTCCAGAACAACTCATGGTTGGATTTCAGAACCGCAAAGATACCTTCACCGGTAAACTTGCCTATGTAATCTATTATGATGAAAAAGGTAAGCTTCGCAAAGAACACAGCTGGCAAAACTGGCGTGACAGAAATATTGATCCACAAGAACTTGTTAATGAACCAACAACAGGTTTTGTCCTGAATAAAAAGGTTGGCGGTTATTGCTATCATTATGACCCACGCCAGACCTATGTTCGCGTCTATGACCCACGTGGCTTTGAGTTTGAAATCACTGTTCCCAATCTTCTCTGGATCCTTGAAAACAGCGATTGTATCAAGGGCAAGGGTTTGGCTGGTGAGTTTGTTTATGGTTGGGACGGTGCAGAACTTCTGCTTGTCCCTGTGGACTCTCCTGAATATAAAGAAAGTCAAAAGATCAGCATCGCAAAATTTTCCAAAACCTTCATTAAGGGCAAAGACCTTATTGTCGGTCACACCTATAAATTCACCAACGGCGAACAATATGTCTACCTAGGTAAATATGATTTTTACGACAGTGTTCGAGACCCTGACAGTGGACGATTTGGTAGAATCAACGCAAAAATCGGAAAGCGTTTTTTCTTTGGATATGAAGGTTCTGGTCCGCATAATACAGTTGTTCCACAAATTTCTATTCCAAAGTCCTTGACTCGTCTGGTAACTGAAGAAACGAGCGATATAATGTCTGACCAATATGCGGACTATGTTTCTCTTATGAAGAAAAATCCGCACTTTTCACCGGAAGATATATCAAAGGACAAATTTGTGCCTTTCGCAGTTAATGAAATCATGGGTCTGTTGTTTAAAGAATGCCCTTGGAATCCTTCTTATCGCTACCCTTTGCATAATCTCCTAAGGATGTTTGTAAGACGCAACGATGGCACAATTACCCATGTCTGTTTACGATATATCACTAAGGCTGATACATCTACCCAATTTCCAGAGTGGAAAAACCCAGATGCCCCTATTTATTATGTGACGAACGGAGACTATGACTATACTCCGGCTTTAAATATTGATGATTTTGTTGCGGACACTTTCGAGACACTTTACATCAATCCAGTTTATAGCTGGCAAACCAAGAAAGTTTGGGGCTATAAAGAACGACCTGTAACTTTGACAGAATTACTTAACCATTTTACTCCGGTGTGGCACTATACCTATCTTACTAACGGGGAGTTTTATAAAAAGGAGTTTTTCAATGACAACTACGACTTTGACGAATGATGATCGTATTATTCTTCTTAAACAGAAGATTGAAGATAAACGTACTGCCTTAAAAAGCGCGAACACCCGGCCCCGCCTTATCACAAACTGCCAGCTGACCATGGACGGTATCAAATACAATCTGCACACAGGAGGTGATATGCTTACACTTTTGTATCTCAAGCTTAACGCTTTGCGCATGTCGGCTTATGACCTACAGATTGACCCATCTACAATTATGCTGGACGGCTTTTATCTCGCCGATTGGATGCATGACATTAAAGAACTGCGTGCAGTCGAGCAGACCCGCAAGCATGCTGCAGAACTTAAAGCTGCCGAAACACGTCTCAATAGTCTGCTTTCTGCTGACAAAAAGACTGAACTGGAGCTGGATAAATTTGCAGCTCTGCTGGATGATTAAGGAGGTATTTATGAAAAAATATACGGCAAAAGAACTTATCGCAGAAGGTTATAAACTCGACAACGCTCTTATCACAAATGTTTCGCTGTCGTCCGGTGACTACTGCTGCCTGACGCTTGATATTACGCTGAAGGGTGATGGATGGGGCTGTGTGTACGGCGGTTATTGTCTTGGCAATATCTACCCTGACAGTTACGACAAGGACTCTTATGAAGGATCTGCGGCTGGCATGGAAGTCATTATGCGTATCATGGATATCGTAGGTGTGTCACGTCTGGAGGACATGAAGGGCAAGTACGTCCGCGTTGCTACTAAAAAATGGGGCGATACCGTCAAAATCATCGGAAATATCATTAAAGACCGCTGGTTTGATTATCAGAGTTTTTACGCCGACAAAAAGGAGGAATCCAAGTGAACTATTACATTGCCGACCTGCACTTTTCCCATCAGAATATTATCCAGTTCGATAAGCGCCCCTATCAGACTATCGAGCAGATGAACAACGATCTGGTCAATCGCTGGAACGACACCGTCACAGATCGTGATGATGTCTATGTTCTAGGCGATATGTTCTGGAACACGGACGACGCCCCTATGATCCTTCAGATGCTCAAAGGCCGTATTCACCTCATCAAGGGCAACCACGATAAAATCACACCGGATATGATGCACTACTTCACATCTATTTCCGGCTACGCCGAGATCAACGATAAAGGCTACAGCCTGATCCTGTGCCACTACCCTATCATGTTCTACAACCATAGCTATTCTCAGCACTGTTGGATGCTTTGCGGCCACGTACATAACACCCGCGAAAACACATGGCTCAATGAGTGGAAGGGAGAACTCCGCGACAATATCTACAGCATTGCCAACAATCGCGGCAATATCATCAATGTAGGCTGCATGCTGCACGATTATACCCCCAAGACCATCGACCAGCTGATCGAGTGGGATAAAAGCGAGGTCTGGAGGGTTAGCACAACATGAAAATTATCCAAGGTGGTAGAGGTTCCGGCAAAACATATACATTGGTTCAACTTAGCCATCTGAGCGATTATCCGATCATGACCAGAAGCAGACGCAGTAAAAAATATATCCAGACGATGGCTGACCAGCTTGGCCTTACTATTCCGGAACCCATCGTTTTCCGCAATAAACAGGATACAAGGGGTAAGCTCCTCCCGACAGATAAAGTCCTCGTTGATGATCTTGATGGATGGCTTTCTGATATTGTAAGCGACTATTTTGGTTCTGCTGTTACAGCCGCCACCATGAACATAGATGATAACCAGAATGTGATCAACCTTATGAATAAGGAGACAAAACGCAAATGATTGAAATTATGACAAGTGGTGATTTTGAGAAAGTCGTCGAAGCACTTGGCTTGAAAAACGCCAAACGCACCTACTTGTACACTCCTACCGGGGATTCTCCTTGGGCCGACAGTTTTGCTGTATGGGAATTCACTGAATCGGAATTCAATATCCTCAACAATGATATCGTAGATGAGGCATGGGATGACAAATTCTTCGGTCTCTGGTGGCGTTATTCTGAGGGCACGAATATCGCAGACAACCCAGACTATGAAGTGCATGATTTTACTTTCCACGGCAAACCTGTCAAGGCATGGGCTGATACAAATGCCGATCATGTCATTTCGGTCGTGGACGATAACGGCCAGTGGATATTCACAGATTGGGGCTATAAATACCTGAACCCGCTGGAATACTGCATCACGGAAATCGGTGCCTCCACCCCTAAAAATGTCGATGCTGTCTGTACCGGTCTTGCCAAGCTTAACGGCATGACGCTGGCCGAATTCTTTAAAAAGTATATGGAGGCAGATGATGAAGAAATTTCCGAATGACTTCTACTACTTTGGCCATGGTACACACCTGACCGATAAAGAAATCGACCAGCATGTCCAGGCTGTCAAAAAGATGCTAAAAAAGCAGGAACGCGATGATCCAAAAGATTTCAGCCCAGTATTCATCGCCACCGGCGACACACTGGTTATAGGCTATCGCTACCATGATAGTAAACGGATCAATGTCTGCCGCAACTATTACGAGCTGGGATATGCTTTTAAGGAGTGACCGCCTATGAAAGAAGTCCCCATTTGGGAAAAGCAAAACCTGACCCTTGAAGAAGCAGCCGCCTACTCCGGCATCGGCATCAATAGACTCTATGAAATGACAAAAGACGGCAGCTGTCCCTTCGTTCTCTGGGTTGGCAGTAAACGCCTCATCAAGCGCAAACGTTTTGACCAATATATTGAACAAAGTTTCTCAATCTGATAAGAGGCCGTTCATAAAAATATAAGACAACAAGAGCCTTGGTGTGATATAATAAAAGTGTCATATCAAGGCTCTCTTTTAACTTCTAAAGGAGGGCATACAATGTCCGTACAACGCAGAAAAGATAATAAAGGCAGAGTTTTAAAAACAGGAGAATCCCAGCGCAAAGACGGTAGCTATATGTATCGGTATAGTGATATATATGGCGTAAGGCAATGCATCTATGCATCAGATTTAAAGGAGTTGAGAGATAAAGAAACAGAAATTAGAAAGGCGCTCGACTGTCATATAGACTACCACGCAGGGAAAGTCACACTCAATGAGCTTATTAGCAAATACATGGAGACAAAGAAGAATCTAAGACCAAAGTCTTTTAGAACGTTAAAAAACACCGCAAAATCTATTGAGAAACACCCAATCTGTAATATGAAAATTGACAGCATTAGGGTGTCGGATGTAAAAGACTGGATCGTAGCTATGAATGAAAAAGGCTATGCATATTCTACAATCCAAAATAAGCTCGCCTTGGCAAAGGTTGCTATGAATATGGCGATTCAAGATTGCATCGTCCTTAGAAATCCATTTAATGTAAAAATGGCTTCCCTTATTGTGAACGACACAGAAGAAATAACCGCCTATACAAATGAGGAAATTGAACTCTTGCTTGATTTTTTTAAGCACGATAAATATGCAAGGCGCTATTTAAATGTGTTTATCATTCTATTAGGTACTGGGTTACGAATCAGTGAACTGTGTGGCCTTACAGCCAACGACATTGATGTTGATAATATGTGCATCCATGTAACACATCAAATGATAGACAAAGATATGTCCGTAAAGGATTACTGTATTGGAGCACCAAAAACCAATTCAGGTGTTCGAGATGTTCCAATTTCTGACGATGTTTACAAAGCACTGCAAGATGCCGTCCGAACGCGCCCTCTCTTTATTAGAGAACCTATTGTTGATGGATATTCTGGATTTATTTTTCTTACAACGCAGGGCAATCCATGTGCGGCACAAAGATTTGATCGAGGGTTTAAATCTGCATATAAACGTTTTAAGAATATCTACCCTCAAACAACCATCACAAATATTCGTCCGCACAGACTTCGCCACACCTACTGTACGAATCTGGTTCAAAAAGGTGTAGATTTAAAAACTATACAATATCTCATGGGGCACGCAAGTATCGAGACAACACTAAAGATTTATACCCATACAAACAAAGAGATTGTAAACGCCCAAATATCTCGTCTCCCAGAGTTCAATAACTACAAAAACTGTCTTCCACAGAAAAACACTGCCTGATTTGTTTACACCAAAATTTACACCATTTTTTTTAAAAGTATGTGAGAATACGAGAGAATACGTGACTATCACGATATATATGCCGTTTCGCACATTGACGTATTAACGACAAATATAGGCTTATAACGACTTGCGTGAACAAAACAATTTGTGCCAAACAAAATCTTGTAAATCTTTTGTCATTTTTCAATTTGTTCACAAATTGGCAGGCGCAGCTCCGCACAGCCGCCTGGCGTGTTGGACAGGCGCAGCGTGCCACTGTGTGAAAGCGCGACCTTGCGTGCAAAATACAGCCCAAAGCCCTGGTGGGCTGTGTCACTGCGGGCAGCTTCTGTATAAAGCAGCTCCCCCGCTCTGGCGAGGGCCTCGGCAGTGAAGCCGGGGCCGGTATCGGTCACACGCAGGATGAAATCCTGTTTTTCTTTTGTAACCAACAGTGTGACAGTGCCGCCGCGGGGCGTATAGCGCACGGCGTTGTCCAGCAGGTTTTCGGCAGCCCGGAGCAGGTCGCGCTGCGCCGCGCACAGTGTCCCCTGCCACTGCTCGTTCAGTATAAGCTGCACCCCGGCAGGTGCGCAGAGGGCGCGGGCTGTTTCCGCCAACGCACTGACAAGGGTGTGACTGGGAAAGGTTTCCCCTGTGGCGGGCGGTGCACAGGCGGTGCGCAGGGCGGCCAGATATTGCTGGGCACGGTCCGTTCCGCGCAGGATGGCTTCGACCTGTGTCTGCTGGTCGGCGGACAGAGCATCCTCGGCCAGCAGGTCTGCGTTGCCCTGAATGATGGACAGCGGCGTTTTCAAGTCATGCGTCAGCGCGGCGATCTGCTCGGCGCGCTGCTGCTCCATCCGCCATTGGCTTTGCAGGCTGTCGGTCAGTTCTCGGCCCATCGTCTGCATCGCATGCAGCGTGGCGGAAAACTCTCGCAGACGCGCGCCGTCTGCGTCAATGCGCTCGGGCTGCTGCGCAGCGATGGCATCCACCGCGCGGTGCAGACAGGCGGTCTCGGCGGCAAAGACCCGCACGGTGCGGTGGGTCTGCCAGCCCAGCCATGCGATGACCAGCAGCGCCAGCAAAAGCAAGTAGCAGGTCTGGAAATCCGGCAGCGTGTCCCGCAGAGCCGGGTCGGCGTAGGGCACAGCATAGTCGTACTGCAAAAGGCAAAAACTTCCGTCAGCCATTTTGACATCGTACTGGTACTGCGTATACCCCAGATTGCCGCTGCCGCCATGGAAGGCGTTGAGGGCGATTTTCAGCTGACGGGCGGTCATGTTGGTCTGCAGCACCGTGTCATTCTGCACCACAGCCCAGCGGCACAGGTCACTGATTTGGTTGGAATCAAATGTTTCTGCGGTCACGGCGGCCACGGTCTCCCGGGCCTCGGAACAGGCCTGGGCGGACGCCACGGCAGGCAGCAGAAAACCGATGTTTATCAGCTGCATAAAAATGATCCACCAGAGTACCAGAATCAGCGCACACCCGCCGCCGCACAGAAGAAGATACCGCAGCAGCACGGTGCGCAGACTGGTCAGTTTTCGTTTTGCCATTGGTAGCCTACTCCCCATATCGTTTGCAGCACCTCCCCTGCCCCGACCGCGCGCAGCTTGGCGCGGATGTTTTTAATGTGCTGGGTGATGGCCGTGTCATCCGCTGTACCGTCATAACCGAACACCGCTTCGTAAATCTGTTCTTTGGAAAAGGTCTGCCCTGCATGGAGGGCCAGCAGCTCACAGATAGCGTACTCGGATTTTGTCAGGTGCAAAGGCATGCCGCCAACACCAGCTTCTTTGGCAGAAAGGTCCAGCGCCACCCCGCCGCGGGTGATCTTATGGGACGGTGTACGGTTCTGCCGCCGCAGGTGGGCGGCAACCCGCGCACGCAGCTCGGCCACGCGGAACGGCTTGGTCAGGTAATCGTCCGCACCAAGACCGAGACCGGTCAGCACGGACGGCTCATCGGTGCGGGCCGTCAGAAACAGAATCGGCGCGTCCGTCTCGGCGCGAATGCGGCGGCAGACGGCAAAGCCGTCCTCGCCGGGCATCATCACATCCAGCAGGATGCAGTCCGCCCAGCGGCAGAGCGTATCGGTCAGCTGCGTGCCGGAGGTGCGCGTTTCTACGG
>OLNU01001299.1_pt1 | contig 19012 bp, 20 predicted proteins | sample 1672241 | NCBI WGS metagenome assembly OLNU01 (sample SAMEA3136663, study PRJEB25190) | human gut metagenome | biome: human gut; feature: human-associated habitat; material: faeces | place: Austria | collected 2013 | reverse complement strand
ATTTTTGTAAAATCATTTATTTTCTACACTTTGAATTATACAGGAAGCTTATTTATCATTATATACATAACAAAATGCCCACACAAGCACTTTGTGACCAGATTACAGAAGTTCTTACTTTCTAAATAATAAAGAAAAAAATAAAACAAAGTACAAGATTGACCTGTTCACGAATCTTGTACTTTACTATTTTACATATCTCCGGCAAATACCTTCCGCGCCGACTCTTCTTCAAACTGCTTGTAATACAAATCGTGATAATAACCTTTGCCGCCAAGAAGTTCCGCATGTGTTCCCTGTTCAATGATCTTGCCATCTTTTACTACCAGAATAAGATCTGCCTTCCTTATTGTAGACAGACGATGCGCAATTACAAAGGAAGTATGTCCCTTTAATAGTTTATCTGTAGCTTCTTGAATCAACTGTTCTGACACTGTATCAATGGATGACGTTGCTTCATCCAGCACAAAAATTGCCGGTTCTGCAAGGATTGCTCTTGCAAAAGAAATCAACTGTTTCTCTCCTACAGATAGTCTTCCGCCGCTCTCACCTACATCACTGTCATAACCGTCTTTCAACTTCTTTACAATTTCGTCTGCCGAAACGCTCCTTGCCGCCGCTTCCACTTCTTCATCTGTGGCGTCCAGACGCCCGTATCGAATATTCTCTCTCACTGTGCCGGAAAATAAATGGGGATTCTGAAGCACATAACCAATCTGGCTGTGAAGCCATAATTGACTTCTTTCCCGATAGTCCACACCATCGATGAGAATCCGTCCTTTCGTCGGTTCAAAAAAACGTCCCACCAAATTCACAAGTGTTGATTTTCCGGCCCCCGTCTCTCCTACAATCGCCACATTCATTCCAGCCGGAATATGGAGATTAAAATGCTCTAAGACATATTCTTTTCCATCGGGATACCGAAAAGAGACATCCTCAAAAACAATATCGCCTTTGATATTCTCCCAACTTTCCTTCCTCGGACGGAAATTGTCCCCATATTTTTCTATCACATCTATCCGGTCTGTCACATCCGGTGTCTGCTCCAGAAGATCCATCACCCGCTCAATATTTGCCTGACAGGAAATAAGATCTGCAAGAAGCCTTGCAAGCTGCTGAATCGGCTCAAAGATCACAACTGCATAGGAAATGAAAACGGACAAAGTTCCCAGTTTGATCAAATCTTGTTGAACCATATAGCCGCCCCTGTAAAGTACAAATGCCGCGGCAGCAGAACCGAACAGCAAAATAGTCGGAATGTAGACCGCATTTAATTTTGCCGCCTTCCCCGCTGACCGGTACATATCGGATGTCCGTTCAAAAAAGGCTTCCTCATTATCCTTTTCTATTCCCATCGACTTTGATGTCTTTACTCCGGTAATTCCTTCGTTATAGGCGCTTGTAATCTGAGAATTGATCTTGCGTACTCTCCGGTTCCAATGCAGAATCTTATTCTGAAAAACCACCGTAATCACCGCAATACACGGAACAATTACAAGAAGAATCATTGCAAGCTGTGCGTTTAGAGCAAACATGATCACAAATACACTGACCACATAGAGGAATGCCCAGAACATATCGACCAGTCCCCATGCTGCCACACCTGCAATTTTCAAAGTGTCACTCATCACTCTGGCATGAATATATCCAACCGGTGTTGTATTATAATAAGAAAAAGATAATGTCTGCAAATGTTCAAACTGCGCCCATTTCAAATCCTTACCTACACACATTTCAATGGTAGTAGCTGCATGTACCGACCAATACACAGAGATGGTCTGCATTACAATCATACTAATATATGCAAAAGCAAACACACCGATCCCTTCCAACGTATCCGGTACAATAAAATGATCAATGGCATAGCTCTGGAACAGCGGCGTAAGCACATCTACACCGGCAAGAAAGATGTTAAGTCCAAGCGTAATTGCAAAATACTTTTTATACGGTTTAAAGAAAGGCAGCATTTTTGCCCAAACTTTCAACCTAAATGGTTTATGATATTCCTGTTCTTCATAGGCTGCCATTATTCTCTCACCTGCCTTCTATCATCATGACTCATTTGAATCTCATATATTTTCTGGTAAATGCCTTCTCTTTCTATCAACGCTTCATGAGTTCCCAGCTCTTCAATCTTCCCATGATTCAGCACCATAATCTGATCCGCTCCCATCAAGGTTGTAATTCGATGTGAAATCAAGATCAAGGTACTATCTCCTCTTTCTTTCTTAAGAGCTAAGCGGATCTGATAATCCGTCTTTGCATCTACTGCCGACAGCGAATCGTCAAAAACCATCACAGGTGCACGTGAAAGCAGCATCCTTGCGATTGCTACACGCTGTCTCTGACCTCCGGACAACGTCACGCCCCGTTCTCCAACCAATGTATCATATCCATCCGGAAAGCCCATGATCGCATCATCCACACAGGCAATTTGAGCCGCCTTCCTGATTTCTTCCATAGAAGCATCCGGCCGGGATGCACAGATATTTTCTTTGATTGTTCTCGAGTAAAGAAATGGTTCTTGAAGTACCATCCCCACTTTATCGCGCAGCTCTTCCAGTGGAATTTCCCGAATATCTCTTCCGCCAATTCGGATTGTTCCACCATTTTCCTCGCATTCATACAGTCTTGTAAGCAACTGCACAATCGTAGACTTTCCACTTCCGGTTCCTCCCAGGATACCGAACGTTGTACCTGCCGGAATTTCAAACGACACATCCGATAATACTTCCTGTCCGTCTTCATAGGAAAAACTGACATGTGAAAATTGAATGTCTTCTGTCATTTGTTCCGATTTTCTCTTTTGTTCACTATAGCCTTCTTCTTCGCCTCTGATAATATAGTCCACACGTTCAAAAGACACGCCCGCCTTACTCATATCTGAAAGAATACGTCCCAATCCTCGAATCGGCCAAACAAGTGTTGTATTATATGAAGCAAATGCCACAAATTCACCTACGGAAATGGTTCCCCTAACCGCCTCTACCGCGCCCAACACAATAATCGTCACAACTTGAAGTCCGGTAATCAAATCTCCCACACCCCAATAAAGTCCCGACAACGTACCAAGCTTGATCCAGAGTTTCGCAAAAGCGTCATTCTTTTCCCGAAAGCGATCCATCTCGAATTTTTCCCTTCCGAAAGCTCTCACAACTCTTACTCCAGTGGCATTTTCCTGTACAACCGTAGACAATTCACCTTCCGCCTCATCCGCATCTGTAAATCTTCTCGCGATCAAACGGTAAAATATTGCCGAATATAACACAACAACCGGAACAAATGCAAGTACGATCAGAGATAATTTTACATTCATAGACATCATCATAGCAAAAGACACAATCACAAGGAACGAGGTACGAAATACCTCCAGAAGCTGTGTCACCACAAAATTCCGTATCACTTCCACATCTGAAGTACAACGCTGGATAATATCTCCTGTTTGATTTTTATCATGCCAGCTCATTGGAAGCTTCTGTACATGAACAAACAAAGCATCCCTCATATTTTTAGCGAACGTCTCCCCTGCAAGAGCAGTTCCCACTCTTCCGACATAAAGAAAAATTCCAGACATAACAGCAACGCCGATCACTACAAGAGCCATGATCCAGAGATGTTCGGAAAGGAATGGATACTGATCGCTTCCAAGTACGGAATCAATCGTAAATCGAAAGATTTGCGGAGTCAGAGAATTTAATATTGTTGTAATAAATGACGCAAATACAGCCATTACGAAATATTTTTTTGCTCCGGTAAAAAACTTTGCTGTTATGCGAAACTTTCTGTTCTGTATCTTCATCGACTATCTCCTATTACATAAAAAGAATCCCAGACCTTCGCCTGGGATTACATTCTTATTATTTAAAATTAAGCTAATTTTGCTTTTGCAGCTTCTGCAAGTGCAGCAAATCCCTCTGCATCATTAACTGCCATCTCAGCTAACATCTTTCTGTTGATCTCGATATCAGCTAATTTTAAACCGTGCATCAATTTGCTATAAGAAAGACCATTCATTCTTGCTGCTGCGTTGATACGTGCGATCCAGAGCTGACGCATCTGACGTTTACGTTCTTTTCTTCCTGCGTAAGAAGATGTAAGAGCTCTCATTACAGACTGTTTTGCAACTCTGTACTGTTTGGAGCGTGCTCCTCTATATCCTTTTGCTAACTTTAATGTTCTGTTATGTTTCTTTCTAGCGTTCATTCCGCCTTTGATTCTTGCCATTCTTATTTTCCTCCTTCAATACTTCTACGATATCTTACAGATATGGTAATACTTTCTTCATGTTCTTTACATTTGTTGCATCAGTAATGATTGATTTTCTAAGATTTCTTTTTCTCTTTGTAGATTTCTTAGTTAAGATATGGCTCTTATAAGCTTTGTTTCTTTTTAATTTTCCTGTACCTGTTTTTTTGAAGCGCTTTGCTGCCGCTCTATTTGTTTTGATTTTTGGCATGATAATATTCCTCCTTAAATTTGTAAAATGTATTTTTAACGTTTTTCAGTTAAAACCATGCTCATGCTTCTGCCTTCCTGCTTTGCTGGTTTCTCGATAACAGCAACATCTGCGAGCATCTCGGCAAAATCATCCAGAATATGTTTGCTCTGCTGCATATGTGCCATCTCACGACCTCGGAAACGCAGAGTAACCTTTACTTTATTTCCTTTTGTGATGAATTTCTTTGCATTATTCATCTTTGTATTAAGATCGTTCGTATCAATATTCGGAGAAAGACGAACTTCTTTCACTTCTACAGTTTTCTGTTTTTTCTTTGCCTCTTTCTCTTTTCGTGCCAGCTCATATTTATATTTACCATAATCGATGATCTTACACACCGGTGGCTGAGCTTTTGGAGCAATCTTTACAAGATCAAGCTCTGCTTCTCTTGCAAGCTTCATAGCATCCTTGGATGACATAATACCAAGCTGCTCTCCATCTTCACTAATCACACGAACCTCTTTGTCTCTGATCTGCCCGTTAATCATTAAATCGCTAATGTTCCTGCACCCCCATCATATAAAATAAAAATAAGTGAATAGTTTTCAGACTATCCACTTACGCATCTACACAAAAATCTACATAATATAAGAGATTTCTATTTGCAATATCAACCAGTAGTCACCCGATTGTGCTATGGTGAGAGTGGACACTCTGCTTTGTTTTCGTTTTCACAAGTTATAATTTAACACATATGAAAACTTCTGTCAACAAATATTTTTTTAGATTCCGCTCTGTTTTTTCTTGCCTTTTTTTCATTTTCATGGCATAATAGTCACAATCTAACTTTATTCTATTAAGAATTTAGAGTAGTAGAGTAAACGAATTTATATTGAGGAGGATTTTCTATGCAACAAAAGAGAAGTAATTTTTCCAGCAAACTGGGGTTTGTGCTGGCTGCATCAGGTTCTGCTGTAGGACTTGGTAATATCTGGAGATTCCCATATCTTGCTGCCCAATACGGAGGAGGTACTTTCCTTCTGATTTATCTGATTCTGGCTGTTACTTTTGGATTTTCACTGATGATCGCAGAAATCGCAATCGGAAGAAAGACCGGACTTAGTGCGATTGGAGCATTCAAAGCTCTCGACAGGAGATTCGGCTTCCTGGGAGTTCTGGCTTCCCTTGTTCCAATCATCATTTTCCCATATTATTCTGTAATCGGTGGATGGGTAATGAAATACTTTAGCGTATTTTTAACAGGCGGTGTACATGCGGCTGCAAAAGATGACTACTTCACAAACTTCATCGGCGGAACTTTCGAACCACTTGGCTGGTTTTTCCTGTTCATCGCCATCACTGCTATCATTGTATTGTGCGGTGTAGAAAAAGGTATTGAGAAAGTCAGCAAAGTTATGATGCCTATCCTTGTAGTATTAACTGTTTTCATTGCAGTGTATGGTCTCACTCTGGATGGCGCTATGGACGGTTTTGTCTACTATGTAAAACCGCATATGTCTGATGTATCAGTAAAAACCATTCTCGCAGCAATGGGACAGCTCTTCTATTCTATGTCACTTGCTATGGGTATTATGGTTACATATGGTTCTTATATGAAGAAAGACAATAATCTGGAGAGCTCTGTAAGACAGATTGAAATCTTCGATACAGCAATTGCTTTCTTAGCAGGTCTTATGATCATTCCGGCAGTATTTGTATTCTCCGGCGGAGATACTTCTACTTTAAATGCAGGTCCTGGTCTTATGTTTATGACTTTGCCTAAGGTATTTGCAAGTATGAAGCTTGGCGGCTTTATTGGATGCCTGTTCTTCGTAATGGTATTCTTTGCTGCACTTACATCTGCGATTTCCCTGATGGAGACTATCGTATCTATCTTCCAGGATAAGTTCCACTGGACAAGAAAAGCCACCTGTTTATTCGTAACTGCACTGTCACTTCTTCTTGGAGTACCATCTTCTCTCGGATTCGGACCACTTGCTTTCATCAGCTGGATGGGACTGTCAATCCTTGATATCATGGACTTCATAAGTAACAGCGTACTTATGCCGATCGTTGCAATCTTCACCTGTATTTTCGTTGGTTTCATTATTAAACCAAAGACTGTAGCAGACGAAGTTAAAATCACAAACGGCAAATTCAAAGGTGAGAAACTTTTCACTGTCATGATCAAATGGGTTGCTCCAATCTTCTTAGTATTAATTCTTGCAAGTTCTGTTGCAAGCGCTATGGGATGGTTTGTAATTTAATCCATGGGATATAAAAAATAGAGTTGTCAAAATGACAGCTCTATTTTTTATATGATAATTGCTTAACTATTTAACTATTCTACGATCCAGCTTTCAACCTCTTCGGCTCCGGCATATTCCTCCATATATCTTTTTCCATACTCCAATGCCTTCTCAAGATCATCGTTGTCTGAAAAAGAATAAATAAGTGTCAAAACCTCCGTTGCCGATTCTGTGATCATTGCACGCTCAGAATCGCTGGTTGAGCTTCCAATCGCACCTTTTTCGTCTGCTAATACCGGAAGAGACTCAATATTGATCTCTTCTTTTCCGATTCCTTTGTAAGTCTCTCCTACTCTTCCCACGCGGAATACTAACTCGTCTTCCACATTAGCTGTATCATAAGAACCAACGGAAAAACCGGACTCAATTGAAATCAAATTATTTGCATCCACAACCGTATTTACTTCATACAAGCCTTTTCCCTGTCCGATTCTCCGAATCAACGCCTCAGAGGATACCCGATATCTACTCGGATCTTTTCCAAACGCTTTGTATGCCATACGTGATTCTTTGATATTAGGAATCTCGTTGACACCATAATCAAAAATCTTATCTTTTGCTTTCTTGAAAATATCTTTTTTCAGATACTTCCACAGTTCTTCATTTTTCTTCTCTACTTTTACTTTATATTGAAGACACCCTACCCTTACAGCAGGCCATAGTTCTTTCATATTTTTATTTTTCCTATCTTTCATTTCCCATACAGAACAATGCCAATACTCCAGGGCCCGTATGACTTCCAATGACAGTACCAATATTATTGATCAGTATTTCTTGAATTCCCATTTTCTCACGCACTAATCCGGCAAGATATTCCGCATCTTCCAGACAGTCTCCGTGTGTAATCATAACGAGATCATTCTCATATCCCTCATACTGCTTCATTGCCATATCTACCAGTTTATGAATCGACTTCTTACGCCCGCGCTCTTTGCCGATCACCTGAAGGCATCCTTGATTATCCATATGGATGATTGGTTTGATCTGCACCATTGTTCCGAGAATTGCAGCCGTTTTAGAGACTCTTCCGCCTCTCTGCAAATGATTAAGATCATCCACCGTCACGTTGTGACAAACATGAAGCTTATTCTCTTCCACCCACTGTGCAAGTTCATCGATCGTCATTCCTTCTTCTTTTCTCTTCAATGCATAGTATAACAGAAGCCCTTCACCAAGGCAGGCACACAAGGTATCGATCACAATAATTCTGCGTTCTGGATATTCCTCTGCCAGTTCTTCGGCTGCAATCCTCATACTGTTATATGTTCCACTGAGCCCGGAGGAAAAACCAAGATGAAGGATATCTTTTCCAGCCTTTAAAATCGATTCGAACTTCTCTTTTGCCTCTTCCGGGTTCACCTGTGTTGTAACAGCCATTTTCCCGTCGCGCAGCTTTTGGAAAAATTCTTTGTAAGATAACCCATTCATATCTTCATACGTCTCACCGTCAATGGTATATTTTAAAGCCATGACCGGAACATTTCTCTCCTCCAGCCATTCTTTGGGAAGGTCAACGGTACTGTTTACTGTAATTACATAGTCTCCCATATCTTTTCATCCTCCTTATTCCCAGATAAAATTCCTTTTCATTTTACCACATCAGAACAAGGTTGTAAAATAGAACTGGCTTCTAATTTACTTTCTAATTTAATTTTACGTTGAGATAGTTTCTTCCGGACAACGTCTTATTAAAACAGATACTCACAACCACAACCGCTGTCCCAAGCAGAAAACCGATCCAGTTGAATACCGCTGTGAGTACAAGAAGCTGAAGCCTCATAAATTTTAACGCATATCCAAGCTCGAAATTAGGCTGCGTATAATTTGCAACTGCAACAAATGCCATATACAACATGACCTCGGAATTAAACCAGCCTGATTTTACCGAAAATTCTCCCATGACAAGACCGGCGATCACACTGAGCGGTGTACTTAACATACTCGGCGTATTTAAAGCAGCAAGCCTGAGTCCGTCAATGGCAACTTCCAGCATAAGAAGCTGAAAAATAAGTGGTATATTCACCGTATCTTTCACCACTACAAAATAAAACATTTTCGGCAGCCACTCAAGATTCTGCATAAACAGCAAAAACACCGGCGTTAAAAATACAGTCAGGAAACTGATCAGACCTCTGGAAGCTTTCAAGTATATGCTTGTCAGTGTCGGGAAATAATAGTCATTTGCCTCTTCTATGATATCGTACACGGACGTAGGCAGTATCATAGCTGATGGAGAATTATCTACAAGAATGACTACTTTCCCCTCCAGCAAGCACGCTGCCGCTGTATCCGGTCTCTCCGTAAACTTAAATTTAGGAAATGGATTATACCATTTTCTTTTGAACAAACATTCTGCAAGGCTCTGTTGATTCATTCGCAGATCATCGGTCTTTATACTTTTGATTCTGTTAGAGACATTTTCCAGAAGCTTAGCATCTACCCTGTCATTCATATAACAAATTGCCACATCCGTTCGAGAACTGTCGCCCACTTCCGTCATTTCCATCACAAGATGAGGATCACGGATTCTGCGCCTCATAAGCGCTGTATTAAATACAATTGTTTCCACAAACCCGTCTCTTGAACCTCTCAGAGACTTGTCTTTGTCCGGCTCGTCCACACTTCTCGCAGGATATGTCCGACAATCGATTGCAATTGCAGCTTCATACCCATCTACGAAGAGACACGTCACTCCCGATAACACATTCTTCAAAACTTGGTCAAAATCTCCGATTATATCCACTTCTACATACGGTATACATTGTCTTGCAAACTGTGTAGCATCTTCCGGAAGATCCTGTTCTTTAACTTTCATCATTGAATCCATAATTTTCAGCATAACTTCATCCTTCGTAAAGCCATCAATAAAGTAGAAAGAAGCAATTCTGCCTCCTATTATCAGATCCCTTTGTATGATGTCAAAACTATCCTGCACCGGAAGAATTTGATTCATATATGACGCATTCGCCTCTCTGGAAGCTGTAACCTTTTTCACATCCCGCATAGTTTTCCTCCATTACTCTGCTTATTTTACATTCTCTTATACTTATTTTTATCTTCTCCGTAAATGAAGGAAAATATCCATTTTCAAGAAAAAAGACAGAAGTTTCTTCACTTCTGTCCTTCTCCAGCCGTTTTTCGACCTATCTATTTGTAGTACTCCCAAACCCGCCATTTCGGGCTTCTGTCACCTCGTCGTCAACAGTTATTCCGTATTCTACGAAAATTCCCTGCATAAATCCCGTTCCAGCCGGAATATTCACACTCTTCCCTTCTTTGCTGTCATTCGTGATCTTTGCAAATATATGTCCCTCATTATCCGACATATAATAATCGCTGTCGATAATCCCAACTGTATTATTCAGCTGGAGACGATATTTAAAGCCAAGTCCGCTTCTAGGGTAACACTTCAATACCCAGTCTGTTGCAATTTTTACACGAATTCCTGTCGGAATCTTTACCGTCTCCCCCGGTTCCAGAGAAAGATCTATCGGAGCAAAGAAATCATATCCTGCCGATCCCCTTGTCGCTCTTTGTGGAAGCTTCAAAGAATCATAAACTTCCCGCAAACATTTTTCGTCACATTCTCCGAATGAATCCTTATATCCTTCCGCAAACTGTTCAAAACTTACTTTTAAAAATTCCGCTACTCTTTTTGCCATATAGTTCCTACTCTTTCCTTTTTAAATCAGCTATATTTAGTAGATTTTTATGATTTTATCACAATATCCTGTATTCCTTAACTATCTTAGCACCGGTCCATCTAACAGTCAATGCCATTCCTTAAAAAAGTCGAAAAAATAGAACCCCAAAAAGGAGTTCTATTTTCGTCTGTTTCCATCAATTTATGTTCCCATTAATTTATTATCTGCTTTTAACAACCGGAACCGGAGTATCGTCTTTAGCATCCAGATCGTTGATATATTTCTTTGTTTCTTTCACAATCATGTTAGACAGGAGTAATACTGCAACCAAGTTCGGTATTGCCATCAATGCGTTCAATGTATCTGCAATCAACCATACAAGATCAAGTGCAACTACAGGAGCAATTGCTGCAACTGCAATATAGAGAATACGATAAACAATCAATACGCCTTTCCCTGCTCTGCCTGCAAAATATTCTACACAACGCTCTCCGTAATATGCCCATCCGAGAATGGTAGAATAAGCAAAGGAGATCATACCAAGTGTTAAAATAATTGGTCCAAGATACGGAATCTGTCCGAATGCAAGAGAAGTTAAAACACCACCGTCAGAAACTTCATTTGCATTAATTGTAGGATTCTTCATAATTGTTGTTACAAGAACAAGACCTGTCAATGCACATACAACTACTGTATCCCAGAATGTACCAGTAGAAGATACTAATGCCTGACGAACCGGATTTCTTGTCTGTGCTGCCGCTGCTGCGATCGGAGCAGAACCAAGACCGGATTCATTAGAAAACAATCCTCTCGCAACTCCGTACTGGATTGCATAACGGATACCTGTACCAACAAGACCACCTGCAGCCGCACCCGGTGTAAATGCCAGTTTACAGATTGTTGCCAGTGCCGGAATAATATAATCATAGTTCATACAAAGGATGATCACACATCCGAGTACGTAGAAAATAGCCATAAACGGAACAAGCTTCTCACATACATTTGCAATTGCCTTAATACCGCCAAAAATAACGATTGCTGTAAGAATTGCAACTACTACACCCACGATCCACGCCTGAACACCAAAGTTCTCTCGGCACACCGTTGCAATTGCATTTACCTGTGTAGCACAACCAATACCAAAGGAAGCAAAACCTGCTAAAATAGCAAATAACATTCCGAGCCATTTCATGTTCAGGCCTCTCTCCAAAGCATACATGGCACCGCCCTGCATACGTCCGTCTTCTGTCTTCACTCTGTATTTAACAGCGATCAGAGACTCCGCATATTTCGTTGCGATTCCAAATACACCTGTAAGCCAAGTCCACAGAACCGCTCCAGGACCTCCAAGGGCAATTGCTGTACCTACACCGATAATATTACCGGTTCCGATGGTAGCCGCAAGAGCTGTTGTCAATGCTCCAAACTGTGATACTTCACCTTCTGCATCTGGATCTTTTGCCACTGATAATTTGATACCTTTAGATATGGTCTTTCGTTGAATAAACCCGGTTCTTATTGTAAGGAAAACATGCGTTCCAAACAATAGAATAATCATCGGCCAGCCCCATACAACACCATTGATTTTACCTACAACGTTATTAATTGCATCAAACATATTATGCCCCCTTTTCTTTCTCTTCGTCCTGAAGAATTTTTTCACGTTTTTACTTTAAGAATATTCTAACTTATCTCGTTAAAATTGGCAACAATTGTTATAATATTGTCATTTATTTCGTCATTTTAACTAACATTGTATTAATATTCTTTATTTTTGACTTTGTTAAATGAGTAACTATAGCCTTTTAATCACCATTTTGACCTTTTAAATTGTGCATTATTTTATTCTAAAATTCTTTATTCAGAATTTTCTATACAATTTGCACAAACGTGTTTACAACTCGGGAGGAACGATTTTTACATGAACGAGATTCTGAACTTCCTTTTGAAGTTGATTTTTGTAAGCTTTTCCATCATATCTTTGAATTTGCGTTGTTGTAATTCCAAGTTGTGCTGCTGTCTGCTTGGGCGATGCTCCATAGGACGAAAGGGTAAAGCCACAGGTATTTCTAAGACTCTGAGCGCTGTAATTGGGAATCCCCGCAAGAGACGTATACTTCTTCATTAATCTGCTAATATACATTATATTTAATTGATTTCCTCTCCGATTATAAAAAAGCCACTTATTCTCCTTGCGTTCTTCCAAATATGAAAGAAGAATCTCTTCGACATCTTCCGGAACATAAGAAAGTTCTCTACGTTCCTGTATCTCTACATACATTCCATTCTCATACCTGTAAAAATCATTGGGTGACAATTCAATAATTTCTGTAGAACTAAGCCCCATACGATATAAAAGTGCAAAGATACAATATGCCATCCGATCATTTTTTGCAGCTTCAAAAAGTTTGTCTATATCCCCGACCGGTACGGATTTTGCCAGTTTCTCCTGCTTCTCCAACAATTTCAAATACGGCTCGTACAAATCTTCACTTTGAATATGATAGTTTTCTCTGTTCTCGCATAGGTACTGTGCAAAAGAATGAAGTTCCCGAAACTTTTTTGCTGCTGTAGATCCTTTGAGTTGTCCCTCGTCTACTCTCTCCTTCATATAATTATAATAATTGTCTACGTCTGCACAGCTAAGCTTTAAAAAATCCTCACCTGTATATTCCATAATTTCATCCAGGTCACTTTGATAAGAGGCTTCTGTTGTCTGACTTTTAAAATGGCTTTTAAAATCTATCCATATTCTCTTTGTAAGCTCCGAAGCAAATTGGCTTTTCATAATACCCTCTCCTCGCTTGTTTACATTTTCCGCGAAGCGGAATCCTTTAATTACGTTATAAGTATATTTCATACTATAACATTTTGTATGATAAAAAGAAAGCTTTTGGCATTCAAAAACTTTCTCTTTTTTCATATAACTATTTTAAGTTTTCTACAAGTCTTCTTGCCTTCTCGTAATCATCCTTATGCACAAAAACTTCATATTCATAGTCGAGACTGCTGTCTTGTCCAAGCACTCCCATATTACTTCTTATGGTTCCGTGTTCTCCCGACCACTCTCCCATCTGATTCTTTACCTTATACTTACAATCAATGCCTTTCTCTGCGAGTAGATTTCTGATCTCAGAAAATTGTTTCATATCATGTCCGATATAAACACTTTTTCTATTTAACATTGTAATCATATCTTGTCCTCTTTTATTTTTTTCTTGTGCCTGCCTAATTGCCTCTTCAAACCCACTCAGCGCTGCAAAAGGTGCAAACTGTGCCGCCCTGTCTACTGCACTCATTCTGAGATGTGTTCTAGATGTGGGGTGTTCCATGCAAATCATATCACCATACTGATTTGCATTACATTTAAGCCCTATGCCCGCCAATCTGCTCATTCCTTTCTCTGGTCATTGCACCTTCCACAAGATTCATTCCTTTTAGAATTGCGTTCTTTCCATATCGTTTTTTAATCGTTAGAACTGCTTTTTGTATCTTCTCTTCTTTTATATCTTCTTGCTTCTTTGCTTCTCTTTCTTTAAGAATTGCTTCGTAGTCCGTAAACAAATCAAGTTGTTCATAGTTTCCCTTTTCTTTCATCCCAGTCTTATCCACAACATGGTTGGCGCTTAAATATACTCTTCGAATTGTCAAATGAGGGTTCACAATCTGATCATATAATTTCAAAGCCACTTCCATGATTCGCTTGGTAGAAGAAGTGTGCACACTTAAATTTGCTGTTCCATGTGCATGCTTCGGAACACGTCTTCCATAATGATCCGTTGTAACTTCTCCTGTATATCTACTCTTCACGCTATTTTGAAGATTTTCTATATCATACCCTATTGTCATAACAATTTGATCCGTTACCAGTCCTTTATCCACCAAATCTAATACCAGAAGATCTGTCATTTCTCTAACGATCAATCTCCCCTTTTCATAGCTGTATGGACAATGAAGCACCTGACCGGAACCAATACTGTTACTAACCGGCTTATACTTTTTAATATCTGCCATTGTACACGGTTCCCACCCCCATGCGTGATCGATTAATAGCTCTGCATTGATGCCAAAGAGCCGATACAATAGTTCCTCATTATAGAAATCTTCTGGTTTTCCTATCGAACATCTGGCAACATCACCCATCGTATACATTCCATATTCTTCAAGCTTTTTCGCATATCCCCTGCCTACTCTCCAAAAATCTGTGATCGGCTTATGATTCCACAACAGCTTCCGGTACATCTTTTCATCAAGCTTCGCAATCCGTACGCCATACTGATCCGGCTTAATGTGCTTTGCCACAATATCCATAGCAACCTTACACAGATAAAGATTATCCCCGATTCCTGCTGTTGCTGTAATACCGGTTGTATCAAATACATCCATAACAATTTTTCTCGCAAGCTCTCTGGCATTTAGCTTATATGTGTTCAAATATTGCGTCACATCTATAAAGATCTCGTCAATCGAATACACATGCATATCTTCCGGTGCCGCATACTTCAGATAAATTTCATAAATCTTCGTACTGTATTCCATATACAAGGCCATCCTAGGAAGTGCAACAATATATTCAATATCTTCTCCCCACTCCGCCTTGATTTCCCGCACTTTCTGCACCACTTCAAACAATCTGGCACGTCCAGAGATTCCATACGCCTTTAACGAAGGAGATACCGCAAGACAAATGGTCTTCTCAGTGCGAGAATTATCTGCAACTACCAGATTCGTAGTCATAGGATCAAGTCCTCTTTCTACACATTCTACAGACGCATAGAAAGATTTTAGATCAATTGCAATATACGTTCGGTTTCGATCTTCCATTACTCCCTCCAAAAAAGAACAAATGTTTGTTCTTTAATTATATGCAAACATTTGTTCTTTTTCAAGTGGTAAATTTCAACAAATCGAAAACACTCTTTTTCTCTAAGGTTTCCAGATCATATCTTCTGAGATTTCTTCCAGTGAAAATGCGCTGCACATCTTCATCGTATCTACAAGCTCTGCACCTAATTTATCAACTAATGCTTTTACTCCTTCTTCCCTGCCGCCATAAACAGCAGTTACAAATGGTCTGGCTGCTAATACCGCATCGGCTCCCATGGCAAGTGCTTTAAAGACATCCATGCCACTGCGTATTCCACCATCTACTAAAATTTTCATCTCGCCTCCTACTGCTTCTACAATGGAAGGAAGTACTTCTGCGGTTGCCGGACATTGATCCAATACGCGTCCACCATGATTGGATACAATAATTCCCTGTACTCCTGCTTCCAGAGCCTTTCTGGCGCCTTTTACTGTCATAACTCCTTTTAAAATAAATGGAATCTCTGCAATTTTTACAATCTCTTGAAGCTCTTTTACTGATTTTGATCCTGCCGGCGGTGTTAAATTTTGCAAAAACGGAAGTCCTGCTGCATCAATATCCATAGCAACTGCAAAGGCTCCTGATTTTTTTACCAGCTCCATCTTCTCTTTGATCGTCTCCATATCCCACGGCTTAACAGTCGGGATTCCTTGTCCATTTACATTATGAATCGCTTTCGTTGCTTCTTCCATAACTGTCGGATTAGTTCCGTCTCCGGTAAAAGCAACAATCCCATTTTTTGCACAGGCAGATACTAAGATCTGATTATACTCATTCTCTTCAAACTGCTCTCCATAATGAAGCTTCACTGCTCCTACCGGACCTGCAAATACCGGATAATCGAAAGTTCTTCCAAACAATTCTACTTTCGTATTTACCGGTTTCTGTTCACAGATGGTATCCATGTTCACACAGATTTCCTGCCATTTTTCATAATTGCGCATAGCAACCTTCCCCAGTCCTTTTGCTCCCGGTCCCGGCATCTGATTCTTGCATGCCACCCCATTACACACATTACACGCCTTACAATAAGGACCGATATTTCCTCTTGCCTGTTCTGTTACTTCTTGAAAATTCATTTTCCTCTCCTCTTTTCTATGTATTTTTATATATTCTTACACCCTTTTCAACAACATTCCCACTCCTATGCCTGCCGCAGAAACAACTAAATACCACACTGAATGTATCAATGCGCTGTCAGGTCCTACAAATATCGGAAATACATAAAACATACCTAATTGAATCAAAAAAATGATGATTTCCTTTCTATATTTTTTCATAAGTCACCACTTTCTCACACAACTTCGAATAAATCCGATCTACAAACCATTTTTCTGTTGACTTCTCCTTAATTTCATCTACATTGATCCATCCAATCCGGCTATTTTCATCTTCCTTAATCCGAATCGCCGCCTCTGTACTGGCTTCTAATAAATATGTCACATTCAAATGCAGATGAGAGGATATGTACTCTCCCCGCTTTTCATGTCCGGCAACCGTCAATATTTCCAAGGAAAATATATCTTCTGAGACAAATCGGACATCTTTTAACCCACTTTCCTCCTCGATTTCTTTCAAAATGACTTGCTTCAAATCTGCGTTCCCGTCTGCATGACCTCCAAGCCATGCCCACGACTGATAAATATTATGATATGCCATCAAGACCTTTCGGCGGTCTTCGTTTACGATCCATGCCGACACTGTAAAATGAGCATTCTTATTGTCTCTTGTTAAAATATGTGCTGACTCACAAAGATGTCGTAATATTTCTTCTTTGTCCTTCTCTTCCTGCTCGTTATAACATTGGTATTTTTCAATCTGTTCTTTTAACTTTACAAGACTTTCCAAATTTATTCCCCCCTTACATTTTAATTCCGCCCTCAGATTCCCGTACATAAATCAATTTTCAATCAAATTCAATGCAGTGACTGACACTGCCTTTTGATCTGTCTCTTCTTCACAGTTATACTCTATTTCTATATAAACAGACGCATATTCCGAAGAATCTTCGGCAGAAAAACCAGTAAAATTGTAATAATATCCTTCTTCATCAACTGAAAGTACCGCTTCATGAGATTTCAAAATGGGGCTCCCATCCTCCGCCTTCCCTTTGTATTCGTACACACGGATGATCGGCAATATTTCAGGAGTAAGATTATGACCGCTGCTGTCCTGAAGAACAAAACGCACAATTGTCTCACCTTTATCCATCCGAAGCGGAGGTATGTCTCCTTCTATTTTCCCACTGACTTTATCATAGATACGCTCCTTTTTCTGTTTTGAAAATGTATCATATTCTTCTTTATCGTATATATATTCCTTTTCTTAAATATTATCCTAAAATATTCTCTCTGAAAAAGAAAGCAAATCCAAGCTTCTCTCTATCTAAAATGCCGCAAAGATTCTTTGACATGGAAATTGAAAGCCACACCGCTGCAAATATTAATATTCTTCTCTATTTTCTTCTCCCCATATACATAACTGATCCAAAACATCCATCAAGGATTTCCCTCTGTCACTTAAGCTATATTCCACTTTTGGCGGTATCTGAGGATATTCCTTTCTAATAATAAGCCTGTCCATTTCCAGTTCCTTCAAAATAGTACCTATCATTTAATACAGTACTTGATAATTTTTATTCACTTGCTACAATTATATGTATAGACAAATATCCTGTCAATCAAATACAAGAAAAGAGGTAAGCACAATGAGAAAGAAACTCAATATAACAGAAGGGATTTTCCCAATGCCTGTTTTAATGGTGGCAACCTACAATGAAGATGGAAGTGTCAATGTAATGAACGCCGCATGGGGGACTATGCAGGCGCGTGATACTGTGACTCTGCAATTATCAGAGACTCATAAAACCGTTAAAAACATCAAAGCCAAGGGAGCTTTCACAATAAGCATTGCCGATGCCGCCCATGTCATTGAAGCAGACTATTTCGGAGTCGAGTCAGGCAACCGGATTTCAGATAAGTTCGAAAGAAGCGGTCTGACCGCAAGCAAATCTACGCTTGTAGACGCACCTATTATCAACGAATTTCCACTCTGCTTAGAATGTAAGTTTATTGAATATCAGAACAACGAATACGGCTGCGGTGTCATTGGTAAAGTTGTAAATGTGACAGCAGATGAAAAAGTAATGGTTGATGATAAACTTGATATGTCTTTGGTAAATGCGATTGCCTTTGATCCTTATACACATGGCTATTATAGCGTATCAAAAAGAGTCGGTGAAGCATTCAAAGATGGTTTACAACTCAAGAAATAGCAGGTTATTGAGCCAATCCTATTTAAGATTACAATATAAAAGAAAGCAGACATAGTGTACTGAAAATATTAAAGAGATAACCTACAATAATAATACCAAACGTACAAATGACAATAAATAGTGTCAATAGTTTAGGCTTTACTGCCTTTTTCAGCATGATTAAAGACGGTAAACTTAATGTTGTAACAGCCATCATAAATGATAAGATTGTACCTAATTGTGCCCCCTTTGCAAGTAATGCCTCTGCAACTGGTATTGTTCCAAAAATATCAGCATACATAGGAATACCGACAAGAGTGGCTAAAATAACACCAAACAGGTTATTACTTCCTAAAATACTTTCAATCTAACCCTAGTTGTGATAGTCCATTACCGATTAAACCATTTAACCATTTCATACCTAATATTTGGTCTTGGAAAAATAACCATATTGAATTTACTACTTCCAATAAAGTCCCTCCTTTACATGACATATCAATT
>OLNU01001291.1_pt1 | contig 19091 bp, 20 predicted proteins | sample 1672241 | NCBI WGS metagenome assembly OLNU01 (sample SAMEA3136663, study PRJEB25190) | human gut metagenome | biome: human gut; feature: human-associated habitat; material: faeces | place: Austria | collected 2013 | reverse complement strand
GTATGCGGCAAATTCCAGACATGCCGACCGCACTGGATAGCGGCAACGCTTCTACCTGCTGCTTCTTTACCCGAAAAAGGCGGTGTGTTCGGGGATTCCGGAATTTGCCGCATACTTCCGGCAGGAGTTTTCGGAATCGCGGGGAAAATCCAAGATCGGCAGACCAGACCCCTGTTTTAGATTTCCTCGACCAGCACCTTAAACGCGAAAACCGCCTTTCGGCGGTTCCCGCGGACCAAGCCGGACGTACCGTCGCAAGGCCTCATCACAATTCACACTCTAAGGAAATGAACAGTCGCGGTCAATCCTCGGCAAAGAATCCGTTGCGAATTAGAGCCAAGTAAATGAGCATCAGTAAAGTTACATGCGAGCAGAAAAACACCCGAAATTTCGCCTTTTCCCAATTGAGATGTAAGTTTTGACAGGCCGAATCTTACATCCAAACAAAAAGAGGGCCGACGCATCAACCCCCTTCAGGTGTCGCCCGAAGGCTTCCACCGCAATTGGATTAATTCTAATCGATATCAATTGTTTGTCCACTGTCGCGTCAACCAGTAGAAGCCGCCCATATTCGACCTTATCCTGGCAGCCATCAGCCCGAAACGCACGGGGCGTTCCGAGACGCGTCAACCAACGAGAGGTCACGCCATACTTAACGACGACATCAACTATCTGCTGAAGTTCGCACCCCAAGAGCAGCATATCGACAATCTGATGAACGGGCACTTCAATATGAACGCAGTCAAGTTCCCGACCAAGCCAACGCTACCCATTACACGCCTTAGCCAGCAGAACAAGCCTCTTAGCAGCATCATCAAAAGATCCCACAGCGTAATATCCGTCTTTATCCTTACCAATGCACCCAACAAAAGGAGAGGACAGGAACTCGAGCATTTCCCCAACCTCACTGATTGACAAGTCTTCAATTGAGGACGCGCCGTTTTTCATGAACCAGTAAACATCCCGCTTAGACATCAAGCCGCCAAATTCTTTATCTTCGTTTTGAGAAAGCAACGCCCTGAGCACCAAATCAAGCAGTTTGGTCGTTCGCCTAAAGCGAGCGATAGCGGGATCCAATAAACCAAGATCGATAGAACCCGAATTCTCGAAGAGAATTTTATAGTCTTGAGAGACGAGGGGAATCTCCTCTTGAAGCTTAAGAAGCTTTTCCAACTCGCTAATTCCAAATAAAGCGACGTCGTGTTCCTTAGCCCTATCACAGATTCGTTTTTCAGAAAAACTTGAACCCACAACGGCGATGAACGACGCACGGTGCTTACGACGATGCAGCTCAAGGGTATCAAAATCGACTTGTGAGGCAGAGACCCCGCCATTAGAGGTTGATTTGGCATCAATTACCACGGAATAAGAAAATCTCGAAGCAGCATTCGCGACGGCCAAAACATCTGTGTCACCAGAGCCGCCCAACAAAGTCGTTCTAAACCCAAGGTGACTAAAACACCGCTCCACAGCTCGTTCCAGACGATCGGGATGACCGGAATCGCGCGAAGAATCCCAAAGCTCTCCAATCAGTTTGTCGACATCGGTAGCCACGGGCTGCTCAGGTCCCGCCCCCTGATTGCCAATGGAATCAACAATGAATTTAAACCCATATCCACTCAAAAAAGAATCGCTGTGCTCAGTTGCCTGATAACTCATTTGGCTTCTCTTTTTTAGCAAGCCAGCTTTCAGCAAAACATTAAGACGCTTTCGTAGCGCATCATGGGAAATTTCGACGTTATAACGTTCGAATAGAAGCAGCTGGATCGACTTAACGTCAAACGCGCCGTGGCCCACAAGCGGCAAAAGCTCAAACACCCAAGAGAACGCTGCGTGAAAACAGCAAGCAAAATTAATTGCAGATTTTTTCACACAGCCAAGCGTCGCCAATTGCAGTTAACTCGTACGTAGTAAGTGACGACCGCCGCACAAAGCCCAATTTTGAAAGTGCAGAAATCGCCGTCTTGGTTGAGCTTTCGGATAGCTTATAGGACGAGTTAGAAAATCGAACGATTTCAGACTCGTCACCACCGTTATTCACGATGGAAAGAAGTTCAGCCGTAGCATCAATAAAACCGGATGCCCCGCCAGCGAAAAATCCAATGGAATCCGAACGATCAGATTGTTTAGCATTTATAGCAAGATCGACGGCCCAATTTGAAGGCTCGGTCCAGTTTAAAGAAGCGGACTCCTCCAAGACACCCTTGGGCTCCACTTCGATCTGGGAAACCCATTGGTCACCTAGAAGGGTCCGTACATATCGGCATCCTTCGTATTCTCGATACTCAACAAGGCCGAGCTCGCGAGCCCATTTTAAACGGCGCTGGACCTCACTCGTCTTGCTCCAGCTCATTCCGTACTCGGCATTGGCCAACAAACGCAGCTCACCAGAAGTCATTGGCGCGCCCAGCACATCAATCATACCGCTAAAGAATCTGCAACGACTTGCCAGGCACGCAGCCAGATAGGAGTTATCTCCCGTGTCAATCCAACGTTCCACTTCTGCAGAAGGAGTGTATCCCTCAGGAGTCTTAACAACCAATCCGCACGGGCTCAGGGCAAGACAAGCTTCGCCAAGAGAAAGCTTGGCTGTTGAGCCCTCAATTGAAATGGCATCGTCTAGGGATTGGCCGCGCTTTAAGACATCCAGAATCATTCTTAGAGTCTCGATCATCCCCGCACTCCCAACAGGAATATTGGGAGAAGACTGGGCGTGGGATGAATAATCGGAAAACTTTGGATATTCCATCGGATCAATCTGGACCATAGGGCATCTCCGATAAAGGTCGGCAAATAGAACGCTATGGTCATGATATCAGGGGAAGAGCCTGAGAATCGGACAAGGCCCCATTCGCTATCGCGCAAGAGTCCGGCAATGTCCAATTAAAAGAACAATTAACTTATTTCACGAATCGGCGGCGCATTCAAGGACATAATTGCCGTGAACGTAGCAGCGGCTTCGAACACTAACGTCCCAAAAAATCATTAACCGTATTAAGAAATCCCTTGATGTCCATACTGTAGCTCGGATAGGCCTCTTGAAGGCCCTTCAGAGACGACACCTTGACAAGAAGCACGTCTTGCAAATCCTTTTTCATTTCTTCTTGCCTCGTATACAGTTCATTAGTTCGCAGGTCTTCATAATCGTCATAAATAAACAGATCGGTCTTTTGCTCCCCGTAATCAACGCACATCAGACAATAAGCGTTATCGCTAAAGTTACCACTTGTTGCGACGACGCTCACAGAGCCAGAGCATGCCGCAAGACGATCTAGCAGTTTCAGCTTATTGTCAAGTTCAATTATTTCGCTACGCAGCTCATTAAGATCTGCTGACACACAGGGCACTAAGGCGGCATTCTCTTTTATTGCAAATACATTTGAGATTAAAGCAAAAATGCGTGCCTCATCCAAAGAGCCATTGTCGAACTTGAGGCCACTTCCACATACGACATCGTATGTCTCAAGGGCGGTTGCCCACTCATGTTGCAACCTGGTGCGGATCTGTATCTCACAATACAAGTCCTTTAAGCCCGCCAGCGAAGAATCGTGCTGGCATATCAAATGCAGACTTCGGTATCCATTTTTCTTGGGTTGGTGAATATAATCCTTGATACCCGGTATGCAATTGTTCTTCAGCGCAGCCTCGAGGCAATCCTTAACAGCAAACACGCAGTCATTGTCACTAACGATAGCCCTGCATCCCGCAATATCATGCATCTGATTCAGATTCATGTGCAGTCCCGGCCTTTTTAACTTGCCGATAATTGTGTCGTACCTCTTTAATCGGCTCACACAAAGCGCGTCAGAATCAAGACTCAATGCCGTCGTTTTTAGAAGGTCATGATAAAAATCGAGTATTTCCTGATGAGCTTCTCTCCAGTCCGAAACAATGGCATTTGCCTCTTTAACTTTATCCTCAGGGGCATTGATGTCGCGAAGAATGACACCGGCCCGTTTTGCCATGTTTTTGGAGAGAGGCCTCATTGATACCACCTAAGCAGTTTGAAAGACAGGGTTTTCACAAGCCGGCGAAGAGTAGTAGCTTTTTATCGAATCCTTAGAGATGACGCTGGAGCAACGCCCCCCGTCTTCGACACCTCCCCTTGCATTTTTCCAAGGGGCTTCTTCATGAGTAAGCTTACTCAACTCATCGCCGTCATATTCACTCAAAACTGAAAGAACCTCATCAACTGATTTCCGCTCGTTTTGATTGAGCGATACAGGCTGATTCGATGAGCCCAAATCGCCAGGACCGACTATGAATCGACGACGATGCAGGACAAAAAGATCGGGGCAGACTGGTCCATTGGCCCATGCCTGAAAATCGCTTTCGAACAACGGCGCATCAAAATACACGAGCGAATAGGCTTGAGAGTAGAACGTCAACTTTTGCAGCTTCATCGTAGAGACAAATCCAAGTGAGTCCAATATGTAGTTAGCAACAACGTTAACCGTAGCCATCGATATCTCCCCTCAATAGTCCCTACAACGTCTGTTTTAAATACTAAATTTTATAGTAAGCCTAAAATCCTTAAATACGCTCTGACGCATCTATATCAAGTCTAGATACCATGAAATTAGGTTGAGAAAAACATACTGGTCTGTGCGGACAGAAATTGACAGTAGCCCTAACGGTCACATAGGGCCCGTCATTCACTCACAAGCAATTCCAAACACTCGCGGTCTCTTGCGATAAGGAAATCCCAGGAGTCATTGCTGTGCATAAGCGCGTGATTGATCACATTGACCGCGGCACCATCAATGTGAGAAATGCTCACCAGACGGTCATCCTCTGATTTTTGCTTAAACACCACTCCGTAACGAGGACTCAATGGTAAGTAGATGCTATAGGGATCACTATCTTGGATGTCCACCCACTCAGGAAAGACGGGCAACGACGAAGCTATAAACTCTGAACCCTCAGGCGCCACGAAGAAGCTGCAATCCATTTTAAGCATCGAAGAAACTAGCGAGTAAAGCGGAGCGCCCTCACAGAACTTAAACAATGCAACATCCTGAATAGCAAGTTCTACAATCGATTCAAACTCCCCGCCAAAGCCCTCGGCATCCATTTCTTTCCGATCATCCTCGGTAAGGAATCCCCCCGACTCCAACTCAGCCGCGTAGGTGGCAGCATTACTTCTTATTCTCTTAAGATATTTTGGGGTTCTAACGAGTAATAACGAAATCAGAAGTATCAGACGTTCGAGCAGTTCACAGTTCTCATCGGTATCAGAAAACCCGCCGGCATCCAATTGCTTTATGAGTCGCCTGTAGCTGTTCGCAAGGCCATTCTCCATCTTGCTTAGTGCCTTTTCAGCAGATCCCTGTTCAATAAATCGCTCCCCATGTATTGGGGCTCGTCTCTTTACCTCATGAAGATATCTCTCAAAACAAATGCCTTCGGGTTTGGTTTTAAATATGTGTCCCAACCCATCGAGCTCATGCTTCACCGCATAAAGAAAGCCATCTTGATTAGTAAACGACTTCAAATAAAAACGCGGCACATAGTGCTGTTTCTTGACATCGGACATATCATAGCCTCCATAAGAGTTGCCTTCAGCCTGTAGACCATCTAGGGGCAGGCCAATGCAATGACCTGAAATCACAATGGCGCAAAAGCCTGGCTACCGCTTAATTTAAAGATCAAAGACAGCAGCACGGCGCAATACGTCATCTAAAGGCAACAGGACAGCAATGCAGGCAGAAGCGTTCTCTGCCACTGAAGGAATAACAATATATATATTAAAAGATAGACTAACTAGATTTTTATGGAACGCAATGAGAATCCCGATAGAACAGAGGGATCTCATGCCGTTGATTCATTATCTTCGAATCGCTTTTACGCCAACTCACTGGATAGCCTGAATGAAAACGAGCTGGATAACTTAGCTGACAACAATCTGGGTAAACGAAGGATATGAGCTTAAGGATTACTACGCATTTACGAGTAAGGAGCGACCATACGTGAAATAGAACAGCCTATAGGGGGTACGGACAGAAAGTTGAACCGCGAGGCGGTCCGGACTGGAAGTTCGATTCCCAACTCATTCTCAATTAGCGGTTCGATCATCAATAAAACCCTTCGAATTCAGAATCATATTCTTCCATTTTCTATCCCCGCATGCAGTAGCAAACCAGCAAAGAGCGAAATCGCTTTGATGCCTTCCGCTTGCTTTGAACCCACTTCCTGCGCCTACATCAACGCACGCCGCTATCTGGCCCATGGCCCCATAATTGCTTAAGCCCATCAGACAGCAAAAGAATCAGAACCGTACTCCCCTAGCAGGCTATCTATTATCTTCTGTATCTTCGCGGCATTCTCCTCGCTCTCAAGCTCACTATTGGTAGACGAGAATCGGCACTCAAAGCAAGCTTGATTGGCCTGCGAATTATTTCTCCCGCCATTATTTGGATATGAGGCCAACTCGTTCCCAGTCAGGTCAAGCTCCCAGTGGCGATCGCAGGCATTGTCATAGCCAAATTCTTCTTGATATCTTTCTGTGAAAGCGAAATACCTAAGATCAGCAGTTTGAGCCACTTCTTCTAGCACATCCCGACGGATGAGAATTAAATTGTGAACTGGCTCCTCATAGTAATTTCCCGGATTACCGTCGCACAGAATGACTGCCTCGTCATCACGTTCAAAACAAGCGTTCCGTGGATTAAACGATAGGTCCAGCATATCAACAAGGGTAGGTGGCGGGAGCAGTATATTATTTCGCTCAACAGAAACGCTGCGACGGTCTGGAGCCTCAAGATCCACGCAGTTACTCCCCTGAGCTTTTCCGAAGTCCTTTGTGTTGCCCTCATATGAATCGTGCTCAATAGTTAAGTACCTATCATCTGAGCATCCACAGATGTGTTTCTCGCTGTTAATTGCTATTGAAACGATAATTTCATTTGAGCATTGAAGCTCGCTATCGCTATGGACTCTCTTCTTAACAGAAAAAGCAAGCGGAACCCATTCGACTCTTCCCAATCGAAGGAACTCAATGAGTCCCTTTATCTCAATAAGTGCCTCGCCAGTATCGTTAAACCAGGCAAACTCTTTATCGAGAGGAGACACCAACCGTCTCGCAATCTTGGCTTTTGCAGTATCTATTCGCATATCGGCAGAAGCGGAGCAAGTGTGAATAACGCCAGGTTCTTGCTCAGCAGTCTCTTCATATTGAGCGAATCCAACGGTGTTGAATCCCTCACCGCCCAGCACTATTTCATCAATGTAATAATTCGCCGATAGAGAGCCGAGCAACTCATGAATTGCCAGATCAAACGGTTTATAATTTGGATTAATCAGACTAGAAGTTCTAGTGTCTACAGATACGAAAGTTCCAAGCAAGTCATCCAGAGTACCACCGTAGACATGCAGCCATTTATCGGTGAGGACAACCGCACAATCCAACAGAACCTTTTTATCTAGTGGCCGAATATCAAAATTAACTGGTAACATTCCGTCAAGGTCATCATGCCTTATAACCAGCCCTTTACAATCGCCTTCCCGTGGGCACTTTAACAAAGCGCTTAACGATCGGTTCCAGTTCGCAACAGAGCTGGTATCCGCACTAATAAATCTAGCCGAGTAGCCAAAATCGAGCCCATCTCCCAGCGTGTAAACATTGAGTGGAAGGTAACCTTTTAGATGCAAGTCAATTCTATCGACTTGCTTAATAAAGCAATCGATATCCTTTTTTGATGGCTTAAAATCACGAAAAGCAAGGTAGTAATTTTTAGCTGAAAAATCTACCGGAGAGAACTTGCCCCCAGAGGTCTTGCACAAATAAGAAATAACGATTGAGTCCGTAATCTCAGGATCGTCAACCGCCCTATCAAGAAAACCCTCAACGGCATCACCGCATCGAGACTCAATGCTCAAGCGCGCTAATGTCTTGGCGATTGCCCTGCGAGCATATACGTCATGCACGTCAGGCCATGCCTCAATAAGGAAATCTGCCACCGATGGATCGTAGTCGGCCAGAAAGAACATGAGGCGCTGACTTAGAGCGCGCAGCTTTATATTCGATGCAAAGGAACACCAAACAGAGAGCCATACCCATTCGTCCTTGGCGCCCGAAGGCACCCGACCTGTATGGGATACGTAATCAGTAATGTTTTGAAGACGTGAGATCAAGGGGTGGAGAGAGAAATCATTCCAATTCTCACGAAAGATAGCGTCAACGATTTGAGGGCTATTAAACAGGAAGTTTTGAACAAAGTGGACTAAATTAAAAGGGGTGTTTACGACCCCAGCAAAACACATGAATGCCCAGCGCACATCCATAGACCACATAGCACTGAAGGATTCGAAGTCCCAATCAATAGGAAAGACAGTCTGAGTGAACAATCTGTCCAATTCTAGTTCTTGGCCATTTTCTTCAAGTGCGCGAAGTAATTTAGCTAAAAAGCCAGCTCCACGACCAAGATATCTATCTACACATACCTGAACAATCTCATAATTATTTACAAAGCTGCTCTTACTTGCGGTTATTTTTGCAACTGTATCTATAAGCTCGTCTTCACCTAATTTCGTACTGTCAATTTGATTGAACTCGTCATTTAGCGAGCGAGCCATAACAAAACGAATCTGAGATTCGCTGGCAAACGAATACCTTATTCCGTCGTATTCAAAGCACTGGACAAAACCCTGCTCAAGCATTTCTGCCAAGTATCGTGATGAGTCGTAGCCTAAAAATGAATCGGCATCCCTTTTACTAAAATCCAATGCATTTATTTTTAGCAAGCACTTGCAAATCGATTTTGTTTCTATCCACCTCTTCCGTGATAAGGCATCCTTAATACTACTTTCGACCATGGAACTTCTTTGAGCTACTGCATTGTTGGGCCCATGTCCATCGTTGATTACTTTGAGTTTCTTAATTACAGCATTAAGGTTCCTAGGGTTTCGAGAAAACAGCATGTCCTGAAATTGAATTATCAGCTCATCAGAGCATTCAGAGAGGGCGTCATAGACTCGATAGGGATTGACGCCCTCAAATTCAATTGAACTTGGAACCAATGACTGCAATTCATGAAAACGAGATGTCGGAGATTCGGAACGCGTGCTAACTACTACGTTGCTATTCTGAGCCTTCAAAGTTACTTTTATTAGCTCCATCGCGAAATCGAAAACATCATCGTCAAGCTCATTGCAAGCATCAACAATTAACGTGCAGCCATCTTGGACCAGATCCCTAAAGGTCTGCAATCCAATGTTTTTCAATTCGGCAAAAGCGCCCTGGTTGAAACAAGCTAAAAATGGACGACACTTTGCTTCTAAACCGCGACAGAATTCATATAGAAAACGGGTTTTTCCAATACCGCCCTCGCCATAAATTAAGAGACCTTTCAACGTTTGGGCGTTTTTAACAACTTGAGCCTCGATTTCGCAAAGTCTTTCCCGCAGGTACCCGTGGGAAGAATTTATAGACTCGCTAAAGACGGCTTCGAGCTTAGCCAAATCTTTGTTCGCAGCATGAGCTCGTATTATTCTGTTCGCAATTTTAACTGCATCATTTTCTTCATCTTGAAGATCTCGATCGGGAAAATGCCTGCAATGTAAACACGGCTGACCATCAATAAGTAGAGATAGAAGGCCCGTATCTTCCCATTCAAAATGCGCAATCTCATTATCGACGAACGGCTTCTTGCTGTTCAATTGAACCGTATTAAGAGTTGAAATGCGCTCGTCCATTAACCATCGTCCTTCCGCAGAAAGCAAAGTAAGGCACTTTCATTATCTCAATAAGGGCGAAGATCGGCGCGACCGGTGTAGCCGTGCACCACACGGCATGTGAGATGTTGGGAAATCCTGTCCGAAAACAGCAAGGGTGCTTGAGGAAACCATGCCTGATGCGCACGGTGGCACCCAATGCACATCAGCCCAGCATACAGGTTTGAGAATCAGCCCAAATCTTGGTAGCAAACAGCCTAGAACGCACGGAACACTCCAGGGCATATTAGCCAACAAGAGAACACGCCACGCCTAACAGCGACATCGCAACCAGCACCGGCATGATTACCGAGCGGACAATCAAGGAGTACGGGTGTGCCAACGGCTGGATCAGCATCGTGCGGTATGACTACTTCGAGCGACTACTAAACAGGAAGATCGATTCCGGAAATGACATTTCCCTGTACAGCCCAGCCCCAAACGCAAACTCGGCGGCACTGGTTCACTATAGACAACAGCACCCAAATGAGCAAAATTCCATTCAGCAAAGACGAATCATCTGCATCGGCTACAGTCCTAATATTTCTTTAGGAAACACACTCGATAAATCGTTAACACCCATTGCGAAAAGCACCCTTGCGCTAGCATCGTTGCTAAGCTCGTCACTTAACTTAAGCGCATCAAGCAGTATGTTGCGCCGCAGCGTCTTATAGTCATCCTCAGTCAGCACTAGCTCGAGATCGCTTAAAACCCCTACTAGATTGACATCACAAGACGGAGATACCCTTGCGCAGAACAGGCGCTCATCATGTGCGCAGATGTTGCGAAAATCTTTGATGTGATCGTATGCGAGCCTGAGCCTACGAGGGCTGATGCGCTTATCGACTTCATGCGTCTCGGAATAAAGGTCAGAAAACGATTTAGCGATGGAATTTCTCATGCTTTCTGGTTGAAACTCATAAAACTTGAATGCCTGACCAAGCATCAAATAATTCATAAGAATCCATACCGGCGTATTGTCGTGATTGTTCTCATAATGCCGAATGTAGTCCCTTTTATAATCACTGTTCCATTTCTTAGACCTACAGAGCACCTTCTCGAAATCACCGATAAGCGTGTCGATCTTTTTTTCGATAGCTGGCATCAGCACGATAGGAATCCCTATCCAGGTATGCTTCCGGCCTATCTTTATGGGCCATTGCGAAACGATAAGAACAGACGGTTTTAAGTACTGCTTCCGCCTTGTTAAAGTACTCAAACATGAGCAGACGCAATGAACGGTCGAATTCGAATAGACGATATATATCAGAAAACTTCGTTCCTTTTACGAATAATTCGCGGCAAGAATCTCCCTGCTGGTCGAGAAACAAATCCTTGTAGCCGTTAACAACCGGATAGTATCCCTCGCGTTCCAAAACTAAACGAGTATTGTTGTCGCATTCGAGTCCACGGCTTTCAAGGATCGCAATCTGCTCATCAATAGATTTAAATGGTTTATCCATTTGGACCCCTTAAACGCGAAAACCGCCTTTCGGCGGTTCCCACGGACCAAGCCGGACGTACCGTCGCAAGGCCTCATCACAACGATTACTTTAAGCGAGAACCCGGGGTCCGTCAATCCGGTGCCACTAATCTTCCAAATCAAACTTTGGTCCTTTGGACTCATTCTTTAGGCAGCTGGCATCTTATAGCCATTACTGGGCACCATGATGACATCAAGACAACAAAAGAAGCGCTGCAACAAATCGAATAGACAGGAGAGAAATGCAATCAATCGAAAAGCTAAAGACTACCGATGATTTAGGTGAACACGGAGGCGGCATTTGGAAGAAATGGCCCTGGACAGACTCCGACCACTATGAATTGATGTCCAACCTCATCCTTAAGGTTAACTACAGCATTCAAGATTTCAATTCCACTATCAATGGGGGCTTCTCGCCCAATCCAAAAGACACTGTGTATCTTGTCGCGCTTGCTACTTGGATTAAGGATGCGTACTGGCATATTAAAAGGAGCTGTCTGCGAAAAGAAATCGAAAACGATTTTGAGTTCTCTAAACAAAGTGAACTCGGCGACGCGAGCAAGTATCTCCAAGTTGTTCGTTCGGCAGTTATTGCCCACCCCCTCAATTCAACTAGACATCAAGATTATGGTTTTGGAACAGAAGGAAGAATCTGTATTGATATAAGAGGGAAAAGCCTACTTGATTCCTTTCCTAATGCAGTTATATTTCATATCACACCAAAAGGATTTTCAAGAATCAACTGCGTGGGCGAAAATGACATCGCATTGATGACATGTCGTAATATCCGCAGTGCCAAAGAACAAAAAGACAAACTGCACTTTGAAAGATGCTGCCTCGACATGCGAGACATACGCGATTCTGCCGAGCTTTACATTGACGCTTTATACGAACTGGACCGCCACCTTGGTCGCATCAGGAGGAAGGATTTTATTAAATAGCCCCAGCTCATTAGTTTAAGAGTCGATCGTTCGACCACTTCATCCGAGAAGAAGCAACAATCACGGACAAAGAGGAGCATAATACGACCTGCACCAACTATAAGCAAAGTCAACATGCGGCAGCAAAGCGGGAACGGACGTTAGCAAGAAAAAGGCGCCGGGGCCCATGACGGCCACGGCGCCTAGGCTAATGCCGCGGTGCTGCTTCGCAATATTCAACAGTGGCAAATTAAACAAACACCGCATCCCACCAAGACGCTAGTGCCCAAGCCGCTCTAGTCAAAGAACATCTTGGGCACACTCCATGAGACCACAGCGAAAGCCGCGACCAGACCTCGCGCCAATAGCAGATACGCTCAGTACCACCACAAATCACCTCTCCCCGTCCATGGCCGTCCAGCTTACGGGCTCACTGCCCGGAAGAGACGTTAGGCAAGAGGGGCAGGCAACCTGATAGTTCCCGCACTTTGTCCTGCGCTGCATAGAAGCGGAGACATGTACCGCTTTGCGGGCGCGAGTGACACCGACGTACAGCAGGCCCATTTCCTCAATAAGCCCGTCTGGCATTTTCTTCGCATCCACAATCCGGTATCCATATGCAGAAACGCGAGCACATACCAGCACTTTCGCACCGAGAGCAAATCACTCCAGGCCAATCGAAACGCGTAACGCCCGGAATGAATACGGTGTCCCACTCGAGCCCCTTAGCGGAGTGAACGGTCATCATCGAGATCTCTGCATCAAGGTAATCAGAGAAACGCCGCAGGGAGCCCTCGGAAAAGATACTGACGATATAGTCGAAGCGCTCCGACGGATCCAGCGCGAAACAGTCATTTTTAAGGTGTTTCCGCAGCGCTCCAAGAAGCATGGCATAGGACCACTCGTAATCGAATCTCCTGGAGCCAGCCAGCAGTTCGTCAGAGATGGAGTCGATTATTTTGTCCGCAGCAGACCGGCTGATGCCCTTTTGCTGACGTTGCATCTACAAAATCAAATCGGCTCTAAATCGGCCTTCGTAATATTGAAAGGCAATCTTTGCTGGGAAAAACGAGTCTGTGCAGGCAGCGCATAAATGAACGACATAAGCCCAATTTGCTAAATCAGCGGGCAGTATGTATGCGACCTCTTGCTCATTTTCAGATATTAGAGCCATTGGGGCCCCGTCCTCGGCAAACATAACCTTTAGCACCGTATAAATTCTTGGCTAATCAGTGATTCTAAGGCGAGGGCGAAACAAATTGTGAGAATCACTCGAATGACCCATCCATAAAGGATCATCAACCATTACGCGGAAGTGCTCCGAAAGATCCACGCAACATGAGGTGTTGAAATATTCGGCATTATTCTCACCCACCTCACGTAGCTGAGAAGCATTTTCAAAACTGCTAAGGTAATTAAGAAGCGAAAGCAAAACCACAAGGTCATCGGAGTAGCCACTGGCATAAAACTTATACCAGCATTGATCATACTGGATCAGTACTCGTCGTAACTTTTTATACAAAGCGAGCCGTTCGTCATTTAGCTTAAACCACTCGTTATCAAAGAGTTTCTTTTGGAGCTCATCTTCTTGCGATTGATAGGCTTGCTCGTCACGGATGGCTTTCATGAGTTTTGCAATAATTCCAACAAGCATATCAGCCATTCTAATGCCGAAACACTCTGTCGAATCAGCTTGGCACACCCCGCTAAAGCCCAGCCGTTCCGCAACGACCCTGGTATTCTCCTCACGATCAATTACAAGCGTGTAGTTATTCACTTCATGATGCTCGCTCAGGTATAGCGCAAATCCCGACAGAGAAGAGAGGTATTCCCACTCATAGTTTTCCAGCGGCACTACGCAATTAATAACATCCAAAAGCAGCTGGCATTGGTCAATTTCAGTATGCTTAAGCTCGAGATTCGTTTTGTCTAACTCAATTCTCTTTCGAAGAAAATCCCGTAGCGCAATTAGAAAATCATCGGGAGATCGGTACAACGACTCAACCACTTCGATAGGCCTATATTGGACTAAAAGCTTTGCAAGAGAGTACTTTAGCGAATCGGCATTAAAACAAGGGTTGTTTTGATATCGACTGAACAGCTTATCAATAAGCCATTCGGCCTTGCTAGAAAAGGCACAGTAAACGTATGTGCCTTCGTCAAACATATCGAGGAAATCACTTATCAAACGCGCATTGTTCTGAGATAAAGATTTAAAACCATATTTAAAGTGGCTCTTTTTAAGAACAGTACTCTTTAACTCTTTAGCGCCTGGAGAAAGATACTTATTTTCAAACTCGGAGTACCTGGCGGCCAGATTTTGCTCCCGCTTAACGTCCCATCCAACTATTGCAACAACAAATCCATCGTAAAACTCATCGGCAGTGACTGTCTTGAGATTTAGCAGACGGCTATGCTGGCTTTCGTCATAGTAAAAGGTGAAATTAGACATGTCTACAAAACCTCCAATCCAGTATTAATGTCACGATGGAAACGAATCGCCTAAATCTTCCCCGTATCGGCAAGGCGCCAATACTGCTTGCCCAGAGCCGTCAGTTCGCACGACTTAGATTCCATGGCGGCAAAGTACATATGCTCTACCCCAACAGGGCGGACAAGGCCTATACCTTCCAACTGCTGAAGGATCTTGAACTTCTCCGTATTATCCTTAGTCGCATAGGGTTCAACAATTCGATGCTCTTCCCAATCGGGACTGTTGGTGGGCTCAAAAGACGGATCCAAGGACAGCTGAGCACCAGGCGTATCAAACAAAGACGGCAGCTGCCGCAAGACACTATCCGGAACCTGCGAAACGACTTTTCTTAGCGAAATAAACGAGTTGACATTAGTCCTAAACACAGGCCGCTGATCCCATGGCCCGAGAGCCTTATCAATATACGCGTAGACCCCACCAGGAGTAACGTGCCCCATCACGTCTGCCGCACCGCCATTTAGCGCATCCACCAGAAGCGACGTAAATGTCCCGCGCCCGTTAAGCTCCTCCGCACATTCGTTAGAACAGCATGCGCTCAGAATTGTTAGACCTTCAACAAGCATTGAGGAAGTCCCACCCAGGACGCCAGGAGCCCCCATACACCCAGAGTTACAGCTATCGAGTAGAATGATGCGATTTTTGGCCTTAGAGCTATTTGCTATCGCCAGGGTTTCATCGAGAGAAAGCCGACCCTCAGGATCGCCCCGTCCCGATAAGATGAAACCACTTTTAGTTGCATCGCATCTTCCGCCGTGCCCCGCAAAATACAGCAAGGCAATCTCGGGCTCCCCAGAAAAACAGTCCTCGATCATCTGCTTCAATACGTAAGGAGACTCAACATTTCTCTCAAGATGAATGGAGAAATTGGGAGAGCCATCGCCATTCTTCTTTAATACTTCCGCCACGGCATTAGCATCGGCAACGCAGCCATAAAGCGGAGTCGATGCATATTCATCAATACCGACAACAAGCGCCTTGCGATCCTGCATTACATCAACTCCAAAACGGTGGCAATAAAAACTCAAATAACGAAAACAGACAAACCAAGAACAAGCATACCGAAACAGCCACGATCAGCAGAACCATCGATGCCTTTAGGCACTTTCTCATGTACTCGTTCTTGCGATTAAGCGATTCAAAGTGGGACTGCACCGCCCTTACCTTACCTTCGGCAACTTCCATCGGAGAGGCGAAAGGCGCACCTCGTTTAATCTCGCCCGCAACGAAATCATTCAAATCCATCGGTGATGCGAGAACGCTCATCTTGAGCCTGACTTGACTAAGCAACGACAGCAGAAATGAAGCGCCTAGCAGCAGCATGACGACAACATAGCCACTCGCCAGCAGAACAAAAGACGCGGCAGCCCCGTTGTCGTTGTAGCTATATCTCTCAAATAACAGCGGGGCCACCGTCAATAAAGCGACGGAAATAATGGAGACGCAGCTTAGCAAACAGTTAGACAAATGCTCATATGAATCACGCCGACTAAGTTCTGTCTGATAAGACAGCTCGGTCATCCATGAAAGATATTCGGCAGAATAGTCAACTGAATCGAAACCCGGGACTGCACCCTCCCTCTCTATTTGCTTTCGGCTGCGTTTACCCATTTAATTCTTCTTTTCCGGACGAGGCGAAGGGGATCCAGGGCAGGGAGATCCTGGGCATGGGAACTCGGGCATCTTTTCGGGATTGCCACGAACAACCCTGATTGGCGGATTGGGGTGACTAGTCGGCTGTTGCTTTTCGGGCAACGGCTTTGAGGAATTCGCGTCTGAATTTCGCTTGTTAAAAAACATGGTTCTCCTAAAGTGCATATTGGCGAACAGCGTTAACAATACCGTCCCTTGTCCAACCAACCATAATGTCGGCATTAGAGGACACTTCATCAGGGACACGCAACTGACCCCATGGCCTAACCCCAATGATGGGTTTGTTGTACCTCAAAGCGGTTTCGATCTCATAGTCAATCCACTCGCTGTAGGCGACATACATTCCAGAGAGAACAATTACGCAGCTACAGCAAGAGATTCGATTCGTAATCCTCTGCTTAAGCTCAGCTCTGCTCTTAGCGTCAATCGGATTCTCGATAGGAACGGAATAGTCCGACCACTTAAAGTAGCCGGCTGAATCAAGCCAGCTCTTTATCGTCCTATAGTCATCGCTGTAATCCCACGAATGGCTAATAAGAATATGGTAATCACGAAGACCCATGTTGCACTCCCCTCCACGACGTCTTGAGTCTCATTAATTCACCATTCAGCGAATTCAAATAAGACTGCCAATCACTCTTTAGAAACTAAAAATAATGTTAACGTCATGCTCCAGGCAGTAAACGCCTGGAGTAATAGTACTCCCTAACACTTTAGAAGAAGGCATCTGTCTAGTATTTTCGTCAAACGGTATTCGAATAATCGAACTGCCCGAGTGCTACTTATCCATAGAATCAGTTGTATCGTCACACCCCCATGCGAACAAAAGTACTTCTATTAAGGCCATTCATATATAACTGCCACGCGACATCAACAGAACCACCGTCAGCAACTAAAGAGCGCCGGAGCCCATGTCGGCCCCGTTGCCCTGTGCAATATCATGGAGCTCGTCATCTTTCAACAAGTGGAAATTTGCATCAAAGCGGTAGCAATAAGCGCCACCAATCTAGCTGAAGCACTTTGTATATCTCGACCGCATGACGGAAAGCAGCTCACAGTGGGACAGATCGATACTGGGGCGAAGGCCGCCGAGCTCGAAGCCATGGCTGGGAGAATCGTCCGCAACAACAACGCGTCCACGCGCTCGAAATCGACGGACGCACGCCCTAGGCGCCGTAGCGCCTGACATCGAGGCGGGCGGCAACCCCGAGCACAAACAATCCAAGACATCGTTCACGAGACTGCGCCGCGCCAGCTTGATTGAGGCTTTCTGCGGCATCTGCCATCAGCGACAAAGAAACTAGAGAGGCAAAGCACACGACGGCAAAGAACGCCCATGAAGCCTATCTTGACGGAGTCGAGAAAGTTGATAGCACGGATTGATAGCCATACGGGCGCATTTCGCACCGCCGCGCAATCTCGCACGAGGATGTTTGACAAACAGTGGAATATATGAAGCGGCCCATAAACCACAACATAGAAAGGCAACGACATGGACCAAACGACCCGGCAATATCTGGATTCTCTGCTTGCGGCTGCGCTACCAAACGGAAAGGCGTTCGTAAGGCGAAAGGATATGCCCCTGGCAAACAAAGTCATAGACCTTGGAGTCGCCTTCGATCGCATCGAGTATGCAGACTTGAGCGGGAATTGTTGGGTGCAGCTAAAACAGTCGGCGCGATTCCTCTAAACCAGCCGTCCGCGGTTCAAATACCTTAGAAAAGCGGTTCCTCGACAAATATCGAGGAACCGCATCATTACACGAGCGTCTTGAGGTACTCCCCCAGCCCTTCCTCCCAGTCGGGCATGCGGAACCCGACCGACTCGAGCCTGGACAGGTCGAGCGCGGAGTGGACCGGGCGCGGGGCGACGGGGCCGGCGGCGCTCGCGTAGTAGTCGGCAGTCGATACCGGCACGACCCTGTCGCCGTTGCCGTTGGCGGCCTCGAAGACGGCGCGGGCGATGTCGGCCCAGGACTTGACGGCGCCGGAACCGGTGCAGTCGTAGGTGCCGTAGGGGGCGCGGCTCCCCAGCACGTGGAAGATTGCCTGCGCCATGTCGCGCGTGAAGGTCAGGCGTCCCAGCTGGTCGTCGACCACGGTGACCCGCTCGAGCTTGTCCTCGGGGTCGGCGACGCGGTCTGAGAGGCCCCTCATGGTCTTGACGAAGTTGTGGCCCTCGCCGATGACCCAGGAGCTGCGCATGATGTAGTGGCGGGGGCACCCTGCCACGGCGATGTCGCCGGCGGCCTTGGTCTGGCCGTAGACGGAAAGCGGGCTGAGGGGCTCGTCCTCGGTGTGGACCTCGGCCGTGCCGTCGAAGACGTAGTCTGAGGACACGTGGATGAGCGTGATCCCGTGCTCGGCGCAGGTGCGGGCGAGAAGCGCCGGGCCGGTGGCGTTGGCCTTCCAGGCGGTCACGCGGCCCTCGGGGGTCTCGGCCCTGTCCACCGCGGTGTAGGCGCCGCAGTTGATCACGGTGCCGTAGAGCGACCAGTCGTACTGCGCGTAGGCCTCCGGGTCGGACATGTCGAAGGTGTCGATGTCGCAGAAGTCGAAGTCCCTGGCGACGCCGCGCTCCTCGGCCAGCGCGCGCACCGCATGGCCCAGCTGCCCGTTGCAGCCGGTGACGAGGGTGCGTTTCGGCGCCATGGGGACGACGTCCTTCAGCATCGGGTGGTTCTTGTCCGCCTCGGAGACGGTGGCCTGGTCCAGCGGGATCGGCCACTCGATGGCGAGCTCGGGGTCGGCGAGGTTCACGAAGGTGTAGGTCCTCTTGAGCTCCAGCGACCAGTGGGCGTCCACCAGGTAGGTGTAGGCGGTGCCGTCCTCCA